>Ga0247808_10001576_pt1 | contig 10988 bp, 10 predicted proteins | sample UWRJL089202R1_FD_179914 | JGI IMG/M metagenome (GOLD analysis project Ga0247808, IMG submission 179914) | Plant litter microbial communities from Arlington Agricultural Research Station in Wisconsin, United States - UWRJ-L089-202R-1 | ecosystem: Environmental > Terrestrial > Plant litter >... | reverse complement strand
TAGTTCGTGTTGAATCATCTGAACTGCTGGGTCTGACAAGTCATCGGCTGGTACGTAAATTGTCTGAAGCGCCGTAATAGAGCCATTGGCATTGGTAGACAAACGGTCTTGGAACGTCTTAACATCAGAGAAGACCGTTGGTTGGTAGCCACCTTCAGCAGGCGTCTGGTCAATAATGGTGGAGACCTCGTTCTTTGCTTGAATATAACGGTACATATTGTCGGCAAATAGTAGTACATCTTTTTTCTGGTCGTCGCGGAAGTACTCGGCCAAGGTAATAGCACTCAAGCCAATCAAACTACGTTGTACTGGGTTTTCATTCATCTGGCCAAAGAACATGGCGGTGGTTTTTAACAGGTCATTGTCATCAAGTGTTTTGAAAAGTTCATGCCCTTCACGAATGCGCTCACCAATACCAGCAAAGATAGACAGCGCACCAGAGCCAGTTGCGACGTTATTAATAATCTCCATTGTAAGTACAGTCTTACCAACACCAGCACCACCGACAATACCAATCTTGCGACCCTTAACGAATGGGGTAAAGAAGTCGAGGACCTTTAGCCCTGTCTCAAGGACGTCATCGGAACGATTTTCCAGACTAGTCTCCTGAAAAGCTGGTGCAAAAATAGGGCGCTTAATCATTTTGTCTAAAACAGCCTGATCGAGTTGTGGCTTACCGTCAATCGGCCGACCCATAGCATCCCATACGCGGCCAACCATCTCTTCACCAACAGGAATTTCCAGGCTCCGCCCGCTACGAGTCACCGACTCACCTTTTTGAATACTATAGTCACCACCGATATTCAAACAAACCGCCATGTCTCCATGCTCGAGGCTACTGACAAGTAGTGGGGATTTTTTCTCGTTATCAACATATAGCATTTCATTCAAATCAGGCATCCCTTCATCAAAACGAACTTTAATCACCAGCCCCTTGAGCGTACGGACGATGCCTTTTTTGTAGATAGTTTGTTCGGTCATTATTCTGCTCCTCCGGCTCGTAATTTTTTCAGGCCTGACATAGATTCTTTCAACCTGGTGTCGACTTGGTTGCGCTTAGCGCGGTTATATTCAGTATGTAGCCCAGCGGCATTAGAAATTGAACGTTCTTTGGCAGCCGACATGGCTTTAAAACGGCTCGCAACCTGCGCCAATCGACTGTCATAAATGAACTGTGAAATTGTTAGGCGTAAAATTGATTGTTCGAGATACGCTGCCACTGCATACGAACTCGGTTCAAAAATATAGGTTTTCTCGCTCACCATGTCATCGCCAACCGTTGCTAAGTCGGCCGTTCGACCCTTGCTTGAAACAACATCACTAAGGTCAACTTCAATAATTTCTTGCTGAGATAGTGAGACGTAATTTTGATAAAAAATACGGCTTTTAGTATATTTTTTCGTAATTTCCATAAGTGGATCGACGTTAATGTAATCATGTTCAGGGAGGTCGAAATAATATTTATAATCAACGTGCGCCTGCTTAAGTTTAGTAGTACCGTGATGCCCAATTACCAAAACATCGTTCTTGTTCTCGTCGTAGTGTTCCATAAACTTACGGATGAGGCGGTTGTCGATGTCACCACTCAACCCGCCCTTAGCGGTAATTAGAATCAGCAACTCTTTATTTATTGGCGTCTCATCAACTGTGCGGCCATAGTTAAATAACACATCAACCCGAATTTGCTTATAAATATTCCAGACCTCATCGAAAAATTGATTACTAATAAGCACTTTGTTTTTCGTCTTGGCAATCTGCATGCTACTGATGCTTTCCAGCGCCGACGTAAGGCTCACTACAGAACGCGCTGCCGCTTCCTCGGCTCTAATCTCAAGAGGGCGGCGCACTACTTCTTCTCCTCTTTCGTTTTGTCGTCCACCGCAGGGGCATTAGCCGCTGCTTCTGCCTGAGCAGCTTCTTCGGCCTGATGTTTCTTTTCTTCTTCGGCTTTAGCGAGCTTATCAATCGCTGCTTTCTTCACCGCATCGATTGTGGTTACTTCAGCTTTTAAGGCTGCTTCGAGTTCGTCGAAGTTACCGTTCATATCTTTGTCTTCTTTGAGCTTGGGTGCATAGTCGCGGACTTTTTGTTTCAGTAGATCGACATTAATGATTTCTTCAGGAGTGCTCCCTAATACGATATTCATTAAGAATTGCTGTTCAGCAAAGCTATAAATTTCACCAATACCTTGATTCATCAGCTTGAATAACACCTTACCCTTATCGTAATCGGCTTGGGCTTGAGGGCTAAGTTCGGTACCAAAGTGGGCGTACTCCTCGGCCGTACGGTATCCGGCTAAGGTTAAGTTGAGCCGATCGGCAAACCCTTTTTGACGCTTGTTCTGGCCGACACCACCAACACGGGTTACTGAAAGGGCTGTACTGACCGCTGGGCGCATGGTATCTTTGAAGATTTTCTCGTCTAAAATCCACTGACCATCGGTAATGGACATAATGTTTGTTGGTAGATAAGCGGTGATGTCACCGCCCGGTGCATAGACAATTGGAATCAAGGTCTGGCTGGCATGGTTTGAAGCCGTTTTACCACCACGCTCGAGCAAGCTCGAGTGAGTATAAAACATATCACCTGGGTAGGAATCACGGCCAGGAGAAACGCCAGCAATCAAGGAAATTTCTCGGTATGCCTGGGCGTGGGCTGTGAGGTCATCATAAATTACCAATGTATCCATGTTAAGTTTGTGCCAGAAGTACTCCCCGTGAGCCGCGCCTACATACGGTACTAGGTAAGTAAGAATTAACGATTCAAACGAATTACTTACCACCACCACAGCCTTTTTAAGGGCATCGTTCTTTTCCAAACTCGTTACCAATTCGGCGACGTCGTGATTACGTTTAGCAATCAGTACATAAATAACAGTGATGTCAGTATTTTTCTGGTTAATAGCCACTTGTGCCGCCAGTGCTGTTTTACCAACCTTACTATCGCCCAACATCGCCATACGCTGGCCACGCGCCAATGAATATTCAAGGTCAAGAATTGTTACGCCTGTTTCCACTGGAGTATCGAGTAGCTCACGTTCGTAAAGCATTGGTGCTGAATGGAAAACGTCCCATTCTTGATCGGCTTCAATTTCACCTTTGCCATCAATTGGCTCACCGAAGACGTTAATAACGCGGCCGATGAAATTTTTACCAACCGGAATCATAATATCGAGTGCTTCAATTACACAAACCGCACCAATTTTAAGGGGTGATGGATCGAGCTTCATGACCACCACATGGTCTTCTAGTACCTGGTGGACATAGCCGCGCGAGTCATCATCAAAACGCACCGTCGCATGGACGTTCGTTGGCTGAAGCCCCTTAACGCTTACCATGAACGAGTCGATACCAATAATCTCCCCGACCGGGTTTCCCTTGCTGACAAGCTTTTCGAATTTCCTATTTGCCGCCACGGAGCGCCTCCAGTTCATCTACCAATAATCCATGTCGGCCTTCAAGTGCGCTACGCATACTTAAATCGTGTACATGGTTTGGGGTACGCAAATACACACCGGCAACTAATGCTGGTTGTAAACCGACAGCTATAACCGCTTGTGGATGAATAGTCGCCCTCACCCATTCGGTTAATTTCTGTAGACTTTCAATGTCTGCTGTTACAGCAAAGGTCATATGCAAAACTGGTGCTTTGTTTTTTAAAAGACGAAGCTCTTTAATGATTGCCGAGCGGTGTGAACCGGTATCAAGCACTAATTTATTCTGATTTAAGAATTGGTTTAGTTGATCGGACAAGACTGGCTGCGGTTGCGCACTTGAGCCAGTTTTATTGCGCACGGCCGATGCCGTCATATCGTTATCAACACGTTCTACTTCACTCACCAAACGAGACACATCAATTTTAGTCACCACGTTTATTGGTAAGACAAAATTTTCGTGTGTTTTTGCTGCGGCTTCACTCATAATTTCATGTCGTCCACAATTGCCTCTTTGTTTTCTTCCATCTGTTTGATGATTGATGGCAGTTGCGCCTTAAGGTCATATTGGTCACCAAGCGCACCAAGTAGGTAGTGCTCGATAATCTTACCCATATTATTTTCGAAGGCACTCACCAGTATCGCTTCCTGGTTGGCAACGTTGTAACGTAGCGTGTCGTTAATTTCAGCATACTGGGTTTTCAACGCTTCGGCGCTATCGTTGAGCGATTTCAAAGCTAGGTCTTGAGCCTCTTTCATTTGGGCGATGCGAACTTTGTTTTCTTCAAATACGTTAGTCAAAGTGACCTTTTGGTCGGCAACATTCTTTTGCAGGGTGGTACGGAGGTCGTTATATTCAGCTTGGAGTTGCTCAGAATTATCCGTCAGCGTTTTTAATGCCACAGCTTGCGCCTGTTTCATCTCTTTGTTGTATTCAGCAAATTGGTTTTCAAGCTGCTTCGCAACCCGTTCTTTGAGCTGGGTATTTACTTGAGCAATGGCCACGTCCAACTGTTTGGTAACGTGAGATTGTAATTGAACATTTACTTGGCCAATAGTACTGTTAAGGTCTTGTTGGAAAAGGGCACCAGTATCGTCAATGATCTTTTCAAAGTAGCTACGACCATATGCCCGCAACTCGTCTTTAAAGGTTTCATCGATATAATTTACGACAGCATCAGTCGCCTCTTCTTGAGGAGACTTCGGTGCACTCGTATTTTTATGTTGAAATAATCCCATTTTCCCACCCATTCCTGAACTATAGTCTTAGTAGTAAATATACCGCAAATAAGCCGATAATTAAAATTAATATGCTTGTGAGTATCACTTCCAGTAATGCACGGAAAATTGACTTCCTCGACATCGGGTTACGTCCGATTGAAATAACGCCATTTCGCACACCGGAATATAAAATTGCAATCGCCGCTAGGATACTAATCAAGGTAATGCCTAAGCTCAGATAAATACGGATTGGGCTGACTTCTTTTTCAGCAATTTGTTGGCCAAGTCGTTGAAGAAAATCGGGCAAGTCAGATTTTGTGCTTTTATCGTTCGGGTTCTTTTTGATGTCTATTGTTACCGGTATTGAACCCAGCTTCACTGTTTGGTTCGTATTGCCATTAACATCTTTTAGGGTTGTCTCACCAAGCGTAATCCCCTTACCGTCAAATGGACCATTTGCTCGTCCGAAGATAGTTTTCTCTTCTGTACCAGCTTTCATCGCCACGCCATTTACTGAAGAAAGTGTAACGTAGTCTCCAGACACGATTGGCCCACCTTGTGTGCTGACCAAGACATTGTAGGTGCCAGAGGCAGCGACGAATGTTTCGTTTTGAAGTGCTTCGCTAGAAAGCGTTACAGACAGTTGATTGCGGTCAACTACAACCCCAAACATATTTTGTAGCTCGGCTTGCTTGGCTATTTTAACGCGGTTGGCATCTTTACCTGTGAGTTGCACAATTGTGCCATTATCGAGGAGCGTATCTGAAGCGTAGCCTTGTACACTACCGCCACCAACAGTTTGGGCGGCAACTGGTAAAACCACGGCCGAAGCCGCGATGACGATTACCGTCAAGACAAGGACAATTCGTGATAGTCTCACTGTTTGTTTATGCTCCCTACACCCCTATTATGAACTGATGTAATTATAGCATGAGCGGATAGGTAAAATGTACAGTTTTTATTGCCATTCTTATTACGCTTGTGTTAGAATTACACCAAGCTTTAGATGAACCACCACTAGTCACAAGTGAAACCAACATTTACTACGCCCCATAGGGGTAAAATAAAGAGTAAAAACCAAAATGACTACGTGGTGGCTCCATTCCACTTTTTTAAACCTGCGCTTTGATAGGCGACTTGCTATACGTGTTTTGTGCATGCTATTACTATGTATTGCATTAATTACAACGTTATTCTTAAGTCCCATCTCACGTGCAGCTCCTGGGGTAAACCAGACTATCGGCTTTCAAGGCCGACTTCTTGATGTCAACGGTGATATCGTCCCTAATGGTTACTACAATATTCAGTTCAAAATATATCAAGGCGGGGCTGGCGATGCAGCCAGCAACCCGGGTGGTGCCCTTAAATGGACCGAAACCTACACCAACAACGGCAACCCTACCGGTGCTGTTGAAGTGAAGAACGGCTTCCTTTCGGTTAACCTTGGTTCACTTAACCCATTCGGTGCAAGTGTCGATTGGAACCAAGATACACTATGGCTCTCTATGAACGTGGCTGGCGCTTCAACAAGCTGTTCTACTTTTGGAAGCGGCGCCTGTGCGGCTGACGGCGAAATGCTGCCAATGAAGCGCATGACCGCAACACCATATGCACTTAATTCAGCACAGCTCGGTGGTATTGACGCATCTGGGTATATCAAAAGTTCGACGACCGCTCAAAACGCTGACATTACTATTAACGGATCAGCTAGGGCAAGTACTATTCAAGGTGACACGAGCGTACTAGCTCCAAGAATCGATGCTATCAACGCAGGAGACACGCTAAACATTGGAACTGTCGACGCTCAGACAATTAATATCGGTAAAGCAACAAGTGCCAACAGTGCTATCAACATAGGCACTGGCCTTGGTGACAGGACGCTTGTCATGGGCAGTACCGATGGCTCTTCTTCGACTACCATTCAAGGCGGGGGCGGAGGCGTAAGGATAAATACTTGGGCTTCAGGTGGTTTCGTAGTACATGATATGGGGAATAACTATAACCCACTCATGATAGCGAATGGCAGCACTGACTTTAATCTTGGCGCCAGTGCATACTTCAGAGTCAACAACATTAACACCGGAGAAGCAATTTTAGATACAGCAGCAAACGGTCTAATACGTACAGGCGCAAGTAGTAGTTTCGTAGCTCGCGGTTCTGCCACGTTTGAGCAGGGCATTACCATTCAAGGCACGGGTACGCTTAAATACACCACGCCAAATGGCTACCAAATGCAAACTGCTATCAACATACCAAATTACACAGTGGCAGCATACAACTCAATTATCGCTTTCGGTTTACCATCAACTTCCGCAGCTACTGCCCGCGGCTTGCTTGTTGCCGATGCTCGAACGTCAAACCACCAAGCAACTATCGGGGTATTGTCTCCTGACGAAAGCGCAATTATGGGCTTTAGCTGGAACGGAAGTACTACAACTGGATACGTTTCAAACACCGCCAATACGCTTGCTTTGCAAGGTAACGGACTCAACCTACTTACCGCCACCAACAATAACGGTTCAGCCAACGTGGGTATTGGAAACGCCGCTTCATCCGGCCACGCGCTCGATGTAACTGGTAATATTAACACTTCTGGCCAATACAGCATTAATGGAACCGCCGCCTTGTCAAACTCATCACTCAACTTTAGCGCTGCGAGTACTGCGTCTATTACATCTGCAAGTGGTCAGCTGCTCAACATCGATGGCAAAAATGGAGTTAATATTCAAAATAATGGCACAACAGTCGCTACCTTTGGTAATACAAATATTCAAATTGGCAACGGGACTGACACTGGAACACCGACCCTGCTAACCATCGACAAGGCGACAACCGCCCCAACAGGTTTAAGTAGCACCCTGCTTGGTAGCATGTATTACGACACTACCGTGGGTAAAGTGATGTGCTATGAAGCCGACGGATGGGGCGCTTGTGGCTCAAGCCCAGATACCTTTATTACCCTTAGCCCTCAATATGCTAATTCAGTTCAAAATGGTGCCGGTGTTGGAACAATGACTGCCGACTTCTGTTCTGATTTTCTTAATGTAAACGACGGAAGCTCAAGCCAACCAACAATCTGCGGCGTAAACGAAACAAACAATTATTACCGTTGGCTAGCAACAAGCACCACCGCACCCCAAGTAAAAAGTATCTACGTCACGTATCAGTTACCAAGTAACTTCAAAAACTTCGTAGCGGGTTCTACTTCATTGACGGGTCGCACCGATAACGCTTTAGCGAGCGTAAACTATCAGACGTACAAAAACACCAGTGCTGGCCTTACCGCCTGTGGAGCAGCCGTAGCAGTATCGACCGGAGCACAAACACTTTGGCAAAAAGGAACGGCAACAGGAACGGCTGACCCTGCAAACTGCACCTTTGCTGCTGGCAATAGTGTTGTCTTTAAGATTGACCTTAGCTCAAGAAATAGTTTCAATGCCTACGCAGGAAATTTGAATTTAGCCTACTCAAGCAATTAGACAAATGGGCCATCAATCTCTGTTATGGTAAACTGTAATTTATAATGTCGCCTATTATACGCTTTTGGAAATCCAAAAAAACCGTCATGGTTATTAGCATAATCATGTTAGCCCTCTTTGTGAGTGCTATTGCTGTAACAACAGCAAATCAAAACAACAAAGAAAGTGCGAAAAAATCAGTTAGCGAAAAACCTACCTATCAAACAATTTTACCGAATGGTAAATCAATTGATTCACTTGGTGGCTGGAGTCGTATCAGCCCGCCCGCTAGTGAGCCTGTATTTGCCTACAACGACAATATCGGAAGTGTCGCTATCAACGTAAGCGAACAGCCCTTGCCAAAATCATTTGAAGGAAATATAGATACTCAAATTGCTGATCTTGCAAAACAGTATAATGCTACTACTCAAATTACCGCCGGCACTACAAAGGTATACATTGGTATTTCTTCAAAAGGCCCTCAGTCAGTTATTTTCACAAAAAAAAATCTGCTGATTCTTATAAAGTCTCAGCAGAAAATTGATGATAAGGATTGGTCAAACTATATCGAATCTCTAAACTAATCCTTAACTACTAGTGAGATTTTTTGTAAGCTTCGATTGATTGGCCTACTTTGCCGTCAGCTTTGATGTTCTCATAAAAGAGAACTTGGTCGCGCGAAAGCACCATTTCATCTTCAGGGCCGTGTATCTCTTCGCCTAGCTTAATAAGTTGAACATTGCTTTGGTCTGTTGATGTCTCTTGTGGGTTCGTCTCAGTTTTTTCGTCTGACTGTGTCTGCAAGTAATAGATGTCAGTAAGTTTGAGATAGTTGTCGTTGATTGTACTTAGTTTACCAAAGTACACCTGTCCGTTCGTAAAGAAGACAGCTTGGTACTTATTGGTATCTATGGCTGCACCGGCATTTTTATTATTCAAACTTGTCCAGGCGAACAAGCCTAATGCACCAATAAGAAGAATGGCGATTAAGATAATTGGGAGCTTGAATCGTCGCATAGGCAACCTAGACTTAGTAGCGCGCTGCGGCGAAGACAACCGTTCTACAGGCGGTTGTTGCTTTGGTTGCTGTGGTTCCTCCGGTTGGCGGTAGGTAGGTTCTGGCCTAGCGGCAGTCCTCCTATCGGCCGGACGTGATGCACGAAACGGTCCTTCATCCATGATTGATTCTCCAATTCCCTAATCTTACTTGGTCTATCATAGCATAAGGGAAATATGTCGACAATTAGAGGTGTTTGTCTTAAAAATCTGCAATGACAATTTTGTGCATTTCCATCATATGCGCATAGGCATCTGGGAGTTGCATAAGTTCATTCATATTCGCAGGAATTACTTGCCAGCTTAGCCCAAATTGGTCTTTACACCAGCCGCACTGCTCAGCCTCGGGAACAGTCGAAAGCTTTTCCCAATAGTAGTCGATCTCTTTTTGATCTTGGCATTCGATGACAAAAGATATGGCCTCACTAAATACAAAGTCAGGCCCACCGTTAAGTGACGTGAACCTTTGGCCATCTAGCTCGAAATCGACAACTAGCACCTTCCCGGCCATCGGCTCCTGAAAATCAAGTAACCCTTCGGTTGGATAAAATTGTATGTCTATTATTTTACTGTTTGGAAATACCGATACATAATAGTCAACTGCTTCTTTCGCATTTGTATCGAACCATAAACACGGTGTGATTCTTTGTGGCATACACTACTCTCCTTGTGAAATAATATTTTGTTCCGCATGGCACTGGCTGTCTAATCTGGGCGCTTATCGATATATTTATGTATCCTTTCTATGTATAGAATATACGTATTACGTGAGTGCTCTATTAATTGTTTTAGTTCTAGTTTTTTTAATACAATCCCAGCCGTTTCACGGGTTAAGCCCAAAGCATTGGCAATTTCTTGCTGTGTAATTGAAAGTTTGCGGATTGTTTTGTTTGGAAATGTAGACCCTAATGTATCGGCCATATAAAGAAGTGTTCTGGCTACCTTTTCACTCGTATTTGACTGTTCAAGGGCTTCAATACGCTTGAGATTTGTTAATAATATCTTAGTAATACGAATGTGTCGTTTGAATAGACTTTCGGGGTTTTCGCCCAAGTGTATTAGATAATCATCGCGCCGTACGACCCGTATCGTACAGCGTGTATATGCTTTATAAAAATATTGGCTACGGTCGACAAGGCCAATTGTAAAACCTATAGGTATATCTTCACCCTTTGTGTCGATAGATACAATCCGCTCTTCACCCGACTCGTTAATTGTATACGTTTTAATAATTCCAGATTCAATAACATACGTACCCTTTGGTATTTCGTCTTTAAGCAGGACCGTCTGTCCCTTTTCAAAAACAATTGACGGATAAGAAGCTATAAACTGCTCAAAAGTTTGTACCATAGCTGAGCCCCCAGTTAGGGACACTATAGGCACAAGCCTGATCCCTTATCTTAGAATACGCTGATTTATGATGCCGCGCAAATCTGTTTGTAATATATCTAACCGAACAATCTCTTTAAGCCTAGTAACGACAGCCCAACTGCGAGTAAAGAACCGGCTACGATGAATAAACGGAAATCGTATCCTGTATCGAACACTTTTTCGGCATCCTTTGCCGCAGCATCACCAAGCACCTCCATAACATCGGCTATTGGCTGAGCAGCTGTCGGCGTAACCGTTGTCAATGTAGTTGCAGTATTGTTAGTTCTCAGCGATTGGGTATTTATTTTCACGCGAGGTTCACTGTAAGCACGCTGGCTAGCAGGCGGATTTGATGCTTCCTGTGTAGGAATAAATTGAACCGGGCCCGTTGGCACTTCTCTCAAAGGCTCTTCGGTATTACCATACGGCGTATCATTACCGAAATCTCC
>Ga0247808_10001573_pt1 | contig 10998 bp, 6 predicted proteins | sample UWRJL089202R1_FD_179914 | JGI IMG/M metagenome (GOLD analysis project Ga0247808, IMG submission 179914) | Plant litter microbial communities from Arlington Agricultural Research Station in Wisconsin, United States - UWRJ-L089-202R-1 | ecosystem: Environmental > Terrestrial > Plant litter >... | reverse complement strand
TTTAGAAATTTTGTGAATGTGCTAATTGATTGGTGCTGCATCGTAAAGTTAGACAATAGAACAGACTAGAACATTATTTGTCCCCACTAAGATTCTATCATATGCATCGCACTTCAGTTCCTGAAAAGAATTTGATCACAATAGCTGGACTTGAAATCAACTCGTCAATTAGCCAAAAGTCATACTCGGTGCTTCGCCAATCTACTCTAGACCTGCTGCGCATTTAGAACAGTTTCTCAGCCACATTTAATATCATCGTGGCCTATGATGTTTACGAATACTTTGTGTTTCATTTGAGAAGTTATCTTTATAGTGTACGGGAAGTATTCTGTTTACAAATTCCGATTACGTTTTGCTCACAGGGCCAAATAAACCCTGCGGTGATAGGGCTGCGTGTTCCTTCTTCGAAAAGGCGAGTAAAAAAATATATATTCATCGCTATGCGAAAGGGTTCGATAAGAATATATCTAGACAATAGCAAATGAGCAAACTAAAGAAGAGCACATAGCAAATTACCTCCCACGACAGAAATTTTCTTCCTGTAGAGTTGCCTCAAACCATAACAAAAGTAAACTCTTTGCCAAAATGCTCCATTCGAACTTTGAGTAGAATTATCTTGTTGACCAGATTAATAATAGCAACAGCCCCCTCATGAACAACTTTCCATGAAGACAATTTATCTTTCCAATAGTTTAACAAAGCTATGCACTGATCTCGAGTCAAGAAGTCCAAAAGCGAGGGAAAGGGATTGGTTTGGAGCTTTATTCAGGTTGTATTAAGTCCACGGATCGCCGCCCATAGTCACCATAGAAATGTGAAGGAACTATCATAGGAAACATTGCTGACTAATCAAGCTCAGAAGAATTCTATATTGCAATACATCAATCGCTAACATCACGGTTCAGATAATCCCATTGCAGGTGTTCATTATCATAAAAGGGTCTACGAGAGGCTTAGAATTGTTTAGAATTAGATGTCGAGTTGTCCTCAACTGATATCTCAGCCGTTGGTGCTATCGCCAATAATGGTAGAATCTGATTATAATATTAAAGTTACATGAACAACATGCGATAGTTAGGCTTAGCTAGCAATTTTGTTCAAAAATTCTACATGTCAATGGTTATTTTGTTTATGAGATTGCCCACGTTGATGAATTCCAGTTATGGCTGGGTAAATTTCATGAAACCATTCTCACAGACGTTGTACTGCTAATCATTTTTGTCCAGTTCTCCAATACTTTGATCATTAAATTTCATCAAACTAGGGAAGCCAAATATCATAGAGCTAGGTTTCAAAATCTCAAATCCTCTGAGGCAAATCTTACCTAGGCAAGTCATACCCTTAAAGTCGTGCCTAGGACAGATTATAACAATAAAGAAAAAACATGAACAAGTTTCATTTTAATTTCCTGAAACTACTGGTAAATGATTGGTGCCTAATAGAGTCAGGCTATGCTAAAAAGGGTATATAGTTTAATCCACTAGTTCTATCAACGCAGCATCAATTTCCTCCGAATCACACAATGCCACTTTGAATATAAAACAACTTTCGAACAAAGCGATTCGCACTCTATTTCTTCGGTCGCAAATCTCCATCAAACATTGATCTTGATCACAACTCTAGATTTTCAACATCCAACAATACATAAACAACAACTACAAACTGATCATGGGAGCCCGCCTTACTCAAAATGTGGACTCTGTGGAGGAGATGTTTTGTAGATTAGCTACAGAGGAGCACCCATACACTACTGCTTCCCACAATTGCACATTCAGTGGAGATTCAGGATATAAATCCGAAGTCGAAACTCGATTTCTTTCTGGCGAGATCGACAGTGCTCAGCAGTTGCAGGGTATGCACGACGCTTTATCCGGAGCTTTCAGACTTGTGATGCCTAGTGTATCATCATCAGATCGAAAGCAGTCTGGCGGAAGATCTGCTAATGAGTTGAAAGATGAATCTTTGGAGCAGCGATATAAAAGCGCAGTAGACCACCTTTGTACCATCGCGTGTGTTCCGAGGCGGGAAGATTTGAATCTTGCTCGCCCAGTTTCTACTACTCTACCAAGAGCACTCATCCTCGGAGACAACTATACCGAAAAACATGGTTACCATAAAGATCTATGGTCTTATTTGACACTGGCCAACGCCGTGCTGCTTAGAAAGATTCCACAACCACTTATTGCGTCTGCACCTACATCAACCGCTCTTGCTCAAGCCATACAACGCACTGCTGGAAATAACTATCAGGGAGCTCCTCGCTCAAACGCTTTCCATCTCAATGATTCGTTAGGTGCTGGGGCTATCAGCGATAAAAACGCCGAATTTAATGGCCTAGACTCCCTAGATAGACAAAGATCATGGCAATCCATGAAACCGCCCGAAACAATGTTCCCAGATCTCAACAACAACATCATAGCTATTGCAAAGAGCGTAGAATACCAGCAGCGTCAAGTAGAGGAAGAATGTGGATCTGGAACTCTAAAGCCATTCAATCCATCCTACTCTGTGCTTCGTAAGCTAGGTCAGGATCCTCCTCGATCAATGTTCAATATGTTGCACGGTCCTGTTTATAATGGCTCTAGCAACTACCAGGGTGATAAAACAGCTTGGAGCAATTATTCTGCCGATATTCCTGATGATGAGAACTGTTCCTTGTGGGTTCTTGGGCTACCTGGAAATGTCACGTATGCAGAATTTCTTGGTGCTATTCGCGATGTTGGAAAGGTTTATATTTGTTTCATTAACTCGCCTACTACAAAACACAGCACAGCTGCAGCAAAACTAGTTTTTTTCACCAGATCTCAGGCTGAGAAGATGCTCAAATTGATGAATAATGGGGATATTTTTGTCATGGGGCAGCAGATCACTAATGCTCGCTGGAACAAGATCAAAAAGGCATCTTACTACAACCCGGAGCATTCTCGTGCCATTCGTATTACAGGACCAGTCCAACTCATGGATTTTGGGTATTTCGAAATGTTCTTCAATCTTCGATTTACCTACCAACTCGATTGCCGACTCGAGGTTGCATGCGAGGAGCCTGGCAAAGTCACACAAGAATGGCGGTTCGCTTCTCTCCGATGTCAAGCTGCTGCCGCCAAAATGGCTATTGAACGAGAGCTAAAGAACATATACGAAGTTTCTTGGGCTCCAGACCCTTGCGATGTGCTGTGAACGAAAGGTCACTTACAATTAACATCACCGCAGCATTCCCACAACAACCTATGATTTGAAGATTAGTGAGGGATATCCTAGCGATGTTTCAAGCAGGCTTGGATCAATGTCCGATGTCTTTGGCATCAACTTCCGGTGTGCATGGGGGCGAACTTTTGTCTGAGAGTCTTTTGTTTCCGTCATGTTCACCTAGGGATTTGCGTCATTCATCTTAGGATACTACGCTCCTTTTAAAGATTAGTGGTGACTGAATGAATACTTCCTAAGTGCTACGCTTTCTTAATGCATTAAAAACTTATTTGTGTCTTTATATACATTCTTCTCGTAGCAAAAGTGACCAGCACATATGTCAATATGATGGTAGGAGATTTCTACCATAACTTTTACGTAGCTGTTCATTGTAGCTTGTTGGAACCCGTTAACGATACATTTAATGTACCTATTTTTCAACAATAAGTTGCGTCAAGGAATACTTGAAGTTCAAAAGTGTAGCATTTCGTGTTATAAATGCAATTTACTTCAAGGTGTTACGCAGAATATTACACTCACTCCGTATCCCCACATATTCATTATTACAAACTGGCTTGGTTTATTCTTGAGTCAGTGTAAATTTGAAAAGACGCGATCTCCCTCGCATGCCCTGAGACCCCATCCACTAATATCAAGCTAAAACAAATTGTAATTTGAGTTCCTCCTTATGTAGATTGTGTTTGAAATACCTAACATTTCCCTTGCTTATCCCCCAATAATTGAATATTAGACGGCTAAAGTCTGCAATTGACATGCGTAGTGCAATCTTATCAAGACGAATTCTGTTCACATCTTTATTATGTGGCTTTGCAAACCATTCACTCTGTTTTGTTTAAGAATTGTGACCCAAGGCACTAAAAAGTTGAGTAAATATGTCTGTGACTTAGCGTTTCGGCAGAATACCGGTAGAATAAATAGCCCCCTTTCTAAGCGAGAACTTCCCGAAACAGAGCGTTACTGTGAATAAACAAGAGGAAATTGTAGTCATTGCTGCCTCAGGTTTATTGGTAGTTATATATTCAATGTGTGAACAATAACCAAACGGGCAAGGCTCGGCCTTGGCAACCTTTACATTCAGTGAAATCCTGCCACCAATTCGCTGCTATAATAACTCGGCTCAATCACAACAAAAGCTGACTTTGACCAACGGCATTGCATCTTTGTTTGCTTCTGAACACAATTTATATATTAAATTCCCCAGGTCTCGCTTAGTCTCGAAGCTATAAGCCAAGAAGTAATAACTATGGACTCGGACCCAGCATTTGGAGACATTTTTGGGCACGAGGCAATTGCAAATATGGTGTCTATTTCTCGACAAAATGATGATTGCCAAGCAGACGCTCAAAAATTTACACATAGAGCAACCCATCGACAGATTGGAGAAAAGTCTATTGGTCATTTGTCTCATGGTTAGTATTAGTAATTGTCGCACATTGAATAATCTATTTTAATGGCAGTGATTAGGCAATAGTCCTTTACAAGCAACTAGTCTTCATCGAAGCAATTTTCTTGAGACACCTAATCTATCTCATCCCAGACAAGCCCCTAGAACCATGGGAGACTTTACTTATGGCATGTATTCCCAAACCTTCCGCAATACCAAATAGCACTTTCTAACACACCAAAGGAAATGCCACTCATCTAGCTGGAAGTCCTTTTCATCCTACTTCGTTTAGATCTCAACAACAGGAAGGTAGTGCATTAGGATCGAGGGGTGTTCCCATCTCTCATGGTATGTGTTAAGCTTCGATGAATATGGGTATTCCTGTTCTGACCACAGAAATCTAGGTGATGAAACTCACCAAGTCCACTTCAACAGCCACTTAGCTCGCATAGGTTCCTTTCTGAAAGATGATGCACGCGTAGAAGGCTCTATGGGAACTTTTCCACGTGGTATGTATCTAGTCGTAGCACAACTCAGTATGTCCTATCTAACTCCCCTAATGTAGGCAATATGAACTACCAAGGTGGTAACTTCTACCATGCCACTCCAACAAGGTCTCATTTCGGTAGACACATCGAACATCCACTTGGCCAGATAAGTCATAGTAAGTCTTATAGGTAGTACCACTTATCAGTTTCTTACTTTCAAAATAGGTATGAAAAGCACAATTAAAACTCCACTATTTGCATTACATAGTCAAACAGAAACTGCTTTCTCTCCGAATATCGCGAGAAAGAAAGCCCGCTTCTTATCTCATCGACCTATGACTGAGTCCTACGGTCGTACGTATTCTACAGAGTATCAACTACCAGCCTCAAATATTGAAATTTCAAGCGAAGCTAGTATTCAAATGGTCTCTCATCAGAAAGATTATGAGAGATTTACGAGCTACTTAACCAACGGTATGTTTTCTACGAAGATAACAGTCCGAAACCTCCCTTTCTGAGTTGAGATTAGATTTTGGCACTATTGAAATGGGTCTATCGCATCTCAATATAAATTCGAGTGACTTCGTTCCCAGACAAGGAGTATTACGAGCTCCAGCTCCGGCACACACCCAGCCTCTTCAATGTTTCGAAAATAAAGGCCCTAGTTCCGACTTACACCATTCAGACGTGACATCTACCGGAGTATCTGCTAGCTGGAACGATGCTGCTAGTACCCACCGAGGTTATGGAGTTTTTCAAACACCTGCATCTTCTCAATTCCTTGATGCTGATTGGAGATACCCTGTAGAGGACTATATTGGACCAATTACTACCGAAGGAATTGAAGATCATTTTAGGAAGAGATTGCCTTTTGCTCCATCAAGATACGTTCTCGAAGCCCAGCGTAAGTCACAAGCGCCAAACAACACAACCGAGCAATCCTCGTCCATAAATACGCGCGACTTCTTCCCATTCGGTGAAGCTTATAACGTTTCTGGGGCATATTCCACCGTGGCTACTGAAGTTACAGAGACCATCGTCAACTCTAGTGATTACAAGGATAAGATTCCCAGACTAGCCTATAAAGGTGATTTGGATCTGGAAGCCGAATGGCTTCCAGAATCGCTCAATTGCAAACTTTTCGTCACTGGCGTGCATCCTAGTGCTAGCCGTAAGGAAATTTTCGATGCAATTAAGGATGGCAAAGTGCATACCTTTTCCTACAACCCAGCCACCCTACCACGGTTCAGAACTGCCGCCTTTTCCATATCTTTTGCAAATAGAGAGAGTTCTGATCGATTCAAAAATAGAGCTGACGGAGAAGGCGTGTATATCAAGGGTTTGCGAATCAAAGTCGTTCGTGACCGCACCAAGATGCCTGCGCTCGAAGAGTATGAGCATATGCAAACACGGGTTGTAAGAATCTACGGATCACCGGGCACGCTAAGTTTAGCACGAATTGTTCACGTCCTCAGAAAATTTATTAAGTTTGAACTTGTACATGGGACCGAAAATACCATTGATGGTGGACGTCGTAGTGTGGCCACGTTGCACTTCGAATCAATTGTTGGTCAGAGCAGAGCGGCTGTTAAATGCCTGATGAACCTCGCCAAGAATGAGGGATTAGAGAACCAAATACGCACGCGATATCAACCAGATCCGTGTGACCCATTTCCTGGATTTTTAGATAGGGATCGTTTAGATATCCCTGAGTAGTGATAGCATATGGCAGCTGGGGAATATAATGGGCAGGCTGTGGGCGGCGGAATTTCGGTCTTGCTTTCCCTTCTTTCTGCTTTAACAATTTTTTAATGCTGATATAGCAGCTGGTCTGATGCAGCCAATGCTTTTCAACGTATATTTCAATTAAATGACTGTAGCACTTTTAAGGTCACTAGTAGAAGAAAATACAACCACGTTTTTCCCAAAGAAAGATTCTCGTTCCTTCTGAGTAACTCCGGATCCTAATCCTCCTTCCTGACGTTGAGTATTCTCAACTGCTAGTTGATGAATTTCCTGTAAACATACGTTAATTACCCAATAGCTGCTCCAGCTCTAAATGTAAATCAGCTTTATTAGCATGCACAAGGCTGCAAAGATGCTACATCGCTACATAAACAGTCACTCATATAACACAGCCCAGATAAGGTCGAAATTCATGATATGGTGAGTGTGCTTCCTCTGTGACCGTAAATAATATAAGTCGTACTAACCGCCAAGTATCAGTCTAATCAGAGGTCTGCTTTCTATATATCCTGTGAGGAGGGAATTAACTATTCTGCAAAGATAAGATCGATCAGTCTGATGTCTCACAGTAGAGCGATGGTTGAGCCCCAAGAGAAAGTCTCTGGGACTTCTGAATTATCTCAAGGTGCTGGACAGATGAACCTGATAAGAACTTCTTGATTGAGTATTAAGTTACTGATAGTTACTGGATATATTTTATAAGATGATACTGTATGATTATATAGGTTAGCTCTCAAAACGTAATTATTACGTGAAAACTTGAACCTATATGAGTAACTCGAAGAGATTGAGAGATGAAGACATAGCTACGAAAGAGTATCGGTGCATCTCATTAGCTATTTTTGATATGATCGTGAAGTCTGATTCTCTAAGTTACCTTTCAACACGTATACCTTGCACAAGTTCTTGTTGTAGAAAAATGTTTTGAGTCGATTGATAGATTGAAATTTCGCTGAAACCAGAAACCAGGGTATGTTCCTAAAGAAAATTTATTTGATCGTTCGGTACGATTATCTATGCGAGTTAATTCAAATCATCTTTCATCTAAGTTATAGTGAGCACAGCATTTACTCAGGGCGTTTGAGAGAGTAGGATCTGCTAAAATAAGTAAATAGAGTATATCACTCACCAAGTATACTTTATTCACTTCGTTCAATCAACTAGACAAGCTCGTTGAGCAGTTACTCGGGAACGGATATATTACAAGCGTAATTCAAGAAGACCGATAAAATCAACTATTTGTAATGGATTAATAGAAATGCTGTGGCCTTACTCACCAACACCACCACACGCTGCTCTATCAGGGCATTCTCTATGGAGAACTACGAATGATGTCTCTCAATATGAGGTATTGAGCTTGTCTGAGTAGAGTCAAGGACCTAGACTCACGATAGGAGCGGAGAGGTGTGAGGCTCTAAATTTCATGAAGGCTCGGAAGTCTGGCATGTGGTGATGCGGCTTAAATCCAGGGGTAATTACTACACTTGGATAGCGCTAGGAGGGCGCTGGCGGCACGCCAGAGTATATAAGCTGGAAAATGGAGATTAGTTATACAATACAGATTATCTTCTGTGAATATTAGAATACGAATTCTAAGGCTTGTATCACTCTGTCTATTGCTCCTCACAAACCCTTTGCATTTAACAACCATCTCTCTAAATTACTAGCTATATGCTTTCTAAAAGCCTAGTAGGCCGTATAAATCGTCTCGTACTATTTACTTTATTATATAATATAAAGCCGGTATTTTAGAAGGGGAGTTTCCAGCTGAAAAATCGTAGCCGACTTGGCCTTTTGATTTTTAGTTTGCTAATTCTATACTTTACTCCTAAATCAGTTAGTTAAAGTAATACTAATAGTTATAATAGAAAATAGAGTGCTTTATCTAAATCTAAAGAGAGACCCGGAGATATAATACTGGCAGTAAGTTGAGATATTGATTAAAATTAAGGCGACTTTCTATATAAATACCGCCCGAAATCTCTCAGACCCTCCGTAGAGAATTTCCAAGAGCCAAGAACCACCTTACTCAATTAGTCGTTAGCTCTAACTTTTGGAAACTCCTTGACCAACCAGAAGCCGTATGGCTTGTGCGCAGTAAATTCTCGTAACCGGAGGGTCTGATTTATGAGATAACCCCTCAGCTGAGGGCGCCAGCCTTGATGTCACGCCCTCTCTTACCCAAATCTTCATATAGAATGGCTTGAAGGTTCAGCGAATACCGAGAAACCCTCCGCTTGCGATCCTCGATTACACTCGAATAATGCGCCTGCTAAAGTACACCAACGACGACGAGTTCAACCTGATCGAGTTTCATGAAGGCGACGTTCCTCGATATGCCATACTTTCGCATAGATAGGAAGGAAAGGAGGTGACCTTGAAGAATCTGACAGATGGTACGGGCAAGAACATGGCAGGCTATGGCAAGATGCAATTCTGCGGAGAACAAGCCCGGCGCGACGGCTTGCAATACTTGTGGGTGGACACCTGCTGTATTGACAAATCCAATGCTGTTGAACTTCAGGAAGCTATCAACTCGATGTTTCGCTGGTATCAGAATGCGCTTAAATGCTATGTCTATCTCTCAGATGTGTCGACAAGGGAACGGAACACAAGTGACTCGTCCATCAAGTATACTTGGGAACCAGCATTCCGGTCAAGTAAATGGTTTACACGAGGCTGGACCTTTCAAGAGCTTATCGCTCCGACGTCAGTTGAGTTTTTCTCGAAGAATCAGGAGCTCTTAGGCAATAAGAGGAATTTAGAGCAACAGATACACGATATAACGGGGATTGCGGTTCGCTTGTAGTAGTATAAATGTGCGTTAATTAGACAATTTTAAATATCTAGGGGAATAACCTTATCGCAATCTCCTATGAGAACATAATCACACAGGGACTTTACACTCCACATTGGCTCCTCCTTGCTAATCCAAAAACTTGACCTCCGGGCAGCGTGGCAAAAGTCTGCGGCTATCGACCGAGCGCCAGGAATTGCTAGCTTCGTGCCCACAATCAACACCACCTCCGGGCATATTCTCAAATCATGCTTAGCGGTTTCCAGAATCTCCTTGTCGTCTGGATGAGGCTCGCCGTATATAAGAACGTTAGGTCTTAGCCTGCCAATTTTCAGTGATCGCTTGCCCTGCAATGTCCGGGCCTGGCTTCTTTGCAAACACCTTTGACAGCATAGCGAATCGGAACCTTGGAACAGACGCGGGCACTAATAAATCGCTGCAAATGTACAGAGAACTGTAGATACAGAAACAATGCCGTTAAAACAGGTTGGGATAAAAAATACTTGAGAAACCCGTGCACAGAATTGGGAGACGCTGGTTGGTAGCATGGCTGAAGGTCAGTCAGGGGGCGGTGATGGATCATGGGTGGGATTGGATTTACTCCATCTCGCTACAATGGCAACGAACGAACATGGGTTTCGCCCTATAACAATCTTTATCGGTTGGCCCACTTGTTGCATACTTAAGAAGCGACGCTTCCCCAGCTATTCTTCACCCCATATTCATGGCTATCGTGCTTCAAAAGCATGTCTTTGTCTCCTTCCACCACCACCACACGGTCTAGCCCTGCGATTGCCACAGTTACCGGGCTGGCTGCGCTTACTACGCCATTTGTACAACCTCCCGGATGCGAGTCTCACTGGACTCTCACCACTGTGCCCATAATTATTCGACAATTAGACGGTAGTACCGTATCTGCATCTACATCAATATCCTCCGTATTAGTCTCACAGCATGTCGCATCCTGCCACCCTTCCGGTTGGGATCGAATTGTCCCGCCACTGCAAGAGCCTCTTCACTTTCGCCCAGGTGTTTGCCCAAGTGCCTGGACATACTATTCAATGTCTGCACCCAGTTCCCATCCCATATCTACGACGGCTTTTTGCTGCAACAGGTCAATACTTCCCCTCCCCCCTCAGAAGATAGACATTAACTGTGGCAGTACAGTGGCTTCGTTTTTAACATTGCTGATTTAAACTTCCTCTCAACATTTGGCAAATATCAATGCACTCGCACAGCAATCTCGGGTGACCAATTACTTGCCGTCGCGAAGGTCTCGCCGACTACTATGGATAGACCCATGATCATAGTGCATGAGGCTTGGGCCGTGACGTGGGAGGCAGCGGACAGGTCGACTTTGACGCCAAAGCTACCCG
>Ga0247808_10001569_pt1 | contig 11013 bp, 9 predicted proteins | sample UWRJL089202R1_FD_179914 | JGI IMG/M metagenome (GOLD analysis project Ga0247808, IMG submission 179914) | Plant litter microbial communities from Arlington Agricultural Research Station in Wisconsin, United States - UWRJ-L089-202R-1 | ecosystem: Environmental > Terrestrial > Plant litter >... | reverse complement strand
GCATCAACAATCGAAACGCCAGCTGTAATTGTTGGAATCTCTTTACTAAGCATTTCGATAGCATCATCGGAAAGCGCCGCAGTGTCTTGACCGCCAAATAGCACGTCGAGAATAGCAGACACCGACGCAAGACGCTCTTGGCCGTGAATTGTTCGCGTTACCTCTTCAGCGAGACGGTGCTGCAGTAGTCGCTTTTGCGGTGCAGCCTCGTGCTCGGCGATGAGTGCTTCAACGACAGCTTTATCGAGAAGTGTGTACTTTATAATCAAGTCTTTTGCTGACTCATCGTCGGTGTTGAGCCAGAATTGGTAAAACTGGTACGGTGTCGTGAGCGTTGGGTCGAGCCAGATTGCACCAGCTTCGCTTTTACCAAACTTTACACCCGTTGCCTTGTTGATGATAAGCGGTGTCGTAAACGCATGCGACTCGGCAGCTTCGATACGCTTAATCAGCTGCACGCCTGTGATTGCGTTACCCCATTGGTCGGCGCCCGCAACCTGAAGCGTTGCGCCTTTTGTACGGAATAAATGCAGGAAGTCGTAGCCCTGGATAAGATTGTAGCTAAACTCGGCGTAGCTAATACCATCGCCACCCTCGCCCATTCGACTTTTAATAAACTCGCGGTCGAGGAGCTGTGACATTGGAATTTTCTTACCGACTTCACGAAGGAAATCAAGGTAGTTCATATCCTTAAACCAATCGTAGTTATCAACGACTTCAAACTCTTGGCCTGCAAAGATTTGCTGGTACTGAGCAACAATATTTTTCTTGTTCTGCTCGATTTGCTCGAGTGACTGGAGGTCGCGCTCTTGCTTTTTACCGTCCGGGTCACCGATCATACCGGTAGCACCGCCGATAAGAACAATCGCCTTGTGTCCGCGGGCCATGAAGTGGCGAATCATCATTGCAGGGGCAAGGTGACCAATCGTCATGCTAGGGCCGCTAGGGTCAACGCCCCAATAGAAGGTAAGAGGCTTTTCATCAAGTTGGGTAATATCTGAGAATGTGTGCTGGTTTACAAACCCGCGCCACAAAAGTTCTTCTGATAATTTCATCGCAGTCCTCTTCCTTATGGCATTCTTTCTAACGCCGTTTTATCTCTGTTATCATACCATATTTTAGCAGTATGACTAAGGACTAGGCGCTCAGCGGCGTCTGCGAGCGAACGAAATGACAGGTATAGCCGCCCGGATGCTTCTGGAGATAATCCTGGTGATACTCTTCGGCTGCATAGAAGCGCATCAACAGCTCAAGCGTCGTCACGACAGAGTCGTCATACAACCCCGACGCGTCAGTTAACGTAATTAGCTCGATCGCATCAGCATGTTGCTGTTCGTTTTCGTAAAATATAGCGGATCGGTAGCTTGACCCTACGTCATTGCCCTGTCGGTTTTTTGTCGTGGGGTCATGGGTTCGAAAAAAGAAATCAAGCAGCGCTTTGTAACTCGTCTTTTCATCGTCATAGGTAATTTTGAGTGCTTCGGCGTGACCTTCGTGGTTTTCGTAGGTAGGGTTCTCTACTTCACCACCGGCGTATCCAACTTCCGTACTTACGACGCCAGACTCTGTGCGGAATAGCTCTTCAAGCCCCCAAAAACAACCTCCAGCTACATACGCAGTTTTAAAAGCCACTATTTGTCTCCCCTGGGGTTAAACGACAAACTTGCCGAGTTAACACAGTATCGCTGGCCGCCCGCAGCAACTGGGCCATCGTCAAAAACATGCCCAAGGTGCGCATCACAATACGCACAAGAGATAGCCGTGCGAACCATACCAGCCGACGTATCTTGCGTTAAGATAACATTCTCTTGATTGGCCGGCTCTGTAAAGCTAGGCCATCCAGAGCCACTCTCAAACTTAGTATCACTCGTAAACAAAAGTGCACCACAGTTTTTACACACAAACCCACCAGCTCGATGCTCTTCGAGCAACTCACCTGAAAACGGCAGCTCGGTGCCACCTTCAAATAATATGTGTTTTTCTTCTTCGGTAAGATTAGGGTTCATCATTAACCTACGATACTTTCATTTATAGTTTTTACAATAGGTGCCTCGCGAGGCTCAATCACTTAACGGGTGGGTAGTGAGCGGTTTTCAACAAGCGAGCTAAGTGTACTGTATTTGTCGCTACGAGCTTATTGGTAGAAGCTACTGTCTCGGGTATTGTTTCCAGATCAATATAGTCCGTTTTGTGCATAGCTTCGCCGTTCCAGTACGTCGCTGCGTTGGCCGCAAAGCTAAAGCCGACATCATTAAGCGCCTGCAACACATCGGCGGTTATCTTGTGCGCACCATCTTCGTTACCAACGATAGCAACCGCTGCAACCTTCGGATACGTCAAGAATCTTCCCTCTGCGTCGGTTTCACCCAACTCGGCGTCGAGCCGCTCGATTGCGCGCAACAATTCACTCGACATCTGCCCGACCCATGTCGGTGTCGCTACAATCAAAATGTCTGATTGCAACATTTTTTCTCGTATCTTCGGCCACTCATCACCGTTTTTCATGTCAGTTTCTACACCAGGCTTAATGGTGTAATCTACGAGGCGTACAAATTCGGTTTCAACACCGTGCGCTTCAAATTCAGACGCGAGGTCATGCGCTAGTTTGTCAGCGGATGACTTTGCTGGTGAACGCTTCAATGTACATACAAGTGCCAATGCCTTTAGTGGGACTTTTTTCGTTTCCATATGGCCTCCTTACCTTAATTCCCCGCCGGTTGCGCCAATAACTTCACCAGATACGTAACTTGATTCTTCGCTCGCGAGAAATACATAAATAGAGGCGAGCTCGGCCGGCTGACCTGGACGTTCTAGCGGCGTATCTTCACCAAACTTCGTCAACTTATCCATTGGCTGCCCGTAACTAGGCTGTAACGGTGTCCAGATCGGTCCAGGAGCGACTCCATTCACTCGGATACCTTTAGGAGTAAGTTGCTGTGCTAAGCCACGAGTAAAGTTCGTAATCGCACCCTTTGTAGCCGCATAGTCAAGAAGACCGGGCGAAGGCTGCGTAGCTTGGATTGAGGTTGTATTAATAATAGATGAGCCAGCCGGTAGGTACGAAAGCGCTTCCTGCACAATCCAAAACATTGAGAATATATTTACAGTGAAAGTATCGGTGAGTTGCTTAGTGGTAATCTTCGTGATGTCGTCCTTATAAATCTGCCTACCAGCATTATTTACGATGATATCAAGCCCTTCAAGCTGCTTGTTGGCGTCTGAAACGAGCTGCCGTGCGTATGTTTCATCGGTAAGATCACCTGGTAGCAAGATAACTTTGCGACCGGTTTCTTTAATAACATCAGCAACCCAGTCGGCGTCTTGTTGCTCTGACGGTAAGTACGCGATAGCGACGTCGGCACCCTCGCGGGCGTAGGCAATAGCAACCGCTCTTCCTATGCCGCTGTCGCCGCCTGTAATAAGTGCTTTTCTTCCCTCAAGACGACCGCTGCCTTCGTATGTCCGCTCGCCATGGTCAGCCTTTGGCTCAAGCTCGCTGTCTAAGCCCGGTTCATCCTGTCGCTGCTCGGGGATGCTCCCCTGTTTGTACTGCGTTCGTGGATCATTTATAGAATTATTTTGCACCATAGGTACCTCCTTATTCTATTACCCTTCGCCGGTCAGCAAGGTGTGCTCTTTATTGTATAGCGCAGGCCTTAGGTGCAGCTGAGTATCACCCAACTCCTTCCATGAGGCAAGAACTTAAGAGATTTTGCATTTTCTGGTAGGCTAAGGGTATGGCGTTTAACCACTATGCAAAAATTAAACGAATTCTTGATGAGCAGCCAAAAGGCTGGTACATCCTTCGCATTAACGAGCAAACAACCGCGCAAAGCTTCAAGGGTGAAGTGCGTGTTTTTGATCATTACTACCGTATTTACGGTGTCAACAACGAGCCCGTTAAATACTGTAAGTTTCAACAAATTGAACGCCTGGCATCTATTTTAAACCTGCCGGTCGAAGCGCTACCGATTGTTGACGAAGTGCTTAGCTAAGTAACCTAGCCAGCCTAGAGACTACAATCCCGGGTAGATGTCTTTGGTGATTTCGTCGATGTGAGCCTTCATTTGAGGGAATGGCACACCTTCACGAGCACTTATACCTTCGAGACTCCAGAAAATACGTTCACTAAAGCCGAGTCCGCAAGCTGGTGGCATACCGTATTCAAGCGCCTCAACAAAGTCGATGTCGAGCATTTGCGCTTCATCATCACCAGCATCACGCATTTTTTGCTGTTCCATGAAACGGTTGAATTGATCGATTGGGTCGTTTAGCTCGCTGAATGCCTTACACATTTCACTTCCACCGAACACAAGGTTAAACTGTTCAGTTAGGCGAGGGTCTGCGGCGTTTGTTTTTGCGAGCGGCTGCATAAACACAGGGATATCAATCAAGAAGACAGGGCCGGCGATTGTTTTGCGGTATTTCTTCCAGAGTTTATCGAGGCTACGGATGCGATTGTCAGACTTCTCTACTTCAAGCTGTTCTTCCTTGAGCTTCGCTTGAATGTCCTCCATACTAGATTCGAAAACATCAATACCGTACTGCGTTTTAAGAATATCGAGGAAGCTAATGCGGTCGAAGTGCTCGCCGTCAGTACCAAAATCAACCTGCTGGCCGTTTGCTAGTGTAAACTGTCGCGTGCCCCAGGTCTTGTCGGCAATATAGCGAACCATGTTTTCGGTAAATTCCATGCCCATTTCCCAATCAGCCGATGCCCAGTACCATTCCATAGCGTTGTGCTCAGGGAGGTGTTCTTCGCTGTAGTTTTCATTACGGAAACGTGGGCCAATTTCGAATACTTTTTCGAACCCAGCGACAAGAAGACGCTTTAGTGGAAGCTCGTGGCTGATGCGCAAAAAGAAATCTTGGTCGAGCGCGTCCATGTGAGTGACGAATGGATTTGCATCTGCGCCACCGGCAGTTCCCTCAAGAACAGTGTTACTAATTTCGATAAAATCATTTTCATTCAAGAAGTCGCGGGTTGCCTGCCAAAACTTAGAGCGGCGAACGAACCGATCACGAACATCAAGATTGACGTTCATGTCTACGTAACGACGGCGAAGGCGCTCTTCTTTGTCGGTAAAGCTTTCGTGATCGAGTGGCATTGGTCGAAGTGACTTAGTAATGAGACGCAGCTCAGAAAGCTGAAGTGAGGTCTCGCCTGTTTTCGTTTTAATAACTGTACCGGTTGCTTCAACAAAGTCACCAGTGTCGAGCAAGTTAAGGTCTTCAATACCAACAAGTCCTTGGGCCGCATCAGTTGCATGAATAGTTTGCGCCTGCAAGAAAAGCTGCATAGACCCAGAAAAGTCGCGAATGACAATGAAAGCAATTTTTCCGAACTTTCGAATAGACTTAATACGACCGAATACGGTTTCGGTCTTTGCATCAAATGCATCAAAATCAGCTAAGATATCGCTCGTGTTAGTTGTGCGATTTGCTTTAGCTGGATATGGGTCGAAGCCCATTTCTCGGAGTTTTTCTAATTTTCTAATTCGCTCTTCACGAAATTCTTTCATTGTCGCCATATCGCTATTATACCAGAGGTAGAGCGGGGCGATGAATATTTGTTAAACAATACAGCTGAGGGCTTGCTTATCTATCGTGACCGTCGCCTGAACGCCAGCGTCTAGTGAGAGTATTTCGCCATCAACCTGAACGAGTGTTTTGCTAATTGTTTCGAGCTCGTACCGAGATACACGAGCGTCCTGAACCACACCACCAAGTGACGCCTTTAATAGTACGAGAATCAAGCGTAGTTTATCGCGTCGAGTAAAAATTGTTACCTCAAATTCACCATCGGTTACCCGAGACGGCGCTGATATTTTAAGGTGTTTTGACATCTCATCAACATTGCTAAATACGATACTTTCGTACCGTCGAATCCTGTTATTAATTTTCAACCGTACAGACTTCATGCGCAGCAATGCACGCGCAACGACCCACACTTCTGTGAATATATTGAGCTTCACTTTATTAAGCTCTTTTCCGACAATTGGCGTTAAACCAATCCCAATGTATGAATGTGCGAAGCGTTCGATTGATTTGCCCTTTGAGGTACTAGAAATCTTTAAAACGTCTATTTTTTTAGTCTCACCAGTAACAACAAGCTCGACGATATCTTTTTCATTTAAGTTGTGGAAGTGGTCATTGGCATTACCGGCCGGCAGCAGCCCAGTTGTGACCTTACTGCCCTCGCCTTGAGCTTTCATCGCTCCGTTCACCACCTCGTTGTAGCCGCCGTCACCGCTTGATGAAATGATGAGTGCGCGTTCTGATTTCTTTGCGATATCGTACGCTAATGATTCTGCGTGATTAGCACGTTCAGTAGCAATCAACTTAATATCTTGCTTAGGGAGACGCGCCGCGACCTTTTCAACGAATTCTTTCGCAAGTGACTCACTTGGCCCAGTGCTAATTGGGTTATATATGACAGCAATTGTGCTGAATTTCATAGCGTTATCGCCCAGACGATGGTGCATTACGAGTGCCGCCGGTATTACCGCTGTTCGTACCCGTACCAGGAGGGTTCGTTCCCGTACCAGGGTTTGGCGGTGTCGTGACTACAGGACAGCCTGTTGCATCAACTTGCGTGCCGGCTGGTGTGTTTACACACTTGTCTATTGAATCGGGAACCCCGTCATCATCAGAGTCGATGACCTCTGGAGCTTCAACCTCTTCTTTTACCTCACACCCGGTTTCATCAACAGTCGTGCCTGCAGGAGTATTAGGACACTTGTCGTCGGCATCTACAACCCCGTCTTTGTCTGAATCTTCAGGCGGCTTTGGCACGTCACAGGTTCCACTCGGAATGGTGCCGTTCATAAAGTACTCTTGATATACACCGTCGGTCCCACCGCCAACAGCGCGTAGACCGTTACTTCGGCAGATACTAATACGGTCAACGCCAGAAGGTGCAATAAACGGTTGGTTTGCTTGACCCTTCAACCCGGCAAGCATTGTCGCACGCCAAATTGGCCCCGCCATACCAGCACCACCATTATTCATTGGTGTATTGTCGTTATTACCAACCCAGACACCAACAGCCAACTGTTTTGCGTAACCAATTGTCCATGCGTCACGCGCCTCATCGGTTGTACCAGTTTTCACCGCCACATCATAGCCATTCGTATTAAGGCTACTACCGAAGATTGGCGCACGAGCTGATTCATCGTTAAGAATGTCGGAAATAAGGAATGAAGCTTGTTCGCCCATGACTTCTTTAGATGTCTGCGTATCCTGCTTGAAGACTTCCTTTTCAAACTTGTCATCGATTTTTGTGACTGTTGTCAGATCGTATTGCTTACCGGCGTTTGCAAATGCAGCATAGGCATTTGTCATCTCTGTAAGTTTCGCTTCAGCAGAACCAAGTGCGAGTGACAAACCGTAGTCGGTTGAGTTACTGACTGTCGTGAGGCCAAGTCGCTTGAAAGCATCGACAGAATTTTTAACGCCAAGCTTCTGCATCACTTCGACAGACGGAATATTAAGTGACTGAGAGATAGCGTTTCGCGTAGAAATATCTCCTCTAAAGCGACGGTCTGCATTTTGCGGCTGGTAGCCACCAAAGTTAGTCGCTTTGTCGTGCAGGATTGTCCCTGGTGTAATAACGCTACGCTGCATTGCCTCGGTGTAGTAGAGCGGCTTAATGCTTGAACCGGGTTGCCGCGCCGTATTCGCCATGTTTACCTTACCAAAGTCTGCATTATTGTAGTCTGCACTCCCCACCAGCGCCCTAATCGATCCGGTTGTTGGGTCAACTGCAACCACAGATGCGTTAGAGCCGCCATTTCTTTCGATAAATCCGATTTGCGAATTAACGGCTGCGTTGGCAGACTTTTGCAAGTTTACATCGAGCGTCGTTGTGACGCGAAAGCCAGAACGTGTCACAACTTCTTCACCATACTTATCGTAAAGCTCGGAAAGTACCATTTCAGCGAAGTGTGGTGCAGTACCGTTCACACCCTCACCCGCCGAGGCATACGCGAGTTGCTCACCCTTGGCCGCATCAGCTTCTGCTTGTGTAATGACCTTGTTATCAACCATTCGCTTCAAAACCGTCGCCTGGCGCTCTTTGGCAAACTCTGGGTTACCTGATATTGGAGAATACGCAGATGGCGCCGGCAATACACCGATCAGCATAGCGCTTTCCGCAAGCGTTAAGTCAGCCGCCGATTTACCGAAGTAAGCTTCTGCAGCCGAGCCAATACCAAAGGCTCCTTCACCGTAATATACCGAGTTTAGATAAAGGTCGAGAATTTCATCTTTACTGTAGTTTTGCTCGATCGCCAATGCTACCGTGAGCTCTTGGTACTTGCGAAGGATAGTCTGGTTGTTAGACAGGAGTGTGTTTTTTGCGAGCTGCTGCGTGAGCGTTGACCCACCGTAAGCCGTCGCGTCTCCACTTAACAAGTTGGCGTACAGGGCACCCAAAATACTAAAGACCGAAAATCCACCGTGAGAGTAGAAGTTTTTGTCCTCAGAAGAAATAAGTGCTTTTTCGGTGTAATCAGAAATCTGGTCCAGCGGCAATCGCTCACCGCGGTCGGCCGTCCCAAAGCTATAGAACGTGTCACCGTCTTTATCGAGTAGCACCACCCCCGTATTGTTATAGTTCATCAAACGATCGGGGTCGGAGATGATATTTGCGAAATAGATATACGTAAAGATTGGAATCAAAATAAGAAGCGCAAGAATTGGCCCGGCAATGACGGCTACCTTCTTTGGCTTGCTTAGCTTCTTAAACCAAGTCCAACGTGCAATAAAAAATGCAACAAATGGGCTGTGCTTCTTTGACGAGCGTTTTGGTGCCTTGCCTGACGTAACAGGCTTAGCTGCTTGCTTTGGTGTATAGGATTTAATTCGTGTGTACTTTGACATAGTTCATACTTATTATAACGGATTGTTTTCTACAACCTATGCTTAATCGGCTTTCTTATCCGCTATGGATAGCATTGGCGCCTTGCGAATAAAGCTCCCCGCCTCGAGCACCTGAAGTGCGGCTAGCGCAACGTCTTCGCGACTGACGTATAGCTTAGTGGGGCCATTTTCTTTTAACGTAAAGGGCTTCGAGATAGTATTTTGGAGCTTGAGCACTCTCAATACCGTCCACTCAGCATCGCTTGCTTTGAGAATATCGACGTGCTCAATGCCGTCCTGTACCCGATTTGGATCAACGAGCGAAATGCTCGCATTTAACACCCTGTCCATAAGCGTGATTGTATCGCCTGGAAATCGTACACCAGTGCCCGTTAACGAGACTATGCGCTTGATAGCAAAGGTATTCATTGCAGCGAGAATCGTTTTAGTAGCATCAGTTTGCACACGAGCCGGCGACCCCTTTACGTGTCCGATAAAACTCACGACTGCATCTTGGCCCTCCAATAGACGTTCGACGTCACTGCGCGACGTAGCGTCACACGGAAACATATCGAGACCTTTGATTGGCGAAAAAGGATTGGCACCTCGAATGCCCGCTCGCACCTCGTGACCAGCAGCTAACGCCGCGGCAACAAAGAGCCGACCAGTTCTTCCATTTGCGGCAATAACAGCGATCTTCACGTGCTCCTCGCTTTCTTTTGCGTCTCCAACTACAGTTGAGACGGCATTGTTAGTTGTACTTCGAAGCTGTTTCGAGTACGTTGTGTTTTAATTTCACCACCAAGTTGGCTCATAATCATGCGGTCAAGGTAGAGGTCGAGACGACGGGTACCGTCGGCGGCGTCATAGGTTGCAGCCGCTTCGTTACCTTCGTCCGAGTAAATACTAAACAGCTCTTCGCCTGGGGCACCAAGTGCACCTGTAAATTGACTCTTCAGCGTCACCGTTGTCGTACCTGATTTACTTTGGTAACCTTCGATATTTACGTCGTGAAGTTTTGAGTCACCCGATACAGATTCAAGAATAGTCGACATTACCTTTGCGAGGAAGTGCTCATCTTGAATGAGCTCAAGTTCGGCAATCTTATTGTTGATACGGAGGGATGAACGACTCTTTTCGGAAAGGTCACGGAGCGCATCATCGACGAGTTCATGCATGTTGAATTGCTTCGCGTGAACGTATTCGGGGCGGACACTGCTAAGAATTGCAAATCGACTCACAAGCTCCTTAAGACGGCTTGTTCCCTCGTTAACCGCGTTACGCACCGCTTGATTTTGCACACGTGATGTGTCTTGCGCGCTAAGGTGAAGGACGTCATCTGAAAGTTCTTGGTACGTTTGTTGCACAAAGTTCATTCGTGCGGCATTGAGCACACGAACCTTTTCACGAGATTCTTCGAGCTTCTTATTTCGCTCACGGCGCATCGTGACAAGTCGGACTGCAGTGTAGAGCAAGATACCCGCAAGAACAATGATGAAGAACTGTTGCATAACCTGTTGGCCAGCGACCGTTCGTCCGCCAACCGCACCAATCATCCAGTTAGCAACGAGGCTAAGCACGATAGACAGAATCACCGGCACCCAGAAGATTGGTGATAATAAAATCTTCGTGCGTGCTTCGCCTGTGGTTGGCGCAGTAATAGTTTCGAGGTTTTGAGCGTTTGCCGTTTGAGCAAGGATTGATTCGATCTTTGCGCGCATACCGTTTGAAATACCTTGAAGCGCCGCCGCCATGCGTCGTGTCGGCTCATCACTCTGCAAACGCTGCAGGATACTTGCACCAGAATCAATCAATGACATCGGTGTTCGCAGGTAGTGCGCTGCAAGGTTTAAGAATGAATCTTTATCGGCAACCGTTTGCTGATCGCGCTTGATGATCGCAAGAAGCCACTGCGCCTGGCGCCACTCTTTGTACGCTTGGTACATAAGCGCCACAATAATGAGCCCGATAACAGATGCGAGTGCACCTGAAATAATCGTCGCTGCATTTGGAGACTGCAAGAATTCCTTAATTGACTGCCACACACCACCATCTTGGTCGTTATTTTCAACGACTCCCGGTGCTACCGGCTCGCCCTCACCTGCTGGCGTTTCTTCTTCAGGAATCACCTCCTCCGGTTGGTCAGCGCCT
>Ga0247808_10001568_pt1 | contig 11014 bp, 9 predicted proteins | sample UWRJL089202R1_FD_179914 | JGI IMG/M metagenome (GOLD analysis project Ga0247808, IMG submission 179914) | Plant litter microbial communities from Arlington Agricultural Research Station in Wisconsin, United States - UWRJ-L089-202R-1 | ecosystem: Environmental > Terrestrial > Plant litter >... | reverse complement strand
TAGCTCAGGAAGTACATCCCCACCGAAAAATACCTTTTCACTGCCGTCCTCAATTAAAAAAACCTGATGGAATGGACAATGAGCACCTGTAAGTTGATAGCTAATCTCATTAGTTAATTTTCCCGTTCCCTCTACAAACTCGATTTGGGCATTTCGCTGTAAGAACTCAAAAATCTCAGTATGGTAAGATGAAGACGTACTTGTAAACCCACTCTCCCATTCGCCACGCTGGATAACATAAGTCGCATCAGGAAAACTGAGCTCCATTTTATCATTATAATGATGGACCATTCCACCAGAATGATCAAAATGAAGATGTGACATCAAAACTAAATTTACATCCTCTGGCGCAAAACCAGCTTTCCTAATATTATGATGAAGATGCAGCACCCCCATCTCATCGCTATAACCCAAACCGGTATCAATCAAAACCAATTGATCATTAACCTTTACCAGGAATGGCTGAACATTAATAAAAAGAGAAGCAGGCCTGTCTTTTGCACTATGTATTGCTGGATCAAAAGGAACAAATTTCTTAGTGGCGTCAACAGAATAAGAACCTTCGTGTAATGTGTAAACTTGCAAAGACATAGCTATTTTTTGAAAAGAAATTTAAATGATATATTTACGAGCAATAGCGCAAATATAAAGAACATGTACCAATTTACGGTCATCAAACCGTGATAAGCCAAAAGGCTTGACTATAAATTATCAATAAAAAATAAATGGAAAAAAGGTGGGCACAGGTTGAGCAGGGTGAAAAGGAAACAAGCGAAAAACTTGCCCGTGAACTAAATATAGACCAATGTTTGGCCAAAATTTTGGTGCAACGTGGAATTACCAACTTTGAAGAGGCAAGATCCTTCTTCAGACCAACCCTATCTCAGCTCCATGATCCCTTTTTAATGAAGGATATGGAACAGGCAATGATCAGGATCACCACTGCTTTAAATGCCAAAGAAAGAATATTAATTTATGGTGACTACGATGTAGACGGAACAACAGCCGTTGCATTAACCTATAGCTTTTTCAGCAGATTTACAGATGAAATAGCTTATTATATCCCCGATCGCCACAAGGAAGGTTACGGGATATCTACCATAGGAATTGATTTTGCCAAAGCAAATGACTTTACTTTAATTATTGCCTTAGACTGTGGCATCAGATCCGTTGATAAAATTGATTATGCAAACTCATTGGGTATAGATTTTATCATTTGCGATCATCACTTGCCCGGAGAAACACTTCCGGCAGCGGTTGCCGTACTAGATCCTAAAAGAGCAGATTGCGATTATCCCTTTAAAGAACTCTCTGGTTGCGGCATCGGGTTGAAATTGGCCCAAGCTTATTGCCAGATTAATGACTTGCCAGATTCACTTTACGAACAATACCTGGATCTATGTATGGTAAGCATCGCTGCTGACATTGTCCCAATTGTAGATGAAAATAGGGTAATGGCACATTATGGACTGGCAAAACTGAATACAGATCCATGCACAGGATTAAAAGCACTGATGCAGATTTCCGGTAAAACAGATACCTATACCATTACAGATGTGGTTTTTCAACTCGCCCCAAGAATTAATGCTGCAGGTAGAATGGGACATGCAAAAGATGCCGTAAAAATGCTATTGAGCGATGAAGTAGTCTTGGCCGACGAGCAAAGTACATTCATCAATGCACAAAATACCGAACGCAGAACTTTTGACCAAAGCATAACTTTAGAAGCATTGGCAATTATCGAAGAAAGTGAAACCCTCATCAATCGCAAAACAACCGTTGTCTATCAATCTAGCTGGAACAAGGGTGTAATTGGGATCGTAGCTTCCCGCTTAACGGAGAAATATTACAGACCAACAATTGTACTCACCGAATCCAATGGAAACTATACTGGTTCTGCACGTTCGGTAGCCGGTTACGATCTATACGAAGCACTGTTATCATGTAGCCATTTATTGGAACAGTTCGGCGGTCACAAATATGCTGCAGGCCTCACCATCAAGCCAGAAAACCTTGATTCATTCTCAGAGAAATTCGAAGATGTAGTCGCTTCAACAATTACCCCCAATTTGCTCATCCCAGAAATTTCAATTGACTGCGAAATAGAACTTGCACAGATTGATGCCAAATTTTATCGCATCCTACTTCAAATGTCTCCATTCGGGCCGCAAAACATGGCACCCGTTTTCATCAGTAAAGGCCTTAGTTTAGTGGGTCATCCTCAGCTTGTGGGTACAAATCATTTAAAGTTGAATATAAACCAACAAAATTCAGCTATTTTTGAATGCATTGGTTTTGGATTAGGTGAATTTGAAAAAACATTAACTAGTAGTTCACGGTTCTCTATCTGTTATACCATTGAAGAAAATGTTTGGCGAAATAAGAAACGCTTGCAACTAAATATAAAAGGAATTAAAATTGATTGATATTTAATATCAATCTGCAATTATAACCCATAACACTACATGATTTTAAAAGCCGAAAATCTGGTTAAAAAATATAAACAACGAACCGTTGTAAACAATGTATCTTTTGAAGTAAGCCAAGGAGAAATTGTTGGTTTGCTTGGACCAAATGGTGCAGGAAAAACAACCTCTTTCTATATGATCGTAGGTTTAATTAAACCAAATGAAGGCACTATTTTACTCGATGGGCTAGATATTACCAAAGATCCCATGTATAGAAGGGCACAAAAAGGAATTGGCTATCTGGCCCAAGAAGCAAGTGTGTTCAGGAAACTTACAGTAGAAGACAACATCATGGCCATTTTGGAAATGACAAAGCTGACCAAAGAAGAAAGGTCAGAAAAATTGGAAGAATTGATCAATGAGTTCAGCTTACATAAAGTAAGAAAAAACCGTGGGGATCTACTTTCTGGAGGAGAACGGAGAAGAACTGAAATTGCTAGGGCACTGGCAGCAAATCCGAATTTTATACTTTTGGATGAGCCCTTCGCCGGTGTAGATCCGATCGCAGTAGAGGAAATTCAAACCATTGTAGCAAAACTGAAGAAAAAAAATATAGGCATTCTTATTACCGACCATAATGTACAGGAAACTTTATCTATTACCGATAGAGCATATTTACTTTTTGAAGGTAAAATATTAGAATCAGGAACACCTGAAGTACTTGCATCCAATGAAATGGTGCGTAAAGTATATTTAGGTTCGAACTTTGTACTGCGTAGAAAAAATTTATAACTTTCATATCAATGGCAATTGTAAATTCAATTTTTACTTGGTACATGAAAAAGCGCATCCACCAGATTGAGCTTTTCATGAAATACCCTTTGGACGTCCAAGATGAATGGTTACACACCCTAATCTCTAGCGCCGAAAATACAGAGTGGGGGAAGTTATATGATTATAAATCAATTTTAACTTTAAGTCAGTTTAAGGAACGCGTACCCATACAAAATTACGACACCCTTAAGCCTTACATCGAAAGGATGCTCAAAGGCGAGCAGAACGTACTTTGGCCATCAGAAATCAAATGGTTTGCAAAATCCTCTGGTACCACTAGCGATAGAAGCAAGTTTATCCCCGTATCTACCGAAGCCCTTGAAGAATGTCACTTCAAAGGTGGAAAAGATATGATCTCTATCTATTGCAATAACCGCCCCGATACCCAAATGTTTACCGGAAAAGGACTAGTGCTGGGTGGTAGTCATCAAATCAATCAGCTCTGTGAAGACATTCACTATGGCGACCTTTCTGCAGTACTGATCAAAAATCTACCCATGTGGGCAGAGTATTATCGTACCCCAGATATTTCCATCGCCCTAATGGAAAATTTTGAAGAGAAGATGAATAAAATGGCCGAGGCAACGATCAAAGAAAACGTAACCAATATTTCTGGCGTGCCAACTTGGACCATTGTACTCGCAAAAAAGGTATTAGAAATTACCGGTAAAAGCAACCTTTTGGAAGTTTGGCCTAACCTGGAACTTTACTTCCATGGTGCCGTAAATTTTACACCGTACCGAAATCAGTTTAAAGAACTCATTCCATCCAGGGATATGTACTATCTCGAAACTTACAATGCCTCCGAAGGCTTTTTCGGAATTCAAGATCAGGACAACTCAGAAGAACTCTTACTGATGTTGGATTATGGTATCTTCTATGAATTCTTACCACTTGAAAATCTTGAAGAGGAAAACCCCAAAACGTTATCTTTAGAACAGGTTGAACTCCATAAAAACTATGCAATCATCATCTCTACCAATGCAGGTTTATGGCGATATTTGATTGGAGATACCGTCCAGTTTACATCCCTATCCCCTTTCAGGATTAAGATTACTGGAAGAACGAAACATTTTATCAATGCCTTTGGAGAAGAACTAATTATTGATAACGCTGAGAATGCCTTAACTAGAGCCTGTGCGGCCACAACTGCCAAAGTGAAGGACTACACCGCATGTCCGATTTATTTTAAAGGAGAAGAGGCCGGAGGCCATGAATGGATCATAGAATTTGAGACACAGCCTGATGATTTTGAACGTTTTATAGATGTGTTAGATGAAACACTCCGTGAAATCAATTCTGATTACGATGCCAAACGTTTCAAAGACATGGCACTTCGTAGACCGAAAATTCATAATGCTCCAGTTGATACATTCTATAAGTGGCTAAAATCACGAGGTAAATTAGGCGGACAACATAAAGTTCCCCGTTTGGCAAATGAACGTAAATATGTGGATGAGATCTTAGAACTGCTTTAGGTCATGCTTAAGAAGTTTGATTATTTGAGTATAGCATGGCTTCTCTTCTTTTCATTTTTCTTTTTATTGATGCTGCAGATTACGCTACGCTACATCCCCTTTAGTACAGAAGCTTCATTTCTGCAAATTAAACAAACAGAAGTAGATAGTATAAGGCCATACCTTAGCATTTTTTATGTTCATGTCTTTAGTGCGATCTGCTGCTTAATTGCAGGCTTTACACAGTTCAGTCGTTTCCTACTCAGCAACTATAAAAAGTTGCACAAGTACATGGGTTATAGCTACGTGTTAACAGTAGTTTTATTAGCCGCTCCCTCAGGAATTTATATTGGCTACTATGCAAATGGCGGATGGCTTGCCCAAATTTCATTTATGACCCTTGGATTATTATGGTTTCTTTTTACGATAAGGGCAATGATCGCCATAAAAAATAGGCACATTAAACTACATCGTCAATTCATGTTACGAAGTTTCGCCCTGGCCTTTTCAGCAATTACACTTCGCTTATGGAAAGTTATTTTAGTATATTTATTTCACCCGGCACCAATGGATGTGTATCAGATCATCGCCTGGTTAGGTTGGATACCAAATTTATTAGTCATTGAATATCTCATCAGAAAAAATATAAATAGTGAAGAAACTCTTTCTCATTAGCATCATCTCCTTATGCCTATGCTCTTGTGGCGACAATAAAAAAGTTACTGATGACTCTTCCATTGTTGAAGATTCGGAAAAATATAAACACTTATATGGTTTCTGGGTAGGAGAATTTGTAGCCGAAGTCTATAAAGAAGGCAGTACCTTTACCAACAACAAATTAAACATTGCCATTAAATCCATCATTGGAAAAAAAGTTATCGCACAAAGCATCGTAGCAGGCAACAAAAGACCCCTAACAGGTGAAATTGATACGACCAATAATAGACTGACATTCATGTTGTCAGAACCTGGCAACGATAAATACGATGGCAAATTCGAATTCGAACTGATCGACAATACATTAACGGGAACTTGGACCGCCTATAACCAAAGCCTTACCGTTACCAAAAGGACATTTAAGCTCGAACGTAAAGAATTCGTCTACAATGCAAATGTAATGCTGCCAGAGAACCAATATCTAGATCAATATTCAGGACAGGATAGTACGATAACCGACACTATTGACAATGAAACAGAAACTTATGTTGAAAAATATTATAGGGCGGCAAGTGAAAGCGTCTATAAAATAAACTCGTCAACGCACAAATTTACAGAAGAAGAACTAAAAAATCTTAAAAAGCTAGACCTTGAAATTTTAAGAAATACCATCTTTGCACGACATGGCTATACTTTTAAAAAGAAAGCTTACCGCCAATTTTTCGATGATGTAGATTGGTATGTGCCCGTAACTGACAATGTAGATACAGAACTCACTACCATAGAAAAAGATAACATCAAGCTTTTGGTCAGGTTTGAAAAATATGCTGCCGATAATTACGACACCTTTGGCCGATAATTAGGTATGCTTATTGTTAGCTATTCATAAATCTATCCATATGAACCAGAAAGATGTAAAAAATAGCTTCAAAAAATTCACCAAAATTGCAGAACAATTAAGCAATGATAAAAGTAAAGTACTCATAAGGGTACAAAAAGGCTTAAAAAAAGCCGCCGAAAATGAGGGAAGCCTTGGCAATGTCTGGGAGAAAATTCAGTTACTTTTTTCTTTGGCCAAAGACTATTCAAATGGTAATTACAATAATGTTTCCAGAAGTGCTATCGTAGCCATCATTGGGAGTCTATTGTACTTTATATCTCCAATAGATGTGATACCTGATTTCATATTCGGCCTTGGCTTCATAGACGACGCCTTTATTTTAGGTTATGTTTATAAAAAGGTAGTCAAAGAAATTGAAAAGTACCAAGCTTGGAAGTTACTCAGAATTGATTAATTTGTGAGTTAGCTAATTAATTAGTAAGTTTAATTAGCTAATTCACAACCAAATATGAAAACTGTTCAACAAATTTTAAGCAGCAAGTCTGCTCAGATTTTCAGCGTAACACCAGAAACTTCAGTTTTGGATGCGCTACAACTCATGACTGAAAAGAACATCAGTGCCGTACTGATCATGAACAACGAACACCTACAAGGAATTTTTACCGAGCGAGATTATGCCCGTAAAATTGTGCTCCATGGCAAATCATCAAAAGAAACCAGCATTAGCGAAGCGATGACGGCAAACCCCATCACCTTGGCGCCAACAGACAGTATTGAGCTTTGCATGCAACTGATGACAGATAAACATATCAGGCATTTACCAATAGCCGTAGCTGATAAAGTAATTGGGATGGTTTCTATTGGTGATGTGGTTAAGTTTATCATCGCTGACCAACAGCAGACCATCTCTCAATTAGAAAGTTATATCAACAGCTAATCATCTCCATAAAAAAGATAAAAGCTGCTGCTTACCACAACAAAATGAACTACTGACACTAATGAGAAGATGGACTATTAATCCTTCCACCTCCACTCACCCGCAATTTTCAACGGCTCCTTTAACTTTTGGCTTTCCAAGAAAATTTCTAAGTCCTTTTCGTTCTGCTTTTTAACGGGAATAACAGGAGTATTTGCCAAAGCATAAGTTTGCATGGTAGAATATCGTACAGTATTTTTCATCCCCTGTTCATCAACTAAATTGAATACATCACCGTCAGAATGGTAATAAGGTCCAGAATTGTTCGGCAGTTTACCGCCAGCACCACCGCCAGTTGTAATACCTTCCAATAAAAATGGCTGATGATCACTGTGCAATCCGGCACCCGCCTGAAAAACATTTTTAAAACCTGTATCTATCTTTACAATTTCTGCTCCCCAACCTTTCAACAATGGCTCCATTTCTTTTCGGCTTGTCGCAAAACCTTTTGGATCATTGGTCATATCATAGTTTAGCATATAAGTGATCTGATCAATTGTCCCCTCCTTTTTTGCTTCTTCTACATATGCTTTTGATCCCAATAGACCTTGTTCCTCACCCATAAAGAGTACAAATTCAACCGTTCTTTTGTTATTTAGCTTTAATTTTTTGAAGGTTCTGGCCATATCTATAATTGAAAAAGAACCTATCCCGTTATCTATGGCCCCTGTCGCTAAATCCCAACTATCTAAATGACCACCCACCACAATTTTCTCTTTCGGAAATGTTGTTCCCTTAAAAGTGGCAATTACGTTTCTGGCTTTAATTAAACCCGAAAAGTTTGTCATTGAAATACGGGCAATCTGATTTGAAGCTTTTAATTTTTCCTTTAATTCCATCCCACTTTCCAAACCGATACAAATAGCCGGAATTGAAATTAATTTTCCAGTAACAGAAGCGGTTCCAGTTAATAATACACCGTTTTTTACGGTATTGATAATGATAACACCAACAGCACCGTATTTGGTAGCAATGGCAGTTTTCTCCGATCTATGCAGTGACCGAGTTCCAGCTGGAGAACCTGGTAATACACCCAGATAAATCAGAGCAATCTTGCCCTTTACTTTGTCTTTTAAAGACTGGTAATCTGCTTCCAAACCATTGCCAACATCAATGATATCAGCAGTTACATTTGCCGAAACAGGAGAATGTGCTAAGGTTACCGCTTTTAAAGGAGCCAAACTACTTGCATCTTTTCCCACTTTTACATCAATGGCTTTCCTATCCCAGCTTTCTACTTCAAATGGCTGGTATTTTACCTCGCAACCATAAGACTTCAATAAGTTGTATGCATACGCTTCTGCTTTTGCACCATTGGCTGATCCGGTTAAACGGTGCCCGATAGTGGTCGAAGCATCTTTTAAAGTTTGATAAGCCTTTGAGTTCGACTGAACTTCATGGTTGATTTGTTTAAACACCGAACCGAAATTATCTTGTGCATTTGCTGTTAAACATAAGCTGCTTAGCGCCAATAGGAGGAGTTTTTTCATTAATGTTTTTTTTTGATGAAAATAAGACTTTTTTGGCGTGCACCACCTTAGGAATTAAATATTTTACAATTGAGCTCAAAAAATAAAGCTTTAAGACTAAAGCCACAAAGAACCTAGTGCCTTTAAATCTTGAGCTGAATAACGTACGCTTTTGCTCCAAAGAAACCAATTTTCTGGCAACATAGGTATCAGTTATCCTTACGATCTACATGGTAAAACCAATTTGCCACTCATTCCTTAACTTGATCTTTAAGCTTCTAAAATCTATTAAGCGATGTCGTTTGGTCTTGGTGATGATGTGATTTGGCGTACCGACAACAGCAAAAGCTTTAGCCTAAGTTTTTGGATTGTGAGCCCCCTTTTTAGGAAAAACCAGGGACGCCACAATACTCGCTGTTAAAATAAAAAGAATAATCAACAATGAATGTTCTGTGGTGAATCCCCAGAACTTAAGATAGTCATGCGCCAACATTTTAACCCCAATAAAGGTGAGCAATACCGCAAGTCCAGTTTTAAGATAATGAAATTTATGAATGATGTTGACCAATAAGAAAAACATTGACCTCAAACCCATAATAGCGAAGATATTGGAAAAGAAAACGATGTAAGCATCTTTAGTAACAGCAAAAATTGCTGGGATCGAATCTACAGCAAAAATAAGATCTGTAAATTCTACTATCAACAATACCAAGAACAAGGGAGTCAAATGTCGCTTTCCATTAATCTTAAAGAAAAAGTTCTTGCCTTCATATTTTGGATGTATGGGAAAAAACTTAGCAGCAAACTTCACTACTTTATGATTTTCCGGATCAATACGCTCCTCATCGTCTTTATTGAAGAACATTTTCACTCCGGTAAAAATCAGAAAGGCTCCAAAAACATATAAGATCCAATAAAATTGGTTAATCAATACAGCACCTGCAAAAATGAAGATGAACCGCATAATGATTGCTCCCAAAATCCCCCAGAACAGTACCCTATGGTAGTATTTTTCTGGAACAGCAAACGCTGAAAAGATAAGTACAATAACGAAGATATTATCAACAGAAAGTGCATATTCAATAACATAGCCCGTTAAAAACTCTATCCCAAGGTTCTGTTTGTAAATCTTTAAACTCTCCTCAAAATTACCTGGAATTAATGTTATCTGATGTTGATGCGCTTTTACAATCTGCTGCAGTTTCTCAAAATTATCTATGCCATGCAGTTCTTGTCCTTCCAAAATTAGTAGAAAGTAAAAACCTAAGGCCAGCATCACCATCACAAAACTCATGATACCAGCATGTTTTAAACTTACAATTTTGTCAGTTTTGCTGAACAAACCTAAGTCTAGCGCTAAAATTAGCACGATGAAAATTAAAAAGCCGCCAATAAATAAGAGTTCATTCGACATTATTTCTTACGTTCTGTAGTGTATCTTACCAATTGTTCCAATCCAATTCTAGCTTCACTTTCTTCGAATTGGTATAATATATCAAAAGCCTCTTTTTGGTACTCCAGCATTTTCTGATTGGCATAACGAACCCCCTCCTTGCTGTTTACAAAATCTATAATCTCTTGTATTTTTTTTGGATCATCCTGATGATTTTTCACCAGGTTAATTATTCTTTTACGTTCAGTTTTATCAACTGCATTTAAAGCGTATATCAACGGCAAGGTAACTTTCTTCTCTTTGATATCTATGCCCAGTGGTTTGCCAACATTATCAGTTCCAAAATCAAAAGTATCATCCTTGATTTGAAATGCTATCCCCACCTTTTCTCCAAAAAGACGCATCTTTTCTATCGTTTCCGCATCTGCACCCGCCGATGCCGCACCACAAGCGCAGCATGAAGCAATCAAAGAAGCTGTTTTCTGTCTAATTACTTCAAAATAAAGCTCCTCACTAATATCCATCCTCCTCACTTTTTCAATCTGCAGCAATTCACCTTCACTCATCTGCTGTACCGCTTCTGATACTATTTTCAACAAAGCAAATTCATTATTGTTTACAGAAAGTAATAAGCCCTTCGCCAATAAATAATCACCAACCAAAACCGCAATCTTATTCTTCCACAAAGCATTGATAGAAAAAAACCCCCGACGTTCATAGGCGTTATCAACTACGTCATCGTGTACCAAAGTCGCAGTATGTAAAAGTTCAACTAATGCCGCACCACGATGGGTCGATTCGATAATTCCACCACATAACTTTGCAGCAAAAAAAACGAACATCGGACGCATCTGTTTCCCTTTCCTCTTTACAATATAATGTGTAATGCGATTTAATAAAGGTGCGTCGCTGTGCATAGAATCCTTAAACTTGGCTTCAAATGCATCAATCTCTGCAGCTATAGGTAGTTTTATCTTAT
>Ga0247808_10001567_pt1 | contig 11014 bp, 9 predicted proteins | sample UWRJL089202R1_FD_179914 | JGI IMG/M metagenome (GOLD analysis project Ga0247808, IMG submission 179914) | Plant litter microbial communities from Arlington Agricultural Research Station in Wisconsin, United States - UWRJ-L089-202R-1 | ecosystem: Environmental > Terrestrial > Plant litter >... | reverse complement strand
CGACATTCCGGCCCAGGAATTTGCCGAACTGCGGGCGATCAGGGATGCTGAAAACCGTGGTGCGCGTGAGGTGGCGGAATTGGTGCGTGCCGATCTCTCCGGTGCACTCGCCCGACTTCCCAAATAAAGACCGATGGCAGAGATCAAATCCCACGAGTTCGACCGTTTTCTTGACAAATCGGCGGTGCATTACCGCATCTTTGTGATTTACGGGCCCGATCGTGGTCTGGTGTCCGAACGTGCCGGCCTTGTGGCCGCCGGCACGGATGTCGATCTGGCAGATCCGTTTTCCGTGATTAAGCTCGACGTCTCAGATCTTCAGGGCAATCCGGGCAGGGTGGTAGACGAAGTGAACTCCTTCGGCCTGTTCGGTGGGTCGAAACTTGTCTGGATACGCGGCGTCGCCAACGAAAAATCGCTGATCGATTCGCTTCAGTACCTGGCTGAGAACCCGCCTGAGGGAAGTTATCTTCTGATCGAAGCGGGCGACCTCAAGAAAGGGTCAGGCCTCCGAAAAATAGCTGAGGCAAGCCGCTCCGTCGCGACCATCCCATGTTATGCCGACGACGCCCGTGCCTTGAATGCGCTTATAGATGCTGAGTTGCAGGGCGAGCAGCTGCGGATCAGTCCGGCGGCGCGGCAACTCTTGCTTGAATTGCTTGGCGGAGACCGGATTGCATCGCGTAACGAATTGCGCAAGCTGATGCTCTATTGCCGCGGGCTACCGCTGATCGAGGAAGAACATGTCGCCGACATCATCGGCGATGCGAGCGCAATTTCGACGGATGATGCAATCGATGCCATCCTAAACGGTGACCGCGATGCGTTTTTCCATGCGACGCAAAAGATCATCAGTTCGAAGATATCGATCTTCCTCATCCTGCAGGGCTGTCTGCGTCAATTTCAGCTGCTGGATCTGATGAAAGCCGAAATGGATGAGAAGCGGCTACCGCCGGCGCAGGTCATGCAGACACTGGGAAGACATATCCATTTTAGACGCAAGCCGATCATAGAAAAGGCCCTCCGGGTCTGGTCGGCTGCCGCCATTGCACGCGAGATGAACCGGCTGCAGACGACGATCCTTCAAAGCCGTCAGAAACAGGTTATCGAGGACAGCATCGCATTACATACGCTCATGGGCACGACGCTGCAATCCGATCGCAAGACCTGATCTGCAGCGACTTAGCGGCGCTCTAGAAGCCTGCAGATATCCTCCAGCTGCTCCAGCGTACGATAGGAAATCCGAATCTGGCCGCCGCTGCCCTTGTGATTGATCTTGACGTCCAGGCCCAGTGAATCCGTCAGCGTACGCTCCAACGCCACCGTATCCGAATCCTTGCGGTCATCATTCGCAGTTCTTGGCGGTTCTGATTGCGCCTTGATGTCATTCTGCGCGAGTCTTTCAGCATCGCGCACGGAAAGCCCCTTGTGGACGATGGTCTTGGCTAGCGTGGCAGGATCCGATGTCGACACCAGCGCACGCGCATGCCCCGCAGACAGAGAGCCGATAGCGAGCATATCGCGGACAGGTTCCGGCAATTTCAATAACCGGAGACTATTGGCGACATGGCTGCGGCTTTTTCCGATAATTTCACCCAGGTCATTCTGCGTGTAACCATGGTCGGAAATCAGCTGTTCGTAGCCCAGAGCCTCTTCGAGGGGATTAAGATCCGAACGCTGGACATTCTCGACAATGGCAATTTCCAGCGCTGTGCGATCATCGACATCGCGAACGATGACGGGAATTTCAACAAATCCGGCCAGTTGCGCAGCGCGCCATCGTCTTTCGCCGGCTATGATTTCATAGCGGTCCTGGCTTGTGGTCCGAACGACGACGGGCTGAACGATGCCGTGCTGTCGGATCGAATTGGCCAAATCCTGCAGATCGCTCTCGTCAAAATAACGACGAGGGTTTTTGGGGTTGCGGGCCACGAATTCGATCGGAATCATCCGATCCGGATTGACACTTTTCGGAGCACTGCCGGCAGCTGCAGCCGGCTGATCCATTTCCCCGATGAGCGCAGCCAGGCCTCTACCCAAACGTCTTTTGGAAACATCGTCGCTCATCGTCTTAGTCCTTGGATATATTGAACAATATTACGCCGCCTTGCGTTGACGCTCTCGTTGGATGACTTCCGACGCCAACTGAAGATAGGCCTGGCTGCCGGCACATTTCAGATCATAGAGAATGGCCGGCTTGCCGTAGGAAGGCGCCTCGGACACCCGAACATTGCGCGGAATGAGCGTATGATAGACCTTCTCCCCCAAATGCGTTCGCACATCATTAACCACCTGCTGCGCAAGATTATTGCGCGCATCGAACATCGTCAACACGATGCCCTGGATGTCCAGCTTGGGATTGACCGTCTGGCGCACCTGTTCGACAGTTTCCAGCAACTGGCTTAAGCCCTCCAGCGCGAAGAACTCACACTGGAGCGGAACCAGCACCGAATGGGCTGCAGCCATTGCATTCATCGTCAATAGATTGAACGACGGTGGGCAATCGACCAGAATATAAGAAAAAGCAAACGCTTCGGCTGTTTGGAGAGCCCGTCGCAATCGGAACACGCGGTCTGGCTGTTGCGCAATTTCCATCTCCACGCCCAGCAGATCCATGGTCGATGGAATGATGTACAAATTGGGGACGGCAGTCTGCAGGACAATTTCGTTGATGCCATGAGTCGCCGCAATGAGATCATAAGAAGACAGTTTGCGATCACGCCGATCGATACCCAATCCGGTACTGGCATTGCCCTGTGGATCGAGATCGATAATCAAAACGCGCTCACCAATCGCTGCTAACGCCGTGGCAAGATTGATGGCGGTGGTCGTTTTACCCACACCACCCTTTTGATTGGCAACAGTGATAATTCGATTTTTGTCACTGATCATTTGGTCCGCCCAACTATGGTTTGCGACCAATATTGAAAACTTCCAAAATATTGGAGTCGCTTTCGATCGCACTTGCATGGTGTATCAGATCGAAGTCCCAGCAGCCACGGGCTTTGTCTATTTCCGTCAGATAATCCCGTCCTTTGTGGAAGTAACAGCGAGCTTTCTGGTTGATCACCCATGGCTCGACATATGTGAGCAAGGAATTGAGGTCAGCCAATGCCCGTGCCGAGATCGCCTGGCAATTCGGCACCAGAGGAGGGGCGTCCTCGATTCGGACCGGATGAACAGTTCCACGACCACCCGTCTCCTGTAGTGCTACTCTTAGAAAGGCAGCCTTCTTATGATTGCTTTCTACAAGATGAACCCAGCCGCCCTCAATTTCACGCAACAGGATGGCAGTTATGATGCCAGGGAAGCCGCCACCACTACCGAGATCGATCCACTGATGCGGGTGTGGTGACAATGAAAATACCTGAGCACTATCTGCCATATGCCGGGTCCACATGGTGTGCATCGTAGAGGGAGCTACTAGGTTGATACTTTTGGACCATTTGACGAATAGCTCGGCAAAATGCTCAAGCCGCTGCTGTGTTTCACGTGAAACACTCGTGCCGTTCAATTTCAAGTCAGGACTCTTCTGCATTGCATTAAGCACTTTTCAACTCGGTCTCATTGCGACGAATTCTCACCAGTATCAGAGCAATCGCAGCCGGTGTCATGCCATCAATCTTGGCAGCCTGGGCAATCGTATAGGGACGGTCTCTCTGCAACTTGAACTTCAATTCATTGGACAATCCGGTCAGGACAGCAAAATCGAAGTCAGCAGGAATAATCTTGTTTTCGTCGCGTCTCGTTTCTGAAATAGCGGAATTCTGACGTTGCATATAGACAGCATAGGCAGCCTCGATTTCCAATGCCTCCACAACCCGGGTGTCAATCTGGGCAAATTGCGGCCAAATTTCTGACAACCTGGCGATAGACGCGTCGGGATAGGAAAGCAATTCAAAAGCTGTGCGTCGTTGTCCGTCCTGGTTGATCTTCAGGCCGACCTTTGTCCCCTCGTTTGGCGTAATCGCGACTGACTGCAGCAAGCCCCGGCCTTCGTCCATTTTAGCCAAGTGGTCTGCGAACTTTGTCCGTCGGTCCAATCCAATACAGCCCGCGGCAATTGCCAGCGGCGTTAGTCGCATATCGGCATTATCGGCCCGCAGCGATAGACGGTATTCAGCACGCGACGTGAACATCCGATAGGGCTCGGCAACACCTCTGGATGTCAGATCGTCAATCATAACCCCAATATAGGATTCTGTGCGGCTGAATTGAACAGCATCTCCATTTGCCGCATGGCGCGCGGCATTGAGCCCGGCAACGAGGCCTTGAGCCGCCGCCTCCTCATAGCCAGTGGTACCATTGATTTGACCGGCCAAAAATAGGCCCGGAATTTTCTTCATTTCCAAAGACGGTGTTAACTCGCGTGGATCAACGTGATCATACTCTATTGCATAACCGAACTGTTTGATCTCAACTTTTTCCAATCCAGGGATCGTGCGGATGAAGGCATCTTGGACATCTTCCGGCAAGGACGTCGAGATACCGTTGGGATAGATAGTCGAATCATCCAGTCCTTCCGGTTCCAGAAAAATTTGATGGCCGTCACGCTCACCAAACTTGACAATCTTGTCCTCGATTGAGGGACAATAGCGAGGACCGACACCTGCAATCTGACCGGAATACATTGCTGAGCGGTGAATATTATCGCCGATAATCTGATGGGTTTTTGTTGTCGTTCTGGTGATTCCGCAGGCAATCTGTCTGACGGTAATCCGATCAGTCATGAAGGAGAAAGGCACCGGATCGTCATCGGCATGCTGCATTTCCAGCGCCGACCAATCAATCGTGTCGCCGTTGAGACGCGCAGGCGTTCCTGTCTTGAGACGACCAAGCTTCACACCAAAACGTTCCAGTGTCGCTGACAGTCCAACACTCGGTGCTTCACCCATCCGCCCGGCCGGAATTTTTTTGTCGCCGATATGGATCAATCCGCGCAGGAACGTCCCGGTGGTCAGAACAACGCTGTCACAGGAAAGAATCCGGCTATCTTTTAATGAGATTGCACGGATTCTGCCGTGTTCGACCAGAATATCTGACGCATCTCCCTCGAGCACATCGATACCATCAATCTCCGCGATCGCGGCCTGCATGGCTAGGCGATAGAGTTTCCGATCAGCTTGCGTCCGCGGTCCGCGAACGGCAGGTCCCTTCTTCCGGTTCAGCATTCTGAACTGAATTCCAGCAGCATCGGCTATGCGACCCATCAAGCCATCCATGGCATCGATTTCACGCACCAGATGGCCCTTTCCGAGGCCCCCGATTGCCGGATTGCAGGACATAACGCCGATCGTATCCCGCTTATGCGTGACGAGAGCAGTTTTTGCACCAAGGCGCGCAGCGGCGGCGGCTGCCTCGCAGCCCGCATGCCCTCCGCCGATTACAATGACATCATAATGGGAAGCCATTTTGTTTTCGCTCTCATATCTTGCAGTGTTTCACGTGAATCATTTTCCGATGCAGAAGGCGGAAAAGATAACATCAAGGAGGTCTTCGGGATTACTTTGTCCGGTCACGCGACCGAGGTTCTCATGGGCAATTCGAAGATCCTCTGCTCGCAATTCAATGGGATTGGTCAATTGATCCAGTGCAAATTGCACATGTCGATGCGCGGCAACGAGATAGTTTGTCTGTCTAAACCGGCTGGGAAGTCGCATCGACGCAATCAGCGACTGCTCGCGAATCTCTGATACCAGCAATTGGCGCAGATCGGAGATCCCTGTTCCATTTGCCGATGAAATACAGAGATCATAATCCCCTGTCAAACAGCCGTTGTCGGAATCCGTCTTGGTGCCGATACGAAACTGTTTACCGACCAACGCGCTCGGCAGGATGACCGGCTGAGGGTTGCTTATATCCTCCAGAATGAGGACGATATCGGCTTGCGCGGCTGTCGTCAGAGCACGTCGAATACCTTCACGTTCTATGTCCTCGCTGGCCTCGCGGAGCCCAGCCGTATCGTACAGTTTGACGGCAAAGCCATCGACATCGATTTCAGCATGAATGATATCACGCGTCGTTCCTGCGACGGCACTGACAATGGCGATATCTCGATTAACGAGAGCGTTCATCAAGCTTGACTTGCCAGCATTCGGCGCGCCGACGATTGCTACCTTCAAACCATCGCGGATAATTTCTCCGGTTCGCGCTGCGCCGAGATGCGCCTTTATGTCTTGAGCAAGTAATTGCATATCATGCCAAACGGTATCCGACATCGAGTTTGGAACATCGTCTTCGTCTGCAAAATCAAGTTCAGCCTCGATAAAGGCGCGGGCGCGCAAGAGTCGTCCAGCCCAGCTCTGATAGAGCGCCGACAGCTTGCCAAAACCTTGTTCGACAGCAAGCCGGCGCTGCATCTCCGTCTCTGCGGCGATGAGGTCGCTGAGACCTTCGACTTCGATCAAATCCATCTGGCCATTTTCAAATGCGCGACGGGAAAATTCGCCGGGCTCGGCCAACCTGAAATTGGGGAAGGTACCCAATTCATTCAATAGGGCCGCAACGACTGCCCGGCCGCCATGAAGATGGAATTCGACACAATCCTCGCCGGTAAACGATGCCGGCGCTGGAAACGTGATCACAAGTCCCTGATCTATGAATAGATCGTTGCGGGACCGAATCGTTCTCAGTGATGCGCGGCGGGGTATGGGCAGATCACCTGCAAGACGACGGCACGCTTCGAAAGCCTGGCGTCCACTGAGGCGCACAATTGCAACACCCGCCGGCAAGGCGCCACTCGAAAGTGCAAAGATAGTTTGATCGTAGTGAAGCATTCGGCTCGCCCACCAAAACAATTTCGCCGCCGGATCCAAAACGGATGCGGCGGCGAATTGAGGTTAAAGATGACTCCGGCTAAGTATTCATGGAGTCGAAGAAATCGCCATTGTTTTTCGTCTGCTTGAGCTTGTCGATCAGGAACTCGACCGCATCGGTGGTGCCCATCGGCGCCAGAATACGACGGAGGACGAAGATCTTCTGAAGATCCTGTCGCGGCACCAAGAGGTCCTCTTTACGTGTCCCCGACTTCAGAATATCCATCGACGGGAAGATGCGCTTGTCCGCTACCTTGCGATCCAGCACAATTTCCGAATTGCCGGTACCCTTGAATTCTTCGAAAATGACTTCATCCATTCGGCTGCCGGTATCGATCAGCGCGGTCGCGATGATCGTCAGGGAGCCGCCTTCCTCGATATTGCGCGCAGCGCCAAAGAAGCGCTTAGGCCGCTGCAGGGCATTGGCATCGACACCGCCCGTCAGGACCTTGCCGGACGACGGAACAACGGTGTTGTAGGCGCGACCAAGGCGGGTGATGGAATCGAGCAGGATCACAACGTCGCGGCCATGCTCGACGAGGCGCTTGGCCTTCTCGATGACCATCTCGGCAACCTGCACATGCCGAACCGCCGGTTCGTCGAAGGTCGAGGACACGACTTCACCGCGCACCGAGCGTTGCATGTCGGTCACTTCCTCCGGCCGCTCATCGATCAGCAGCACGATCAGGTAGCATTCCGGATGATTGGCGGTAATCGAATGCGCGATATTCTGCAGCAGAACGGTTTTACCGGTCCGCGGTGGCGCGACGATCAAGCCACGCTGTCCCTTGCCAAGCGGTGCGACTAGGTCGATGACGCGCGCCGATAGATCCTTGGACGTCGGAATGTCCAGTTCCATCTTGAATCGCTCGTTGGGATAGAGCGGTGTCAGATTGTCGAAATGAACCTTGTGGCGGATCTTTTCCGGGTCGTCGAAATTGATCGTATTGACCTTCAGCAGCGCAAAGTAGCGTTCGCCTTCCTTCGGTCCGCGAATTGGTCCCTCGACGGTGTCACCGGTCTTCAGCGAAAAGCGCCGAATTTGCGAAGGCGAAATGTAGATATCGTCCGGCCCCGGCAGGTAGTTGGCATTGGCCGATCGCAAGAAACCGAACCCGTCCTGAAGAACTTCGACCACACCTTCGCCGATAATTTCGACATCCTGATTTGCGAGCTCCTTGAGGATCGCGAACATCAGTTCCTGCTTGCGCATCGTGCTCGCGTTTTCGACTTCCATCGATTCGGCGAATGTCAGCAAATCGGTTGGCGACTTGCTCTTGAGTTCTTGTAGCTTCATTTCAGCCATGAAGGGGGACCACATTTCGATTATTTGATTTGGAAAAGGCGTGTCGGTGAATTCATGCCGCAGTGGGGATCCGCAGGCGTTCGAACATTACACACATGCCACGAAGGTGAGTTGAGGGGAAAATAGCGATTCCATCGAAAACTCGCAAGGGGTAAGCACGAAATCTCAAAAATAATGCAATTTGCCGGAGAGGCTTAAAACGGCTTCACCACCACCAGGATGACAATGGCGATCATCAGCACGGTTGGAACCTCATTCATCAACCGCCAGTACCGTGCTGTCCGGCGGTTCTCATCACGGGCAAATGATCGCACAGCGCGGCTGAGACGGAGGTGCACGAGCGTCAGGAGGATGACAGCTCCAATCTTTGCGTGCAGCCAGCTCCCCTGGAACCGAAAGCCCTCCCAGCCGATGTAAAGGCCCATCACCCATGTCAGCATCATCGCCGGGTTCATGATCACCTTTAGCAGCCGCTGTTCCATCACCTTGAAGGTTTCCGATTGCGCCGATCCAGGCTCGGCATCGGTGTGATAAATGAACAGCCGTGGCATGTAGAGCAGACCGGCCATCCAGGAGATGACCGCAATCACGTGCACTGCCTTTGCCCAGAGATAGCGATCGTCCGGACGAGCGACGTAAATTATCGCGGCGACGGCAACGAAGATCGTCAGGGCGGCAACCGCACGCAGACGCGCTGTTCGTCCCGTCTTCCGGTCTATCTGCTTTTCGACCGTCACGCGATCGACCCTCTGACACGGTTAACCAGTGCCGTAACATGCTCAGGGTTGGCTTGCGGTGTGATGCCATGTCCCAAATTGAAAATCAAAGGGCCATTTCCGAGCTCCTGGAGGATATGATCAATGCCATCCTCCAGGCTTTTTCCACCAGCAACGACGCGCACCGGGTCGAGATTGCCCTGAACGGGTCCGTCTTTCTGCAATTCCCGGGCAAAGGCCAAGGGCACGGTCCAATCCAATCCGATGGCATCCGCCCCGGTTTTCTGGCGATAGTCCTTCAGCAGCAGGCCAGCGCCCTTGGCAAAGGCGATAATCTTGGCGCCTGGGCGTCTGGCCTTGACCGAGGCCACCATCCGCGCCACCGGCTTGACGGCAAACTCCGCGAATTCTTGTTCGCCCAGTATTCCCGCCCAGGAGTCGAAAATCTGCACGGCATCTGCGCCAGCGTCGATCTGCGCCACAAGGTAATCGGCGGAGATGTCGGCCAGCAAATCGAGGAGAAAGCCAAATTCGCGCGGGTGCTGATAGGCAAATAACCGGGCAGGAGCCTGGTCGGGCGTTCCCTTGCCGGCAATCATGTAGGTTGCCACGGTCCAGGGCGCACCGCAAAAGCCGAGTAATGCAGTTTCTTCAGGCAGTTCATCTCTCAGGCGACGTACCGTTTCGATGACCGGTGCCAAATGGCTGAGGGTTTCCTCGCCCTTCAGCGCTCCGACCTCCTCGACTGCCAACGGATCCATCTGCGGGCCAAGGCCTTCGGTGAATCGCACGTTGCGGTGCAATGCATCGGGGATCACCAGGATGTCTGAAAACAGAATGGCTGCATCAAAGCCATATCGGCGTATCGGCTGAAGCGTGACCTCGACTGCAAAATCCGGTGTGTAACACAGATCCAGGAAACTGCCCGCAATCGCGCGCGTTTGTCTGTACTCCGGCAGATAACGGCCCGCCTGCCGCATCAGCCACAGGGGCGGGGGATAGATCGTTTGCCCTTCCAGGACCTGGACGACTTTTCGAGGCTTCAAGCTCAAGGTCCTCTTCTCCTAAATAAAATATAAAGAGATTCTTAGATTTCTATTTCTTAGAGTCTGTGAGTATCAGGGATTAAAGTTGATGCACAGACAGCGCGACATTTGGCCTCAAACTTGAAGCGTCGACGCTTTTTTAATCCGGGTTTGCCACGTTACGGGGAAAACTCGAAATTGCTTAAAAAAATCAATTCGTTGAAAGGCCAAAATTGACATCATCTCTGTGGATAAGTGCTTTATAAAAAAGGCTTTACAGAGTTATCCCCAGAACGCACAGGCTGGCTGAAAGGCCGTCCTCGAAATGCCGATTGTGGATAAATCGGCAGTTTTCCCCTTGCCTCCGTCCGGCGCTGGTCGCTACGGGTGTTTGTCCCGAGTTATCAACAGGTGGTGGTGTTTAGCGTGGAGAATAGAAAAAACTTCTTCCATCTGCATCTGATATCTGACTCCACCGGCGAGACTCTGATCTCCACGGGCAGGGCGGTCTCTGCGCAATTTCAATTGTCCTCACCAATCGAGCACGTCTATCCGCTGATTCGAAATCGCAAACAGCTGCTGCCCGTACTGGAAGCGATCGATCGCGAACCCGGCATCGTCCTCTATACGATCGTCGACAGCGAATTGGCGGAGTTGACGCAAGCACGCTGCCGCGAGATGGGCCTTCCGGCTGTCAACGTGCTCGAGCCGGTGATGAACGTGTTCCAGACCTATCTTGGAGCACCATCACGTCGACGCGTCGGCGCGCAGCATGCGTTGAATGCGGATTATTTTGCGCGGATTGAAGCGCTGAATTTTACCATGGATCATGATGACGGCCAAATGCCTGACGATTATGAGGAGGCGGATGTCGTGCTGATTGGCATCAGTCGCACCTCCAAGACGCCGACGAGCATCTATCTGGCCAACCGCGGGATCAAGACAGCCAATATTCCAATTGTGCCGGGCAATCCCTTGCCGCTAGGCCTAGAGACCGCGATCAAGCCACTGATCGTCGGTCTGGTTGCGACCACGGATCGGATTTCGCAAGTTCGCGAAAATCGGGAGCTGGGGATCACGACGGGTTTCGACCGCGGGCAATATACCGATCGGGCGACTATTGCCGAAGAGTTGAAATATGCGCGCTCGCTC
>Ga0247808_10001565_pt1 | contig 11035 bp, 9 predicted proteins | sample UWRJL089202R1_FD_179914 | JGI IMG/M metagenome (GOLD analysis project Ga0247808, IMG submission 179914) | Plant litter microbial communities from Arlington Agricultural Research Station in Wisconsin, United States - UWRJ-L089-202R-1 | ecosystem: Environmental > Terrestrial > Plant litter >... | reverse complement strand
AGCGCATTACCTGACGGAGTGATTGTTTTTGTCCATTCTATTTGTCCTTGTGCATTCAACAACGTAATCGATAAAGGAGAATGAAGGGTGAGCCTGGATTGTAAGCTCACACTATTTTCAGTCGGGTTGGGAAATACCTCAAAGCTTGATTGTCCGCCGGGAGTATAGGTATCCGTTACAGTGTTCAGGTTGAATTGAATGAAGTTTACATTGAAATTATCTGCATCCATGGTCATCCGAAGTATTCGAATGCCTGATGAAAGAGAAATATTGGGAAGGGTTACGGTCTGCCAGTTTTGGTAACCACCGGTAGTGGGAATAGCGATGTTTGCAGCAATAGCGGCTCCATCTATATCCAGGTGCGCCCTGCGATTGGCGTTGGGCGTGGCAACGCGAAGCAGGACGGTATATATACCCGTTTGAGCCACGTCCAGTGTATATTCCAGCCATTCTCCATTGGCCACATAAGCCGTGTTGTAACCGTCTTCGTCTTCGTTGCAAGCTTCCAGGTCTACGTTTTCTGTGGTACGGTATTGATTGCCGGCATTTCCATTGGAATTATCATGATATGCCACACCTTCTCCACCTAAATCATAATCTTCTGCCTGCACGGTACCCGGCACCGGATGAGGAGTGCTGCCATAGGGCCTTTGGCCTGTATAAGATGAAGAGTAGATCGCTTTATAAGTAGTGTTCACTGCCGGTACATGTATGGTTTGTGTCGCTGCTCCGCCGATGTTCCAGGATACAAAAGTAAACAATGAATCGCCCACCAATTGGGATACGGGTGCTGCCAGGGTAAGTGCGGAGTTTACGACTTGTGCTTTCGTAAAAGGGGCTACGGCTGAGCCGCCCAGTGAAACTTGTAAGCCTGTTCTGTTGGTTTGAACAGTAAGCGTTACTTTATTGGGATACAAGTCTACAGAGTCTTTTCCTGTTCTGCCTTGCGAATCGGTAACCGTCAATATCAAGCGTACCCAAATGTTAGCAGAAACTTCGCCTCCGTTATCAGCGGTGAAAGAACCGGAAGTAACTCCCGATGGTGCGGCCGGACCGGGATGCCAGTGTTCGCAGGTCGGACAATCTTTATGATGCAATTGTACCGACCATTGATAGGCCGATGCAGCAAGTGTCCCGTCTTCGGCATCGGTGGCACTGCCTGAGAAATTTATCACGTCCGATACATTCCATGTCAGGGAACTGGCTGGTGTAATAATATGAGCAACCGGTCTGGCATTAAACGGTTGAATGGTGATGACTGCATTGTTTGTTGTGGCTGTTCCGAAGGTATTGCTCACGATGCAATAGTACGTTCCTGCACTACCTGCATTGGTAGAGGCAATAGTATAAGTAGCCGCATTCGCGCCACTGATCAATACAGAATTTTTATACCATTGGTACGACAACGGATTGGCGCCGGAAGCAGTCACAGATAAGTTCAGCGGATCACTTGCCACCACAGATTGACTTTGCGGATGATTGACGATGACAGGAACAGTTGGTAAGGTATATTCTAACCGGTTGAGACTTCCGTTGGTGCCGTATTTGAAGTAGTAGATGTTACCGTCTATACCCAAACTTAAGCCCAGCACATTTCCGAAATCGTTGGCAGAAAATTCCTGATAGGCAGCAGCGGGATTGGCCAAGTCAAAACTTCTTAACCAGCCCGAACACCAATCGGTGAAATACAATCTGTTTTTATAAGCAGGAGGATAAGCCGTAGCACCGGCAGGATTGAAGGCTACACCGGAAGTAATCGCACAGCCCCAGCCGTTGTGACCGTAGGTATAGGTAGGATATATCGTGGTATTGGGTTGCTCCGGTCCTGACTTTCCATCGCCTGCCCAACCGTAGTCGTAGTTCTTTGTTGCATCGGGGGCGGTCACATCGTTAACCTCTTCGTAATTTCCTCCCACGTTGATCACGTACAATTTTTCTGTCACAGGATCCATGGTCATGTACCAGGGATTGCGCATACCGATTGCCCAGATACTTTGTTGTTGTCGGGAAGCACCGGGTGTATTGTAGTATGGATTGCCAGGAGCCGGCTGTCCGTCGTCCAGCAGACGCAACACTTTTCCTCTGTAGGTATTCAGTAGCGCGGCTTGCGCGGGTGTGTTACTTTCTCCGATGCAGAGGTAAAGGTAATTGTCTTTAAACACCATGGCGCCTCCGTTGTGAAAGCCATTCAGTATCGGATCAAATTCCATGACACGGTTTACCGAAGTAATGGTGTTGGCCGTACTGATGACCAGTACATCCAGGTAATGTAAGGTAGAAGCGGCATTGGTATAATACAAATAACATTTGCCGTTGGTGCTGAAATCATCGTGCAGGGCAAGTCCCAGCAAGCCTTGTTCTACGGCTGTGGTAGTGGTTACCGTATGCACAGTAGTCACGGTACCGTTCTGGTATACTTTCAAGGCACCGCTTCGTTCGGCCATAAAGATTCTGCCGTCCGGAGCATGGCCTATGGCTACGGCTTCGTTGATGGTGTTTGTGGTCAGTTTATTGACCACAAATCCGGTAGGTAATTGAGCATAGCTGATGTTCGGTTGACATACCAGCAGTAATGCCCATAGTAAAAAAGACTTTATGACTTTTGTGAAAGGAGTAGTGTAAGGGGTGTCCATAGCTTTGATTTAAAGAGCTGCTGAGTGGCTTCTGCAGCGTATGATTAAGATAGGCATTTGGAGTTGAAAATGTAAATAAGTGAGCTGTTTTAGAATTGGAAAAGCGAGAAACAAGCACTCTTTCTCTTGGTCTTTTGTACGCTTAGTAAACAGCAAGAATGGCCAATTAAGGCTTGGGATGTGCTTTTTTAAAAGGAAGGACAGGTTTAGTTTCCTTTATTTTTTTTCGATTCAATGTGCCCTTAACTTATTCTATTAAAGGGTTGTGATGTTTTGTAGTCTTGATGCGATTTCTTTCGTAAAGGCTTCCTCTTCCGCCGTGTTTTGAAAAGACCTTTTGGGAATAATGTGTGCCGCGATGCTGTCGATGAAAATGAAGAGGTATTTTTTATCGCTTTCAAGACTTTTGATGGCTTTCCATTTATGCAGTGTAGTGCTGTTTTCAGATTCTTCAACAAGTCCTTCTTCGGTTAAGCGGATGATTTTCTTGCCCAGTATAATTCCATTTTTAGAAGGCAGTCGCCCGATCCATTTGAAGGTAAGGAGTATGATGATAGTGTAGAATAGTATAAAAAATGCTGCGAAGAAACCTGCGTCACGCAAATAGAGAGAGACGTTAAATGAACCTTCACTCACTAGAAAAGGAAAAACAAGTGAACTCACGAAAATGAGAAACAGGGTACGTTTTAATTTTTTGTGCAGAAAGTAATATTTGTTGAAGTGGGCGTAATCGTTTCGGGTGATGTCAATTTCTATTTCCATGCATTTTTATTTTACTCTTAAAATTTTATACAAGCCATCACAACTCTGATAAGAAATGATGTATAATTCATCGGCTCCATTTTTATCCGCATCAAATGGAAAGAAGAGAATGTTTTTCAAATTCAGTAGCTCCAGTTTTTTACCTTTGTGTAGGATGGTTACAGGGTTGTTGCCAGTATCCATGCATTGTGCTTTTTGCCGGTGTACAATGACTTCGAAGTTTTTCATCGGATAATGTACATCCTCCAATACGTATTCGTAAGTATATTCGTGTTGTTCGTTTTCTGATTCTTTGACATTGAGCCCAAAGAAAGATATAGGGAAATTCTTATCACTGTCGTAGTTGATACAGCCCTGGCATCTAGACAGGCCTTCAGGTTGTATCCTAAGAATTGTGCGATCGAATCGAATGGCGACTATTGAATCATCCATGCTTACATCGGGAGCGCTTCCTTCCATGGAAAGTAAATCATTGCGGTCCGAGTAATTGGAAAATAATTCTTCTACAACCAGGGTGGTGTGATTTTTAATGTCCTTGTTTTTAAGAAGCTGTGCTTTCAGAAAGCGTTGGTTTGATTGTTTGAAGATTTGCGGGTAGTAAACCTGAATTCTTTTTCTTCTTTCATTCTCAAACGTTTCATCTTCCAGGAGAAAGCCTGTAGAGTCATAATGTTTGTAATGACCGTTTACTCTGTTTCCAATTCCCCATACTTGTTTGTTGGCATGATAAGAAATCCGATCACCGATCAGGCTGTCGTTTTGGTAAAACTCTTCACTTTTCAAATTTCCATTTTCATAGAATTCCAGAAAGATGCCATGCTTTTTATCGTCTTTATAAAATCCTTTACTTTCAATTTTGTTTTGCTCATAATAGGAAAACTCAAAGCCATCCTTTAGACCATTTTTTCTAAATTGTTCACTGTTGACAAATCCCTTGGGACTGTAACAACCAAGAAAACCGTTTAATGTATCGTTTCTGTAGGTTCGGATGAAATGGAGTTTACCGCTTTCTTCATCGTAAAAAAAGAAAGAGCCTTGCTTCAGGCCTTTGGCATCCACATAGCCTTTGTCCAATGAATCCGGAATGATTTTGTAAACAGGATATTGAGCTGTAGAACCAAACTGCTGAGCGAAGCAGGAGAGGCTTAGGACTAAGAGAGGAAGTACAAGCAGTTGTTTCATATCAAAGAACAATTGAGTATGTTCAATAATTAAATTTACTTTGATTGCCGGCTGTAATACAATACGATTGTAAAAAATAGAATAAGCCCTACTCCTAGACTGAAACAGCATATTATCTTTCCTATGGTATCGTAATGAAAGTAGAAGGCCAGCAAAGCGGCTACAAACAAACTTGAAAATCCTTTCCAGGCAATCATCAGAAAGATGTTCCAAACCTTAAACAGGTTTTCAGTGAATTTATTGTTTTCCTCTTTACTCCCCGGATTACCCGGAATGCCCATCACACTCATAAATGCGAAGACAAACGCAAGAAGATGCAGGGATAAATAGAGAAGAGGTGTGCGTTCAAAGAGATGCATAGGTTATAAGTAGTATATGTTTTATGGCAAGACTTATTATTCTTTCGAAGCATCAAATACAATCTGATCTCCTTTTTTTATGTAAGTGGGTGGCAAGGTAGTGTACTCCGCACAAATGTCTCCTTCCTGATAATAGGTTTGCATTCTTAGGAGTTCTTCTTTGGTAAAATTTAAACCAAGGTGTTTTTGTATCAAGTGTAGATTTTGTAATGTATCACGTGTCAAGTCAATGTATTCATGGTTTGAAATCAGGAACAGGTAATGCTGGAAGCCGCATTGCCAGCGTATATTTCTCGTCCCTGGTTTTAAGGAATGAATGCGCGTGCCGTAGATGCCATTGAAATTGTCAAGGTCTATGAACAAAGGTTCTATCGTATAACTTTGAGAAGGGATGGGGTATTTCCCTCTGTTTTTATCAACGATCGGTAAGTTTTTTATTTCTTGTGAACAGAAGTAGTGCTGTACCGGTTTATGAAGCAAATCCGTCAATGATTTTTGGTACATGGGTTTCAGGAAAAATTCCTCCGAATAATCGGCAGCAAAGTATTGTATGTCTCCTTTAATGCAGACTTTGTCGCCGGCTAGAAAGCTGCAAAGGAATAGAATGTTCAGTACTAAAATCGGAATAATTCTTAGGCACATTATTTAGTAGTTAAAGCAAACTATAATGTCGCATCATTACGGTATTGTTGTCAACTCCAGGGTATCTGCTTTTTTGTAGAGCAAACACATACAGTAGGCAGGGGGAATAAAAATTACATCAACAGCTTCATTATTTTAGGAAAAGCAGGAGAGAGCCAATAGATCCCGTCTATTTTTACGACATGTGAGGGTACGACAAAAGAGATGAACGAAGTGACAATGAGTACCATGTTTAATTTTTTGTAATCTAAGTGCTGATGCAAAATGTAAAGGGATAGAAAAATAAGCGGATAGTAATAGCCTATACTTCTAGATATGTCATACACAATGAAGCAGCTGAGGTGAATGGCAAGTATTGTCATTAGAAAAAAGAAGAACACCAGTTTGTTCTCTGTATTCTTGATGATCCAGCAGGCCAATAGGAAAAGAAGGGAAACACCTTCCCAGTTCACCCAGAAAGAAGCAGGAATAAATTTATAGTTGTAAAGAAATACATTTAAACCTACAGAGGTATAGCCTGCTACAAGCGTGGTATAGTGCAGCAACAACCATCTTCCGGATAAATATAAAAGCACCGGTACGAGGAAATAGAGAGTGGTATTGAATACGGCTTTTTTAATGTTTATAATGGGGAAGAGCCGCCCTTCATTCAGTGTATAGTAATTATACAACTGGATCATCGCTAATCCTAAGCCGGCTCTTTCGTCCGTGTACAAAGCCAGTAGGGCGACGAAGATAAAAACAAATGGGTTTCTCTTGTAATAAAAGGCGATCAGCAATAAGGTCCAGGCGATGCAGTCGTAACATTTGTCATCAAAGAAGAACCAGTGTACCTGAAAGGTAAAAGCGAAACCAAAGCCCGCCAGGAGTGCATTGCGTTTATCTTTTAGGAGCTGCTCAAAGGTAGACAACAGCAAGAGCATAAAGACTACAGACATAGCCGGCATAATGAACAGCCACATCGGCGGTGTTAAATGCAATGCTTTGGAGATCATGGGTACAGTAAGCCTGATCCATCTTTTGTTCAGGTGCGAAACCAGTCCTGAATTATTTACATCCGAAATCGACTGATCGATGTACGGGTATTTTTCAAACGGATGTTCAAATTGCCAGGATAAAAAATTATCAATGACTTCCTGTTCCGCTTCCTGATGATTGTAATCGGGGAACGAAAGCATATAACTCATCAGTACCAATGCCAGAGAGGCCGATATTTTCCAGTACTTCTTGTTGGTGATATAATCTGCGAACTGGTTGATTTTTTCAATGAAAGAGAAAAAATCAGTCTTTAGTTTTTCCTGCGCGGGCTTGCTATCCATTGGTATTATCTCTTTGGTCGTTGTTTTTTAAAATCACCTCTTGAAAAATATTTTTCTATCAGACAATACATCATGATGAAAAAATAACGGCTGCCCATTTCCTTGATTTTTAATTTCGATTCACCGAATTGTCTGTTTGTCCAGGAATTGGGTAAGATGCAATAAGAATAACCGCGTACAATGGCTTTGAGTGGGAGCTCTAGCGTTAAATTAAAATGCGGAGAAAGAAAAGGTTTTAATCCTTGTATCGTTTCTCTCTTATATAATTTAAAAGCGTTTGTAATGTCGTTGTACTTAAGTCTGAAAACGAGCCTGACAATGGTATTGGCAATACGGTTGATGATTTTCTTTACAAAAGGGTAGTCGTATACTTTTCCTCCGTCGCTCCATCGTGTGCCAAATACGCAATCATAACCTTCCAGTATTTTGGTGTAAAATCTCAACAAGTCTTCCGGTGAATCGGATAGGTCAGCCATCATGATGGCCACATAGTCGCCTTTGAAATGATCAAGACCATATTGCACGGCATATCCAAAGCCGCCTGGGTATGTACTGGTATAATATACCAGGGAAGGAATTTCTTTTTGAAGGTCTTTTAATACTTGTTCTGTCTGATCCCTGGAGTTGTCATTCACCACTAACAGTTCGTGATGAACCTTATGCAGCGAAAGGTAATCGTAGATCACCGTCAGTGTTTTTCTAAGATTATCCTCTTCGTTATACGCAGGCATTACAATGCTTAACAGCGGACTATCTTTTTCGTTGCTCATTGTATATCTGTTGCATGGTTTCAATCAAATCGTATGTATAGTCCCAGGTAGGATAATGCGTCTTGAATTTAGAAACATCACTGATATACCAGATATGGTCTCCGATGCGATTGTTGTCGGTGTAGGAATAGTTCATTTTATTTCCTGTGATCTCTTCACAGATCTTGATGGCTTCCAGCATGGAGCAATTGGAGTGCCTTCCGCCGCCGGCATTGTAGGCTTCGCCTTGTTTTGGATTTTGATGGTAATGCCAGAACATATTTACCAGGTCATAGCTGTGAATATTGTCACGCACTTGTTTTCCCTTGTATCCGAATATGTTGTAATGATTTCCTGTAATGGCACATTTCATTAAGTAAGAAAGGAAGCCATGCAATGCGGCTCCGCTATGGTTGGGACCGGTAAGACAGCCTCCTCTGAATACTCCGGTATTCATACCGAAATACCGGCCATATTCCTGCACCAGAATATCGGCCGCTACTTTGGAAGCGCCAAAGATGGAGTGTTTGGTATGATCAACACTCATGTGCTCATCTATCCCTTTTTCATAGTAAGCATGCGAGGTATCTATCTCCCATCTGTTTTCCAATTCGATCAACGGAAGATAATTGGGATTGTCTCCGTATACTTTATTGGTGGACGTAAAGATGAAAGAAGCTGCAGGGGCGTAAAGACGCGTCATCTCCAACATGTTCAGTGTACCTGTTGCATTGATAGAGAAATCGGTAAACGGCTCTTTGGCGGCCCAGTCATGACTTGGTTGAGCGGCAGCGTGTATAATAAGAGAGATGTCGGTATTGTATTGTTTGAAAATCTCTTCCAGTTTTACCTGGTCTCTGATGTCAATGGTATAATGCCTGTAGTTAGGGTATTTGGCCATTATTTTTTCAGTGTTCCAAAGTGTAGAGGCTTCTTCACCGAAAAAATATTTTCTCATGTCGTTGTCAATGCCAATGATGAGGTCAAATTTATCATGGAAAAAATCGACTGATTCACTGCCTATCAAACCGGAAGAACCTGTAATGAGTGCTATTTTCATAAAGTGTACCGCTATTATGTTAAAATGTGTTTCAATTGTTCCTGGTTTTCTGCCAGCCAGGTATGGATGTCTTCCACAATGACGGCTGGGCTTTTAGAAGGCTTCCAACCTGTCAGGCGCGTGATTTTGGCGTTGTCAGTCAGGTACAACCGGATGTCGGCTTGTCTGGTTTCCTTTACGCCTTCCATTGGAATAATGTTCCCTGTAATTTTCTGACACAAGGCTGTTAATTCCAGTAGCGAAACACTGATGTCTTTTCCTCCGCCGACATTAAAGGTTTGATTGTTGACCGATTTAAAGTTGTGCATCTGCAGATCGATCAGATCAAATAAGTCATCGATGTGCAGGATGTCACGCACTTGTTTTCCAAATCCATCAAAACCGATGTATTTCAAACTCTTTTTCCAGAAATGCATGGCTACCCAAAGCACCACGACTCCCTGATCGATTTTACCCATTTGCCATGGGCCTGTCAATACACCGCATCTGTTGATCACGGTTTCCAGTCCATAAAATTTATTGTACTCATGGATCAGAAGTTCGGAAGATAATTTTGTTGTACCATAAAACGAACGGTACCCATCTGTCGGAAAGCTTTCTGTTAAGCCGTCTATCGTTACACCGGCTAATGGCTGATTCGGTGAAATGTTAAACCTGGTTTCGCTTTCTATCGTTTGGATGGTATTGATGTGCTCGATCGGATAGACTCTGCTGGTCGATAAAAAAATAACTTTTGCCTTTTTCTTTACGGCAAAGTTTAAACAATTGATGGTACCTATTAAGTTGGTATTGATGAGGTAATCCGGAAGACTGTCTATTCCAGCCAACACAGAAGGTTCCGCAGAACTTTCAATTAAAACATCGGCATGTTCAATGGCATCCAGGTCTTCTTTATTCCGGATGTCGCCGTGTATAAACACGACGCCGTGTGCCCTCAACCGCGGGAGATTTAATTCAGAACCTCTTCTTTTTAGATTATCTAAAGAGATAACAGTATAGTCAGGATACTTTGTTTTGATATGAATAGCGAGAGATGATCCGACAAAACCAGCGCCTCCTGTTATTAATACGGTTAAACTTGACATATGCGTATTTAGTTACTTGAAGTTAATGGATTTCTTATTAGAAATGAAATCTGAGCCTGGTTTTGTCGAGGCTCAGAAACTATTTTTCAGTATTTGTTTCGTCAAAAAAAGTATCAATGAATACAACACTCAGCAGAAATTAATTCGATGAAGAGTGATTTTTTGCTGTGAATCAGCAGGATTTCAGGTATCTCTATCTGGCTGTTTTTACATGCCTTAGCGGGCAGATTAAAACAGAGGATCAAAAGCCGGATGCCTTAGTGATGCTCAGCAAGGAAATTGGCGGTATGAAAGATCTCCAGACTGGCTGAGTATGCGTTGATTTTTCTCAGTCCGTTAGGCACAATTCTGTAGAAGGTATAATCATTTCCTAGCAGATCATAAAAGTCTTTGAAGAATGTTCTGGAATCAATGTGGCATTCTCCGAATTCAAATTGGATGAATTTTATTTTATGATTCGCGATCAATTCTTTCGCCCCCTTTAATGCAAAAAGTTCATGTCCTTCGATGTCTATTTTCAGAAAATCAATTTCGGAGATCTCATTTTTTTTGCAGAATAAATCTATCGTAGAGATGTCTATGAGTTCTGAATATTCCTCTTTGAACGTATCCAGTGGCTGACTTAGATTATAGACCGAAGCAAGTGAAGAACCCTCTCCCGAAGAATAGAGTCTGAGTTGTTCTTCTTTTTCACCAAAGCCTATTCTGTAAGTGTTTATCATAGGCAGGTGTGCGGTGCTTTTGACAAGCGTTGCATGTGTGGCTGCTGAAGGTTCAAAAGAGAAAATCCGGGCATTGTTACCAAATAATTTATGAGCAGCCAGTGCATAATGTCCGAGATTAGCTCCGATGTCAAATATAAAAAGTGGCCGGTGAGGAAGTTTTTCCCGGATGTACTGCATTACTTTGATCTCTCCGCTGTAGTAGAGCGATGCTCCTCCCCAATGGTTCATACCGATTTTAGAAATGTGTAGTGCTTTCTCCCAAAATCCCTGAAAAAATTTGGCTCTCAAAAAACCGATGATTTTATTTTTCATAAGGTGGACGTAAAAAGTTGACGTGGTTTTGAAAAATTATTTATAGGGTAAAAAGACTTCTTCTTTATTAGAAAAAGGTAAGTGATATCAATCCTCTGCTAACCATTCAAAGGTTTCTGCAACAGCCGGGTTCCAATCTCTCAGGGCCTGTCCCAGTTTGTTGATGGAACCGGGATCGGACAAGATATAAAATTGGCAATAGGAATG
>Ga0247808_10001564_pt1 | contig 11040 bp, 10 predicted proteins | sample UWRJL089202R1_FD_179914 | JGI IMG/M metagenome (GOLD analysis project Ga0247808, IMG submission 179914) | Plant litter microbial communities from Arlington Agricultural Research Station in Wisconsin, United States - UWRJ-L089-202R-1 | ecosystem: Environmental > Terrestrial > Plant litter >... | reverse complement strand
ACTCGTGCCTGTTTATCTGGAACGTCGCCAAAGAGTCGATGCGGCGCTGCGGGCCGAAAAGATCAAGGTGGATCTGGACGCTCTTGCGGCGCTGGAAAAAGCCGAAGGGAAAAAGTCACGCTGGCATGTGCGCAATGTGATGTTCCGGGCCGAGGGCATGATGGACCGGATGCCGACCAATGAGGCGCCCGTCGTCGATATGCCGGCCTTCGACCAGGCACTCGGTGATTTTGCAGCGGCCGTCCGGGAATTCGACGACTACTCGCTCCAGCACCCGAACTCCTTTCACGTCTTCGAGTCGAGACCCGCTTCGCTTCTGTCGAAACTGCGCGCGTTCGACGAGAAATTGCGCAAGTCCAAGGGCGACGCCCGCAAGGGTGCAGGCGATGATCTGACCTGGCTCGTCTCGGATTATAACCTGATGGTGACGACGGCAGAAACGGCCACAGAGTTTGCAAAAGACTGATCTGCGGGGTGCGACTGGCGACATGTCAGTGCCGACCGATCGCCAACCGGTTATCGCCGCGTTTGTGCCTAAACCGTGCCGATCAGCATGAACCGCGTGTATTTCTTCTGCGCCAGCGCACCGGAAAAAGCGATCTCGCTCAGCCCGGCCTGGGCCACGAACGCCGCCAGCGACGGCACGCAGTTGATATGCGTCGGCTCGGCAAAATAGTCGTTGGACTGCAGCAGCACGCGGCTGCCTTTCGGCAGCAGCGCCAGCCAGGCTGGGAGATCGGCGATGTGCTCGCAACTGGTATTGACCACCAGATCGGCGCCGAGTTTTCGGTAGTCGAGCGCATACATGTCTTCTGTGCGGGCGGTAAAACGATCGGCCCAGTCGCGGTTCAGCGTTTCGGCCACCGCGCCGACATCGGCGTCGATATCGAAACTGTCGATTTGCTGGATGGCGAATCGGGGATCGTCGAACAGCATGGCGGCGAGCACGCCGTACCAGCCGCCGAGAATGGCGATGCGGCCAAAGCTGCCGCCCAGACTGTCGAGCAGTTTTTCCCGCGCCCACAGCTTGCAGGCCACCTGTTTCGGGTTGAATGCATTGCCGATATCGGCGACCGGATGCCGGGCGATCACCCGGGCCAGCGCCGCGACCAGCGGGTTGGCAGTATAGGCGGCGATCCCGCGGGTGAGATCGAAGGCATCCACCTGAAAATCGGCGGTGTGGTCAGCGATTGTCTGGATGGTTTTCGTCATGCGGCTGTTGTAAGCTGCCGTTTTTGGGAGTGCAAGCAGTGCAGGTCAAGCCGGTGGACAACAGCCCCTCGCCGTCATCGGAACCTTCAGAACAGAACCTGCCGCATCTCTCGGGCGTCGGCGCAACGATGCGCCAGGTGTTCGCCGCCCATTTTCTGCGCGATTGTCCGCATGTGCTCGAACTCGGTGGCCATCGCACGCCGGTCACCGGTTTTCTGACCCACAATCCTCTGTCCGTCTTGTCGGTCGATCCGAAAACGCCGGCCTATCAGGCCGACATGCTCAACGGCGCGCCGTGCCGGGTGCGGCATGTGCCGAAAAAATTCCAGGAGCTGCACTACGACTATGCTCCCGGCAGTTACGGGCTGGTGCTGCTCGGCTATTCGCTCAAGGCGTTTGGCGCGCGCGATCCGCTCGGCGCTTTGCTGTTCTCGCTGATCGACAACGCCAAGACGGTGGTGCTAGAATATGCCCCGGAGCTTGAACGCGCGTCGTCGCAGGTTCCTTCGATTATCGGTCGGCCCTCGGTCGACATCCACTGCATGGTCGATCTGACGCTGAATGATGCCGAGATCGCCGATACGCCTTTTGCCGCAAGACGCTTTTACGTTCTTCATCCGCATCAACCGACTGTCTGAAGCCGTCCATGGATAATCGCCTTTCCCGCTATATCTGGAAGCACACGAAGAAGCAGCAGATCTGGATTCTGTGGATCGTCGCGATTTCGATGATCCCCTACTTCCTGTCCTTCGACCTGCCCAAGCAGATCGTCAACGGGCCGATCCAGGGCGAGGGATTCGAGGCCGAGGGCGCCACCCAGCTGTTTCTCGACATGGCGGTCGATCTGCCCTGGATCGGACATCTGACGATTTTCCCCGGCATCGCGCTCGATCGCGTGCAGACCCTGTTTGCGTTGAGCATGGTGTTTTTGCTGCTGGTGATCATCAACGGCCTGTTCAAATATTACATCAATACCTACAAGGGCCGGCTGGGCGAGCGGCTGCTGCGGCGCATCCGCTTCCAGCTGGTCGACCGGGTGCTGCGGTTTCCGCCCGGAAAATTCAAACGGCTGAAGGGCGCCGAGATCGCCAGCATGATCAAGGACGAGGTCGAGCCGCTCGGCGGTTTTACCGGCGATGCCTTCGTGCAGCCGGCGCTGCTCGGCGGCCAGGCGATCACCGCGCTCGCCTTCATCTTCATGCAGAACATGTGGCTCGGCCTGATCGCCGCAGCCCTGGTCGCCGTGCAGGGCGCCATCATTCCGCGTATGCGCCGCCGCCTGCTGGTGCTCGGCCGCGAGCGGCAATTGACGGCGCGCGAGCTGTCCGGTCGGGTCAGCGAGATCGTCGATGGCATCGGCACGATCCACGCCTACGACACGTCCAATTACGAGCGCGCCGACATCGCCTCGCGGCTCGGCCACATCTTCCAGATCCGCTACGACCTTTACCAGTGGAAGTTCATGGTAAAGTTCATCAACAATTTTCTCGCCCAGCTGACGCCCTTCCTGTTCTACTGCATCGGCGGCTATCTGGCGCTGCAGGGCCGGCTCGACATCGGCCAGCTGGTGGCGGTGATCGGTGCCTACAAGGACCTGCCGGGACCGCTCAAGGACCTGATCGACTGGGACCAGCTGCGCCAGGACGTGCAGATCAAGTATGTGCAGGTGGTCGAGCAGTTCACCGTCGAAAAGATGATCGACGAAAAGATCCAGACCGTCGTCCACAAGGACGGGCCGGAGATGAAGCACCCGCTGGCCGCCGTCAACCTGACGCTGGTCGACGACAGCGGTGCAAAACTGCTGGAACGGGTGTCGCTGGAAATCCATCCCGGCGAACGCGTCGCCATGCTCGGCGGCGATGCGCTGGCCGAAGGCTTTGCGCGGCTGATCTGGGCCGAAAGCGGCAAGATCGTCGTCGGTGGCGACGACATTCTCGAACTGCCGGAATCGGTGATCGGCCGGCAGATCTCCTACGCCTCGTCCGACACCTATTTCTTCCAGGCGAGCCTGCGCGACAACTTGCTTTATGGCCTGAAACATGCGCCGCTGACCGAGGCCGAATACGACGAGAAAGGCCGCAAGACACGCAAGTGGCAGATCGACGAGGCGCGTGCCGCCGGCAATCCCGACTATGACGTCAACAGTGACTGGATCGATTACGATGCCGCCGGCGTCAACGGGCCAGACGAGCTGTTTACCTGCGTGCGGGCAGTGCTCGATGCCGTCAACCTGTCGCAGGGGATTCTCGACCTTGCCCTGCGCTCGGCCTTCGATCCGGCATTGCACGAAGAGCTGGCGGCCAAGATCGTCGAGATGCGGCTGGCGCTGCGCGAAGAGCTGAAACAGGCTAATCTCGACGGGATGATCGCCTCGTTCGAGCCGGGCGCCTACAATATCGATGCCACGGTCGGCGAAAACCTGCTGTTCGGCACCGCCACCGGGCCGACGCTGAAAGGCCGGGCGATCGGCCAGAACGCCTATTTCCGCTCGGTCGTCTCGCACACCGGGCTCGACAAGATTCTCTACGACATGGGCTATGAAATCGCCGAAAACGCCATCGACCTGTTCAGCGACCTGCCGCCCGATCACCCGTTCTTCCAGCAGCTGACCTTCATGACCGCGGACGACATCCCGGAATACCAGCTGCTGCTGCAGAAACTTAAAGGCCGCAGTTTCGAGGATGCGACCAGCAACGATCGCTACAAGATCATCAAGCTCAGCTTTGCCTATATCGAGCCGCGCCATCGTTTCGGTCTGTTGAACGACGAGCTGATGGCCAAGATCGTCGAGACGCGGCAGCAGTTCCACGACGGCCTGCCGAAAAGCCTGGAAGAGGCAATCGAGCGCTACGACCCGGATCGCTACATGGCGTCTGCCAGCCTGATGGACAATATCCTGTTCGGCCGCATCAGCCACCGCCATGCCGACGGGCCGGAGCGGATCCGCACGACGGTGCGCGACCTGCTGCACAGCCACGGCCTGTACGAGCAGGTGCTGGCGGTAGGCCTGGAATTCGACGTCGGCGCCGGCGGCAAGCGGCTGAGCACCGTGCAGCGCCAGAAGCTCAACCTGGCGCGGGCGCTGATGCGGCATTCCGACTACTATATCTTCAACCGGCCGCTGCCGGCGCTCGATCACCGCGCCCAGGATGAAATCGTCCGCAGCGTCATCAAGCTGTTGCAGCCGGATGGCAAGGGTCCGGCGATTGTCTGGGTCTTGTCGAATACGGCGCTGACCGGGCTGTTCGATCGCGTCATTACCTTCGAGGGCGGCGTCCTGGCGGATGATGAATCAAATGCGACACTTGATAAAAAAGACGATAGCGTACAACAATTGATCTCGTCATAGGATCTGAAACGATGTTCAGCGGCATGCGAGTTTGTGGGGATAGAACAGTCATGCTTCTCAAAGACGAAGTGCAAATGCTGCGGCGCGTGCCATTGTTCGCCAATGTGCCGCCGACCAAGCTGAAGCTGCTGGCGTTCACCTCCAGCCGCGTGACCTATGGCGCCGGCGACGTGCTGTTCCATCAGGGCGATCCGGGGGATGCCGCCTATGTGATCCTGTCGGGCAAGGCCGACATTCTCGCCGATTCACCCGGCGGAGAAATCCGAATTGCCGAAGTCGAGTTCAACTCGATCGTCGGCGAAATCGCCATTCTCTGCGACGTGTCGCGCACGGCGACGGTGCGGGCGGGGACCAACATGGAAGCGCTGCGGATCCGCAAGGAAGACTTTTTGAAGCTGCTAATCGATTTTCCGGAAATCACCATCGAGATCATGAAGGTGCTGGCCGACCGGCTGAGCCACACCACGACCGAACTCACCGAAGCCCGCAGCCGCGAGCAGCACGCCGACTGATCCAGCGATCAGATTGCCGCGATATCGCCGGTCGCCAGATCAATGGTGAAATCGGCGGATGGCAGGCCGGAGCGATACTGGCGGTACATCCGCAACAGCCGCGCAAACCGGGCGCGTACGCCGGTTCCCGCTTCCTTTCCGGCATAGAGCGTTTCCAGCAACCGGTAGGCAGCCAGATTTGCCGCGGGGATATAGGCGAGCGCCAGTTCGCTGCCCATCCGCAGCCGGTACCAGTCCTGCAGGAACCGCATCGCCGACATTGCCGGCAGGAGATTTTGAGCAAGACCGGCGGCGGCGGTCAGGTCCGACAGGCGGGCGGCTATGATAGGATCGGCCTTGCCCGCGCGCGCCGCGGCCAGTGCCGCGTGCGCATCCGCCAACTCCGGCAGCAGCGCCAGAACCGCGACTTCCTCGAGCGACAAGACCTGGACCAGCGCCGCCAGATCCTTCGGCCATTCGCGGCGCAGATGCCGGCGGCCGACGAGATGGGCAATATGGGCGTCGAGAAAACCGGCATAGGTCCTGGCCGCGAGCATCTCGCCATGCGCCTTGCCGGTCGCTGCGACCTCGCTGCGATACGCTGCCAGAATGCCTGCATCCAGCGCCATGGCGTCGATGCTCACGGTCTCGATGCGCAGCCTGTCGCCATAGAAACCGACGATCTTGTAGCCGGCCGGAAACGCAACCAGCGACGGAACGCTGATATTCATCAGAAAGGCCTCGCCCTGGCGAAACCGGGCCGTGTCGTTGATATGCAGATGCCCGCTGAAATGCAGTTTTAGGCCGGCCTCGATCAGGGCGGTGGCGACATCCGGCGCGGGAATGCGCAATGACAGGCTGGTATCGCCGAGTACATCCCGTTCGTCTGAAACCGTACCGTCGAGCGGATCCAGGGCCGGATAATGCGAAAAGGCCAGCAGGTGCTTGCCTTGTGCCTCAGCCCGCCTGGCGACATCGGCGATCCAGTCGAGCACGAAGCGCTTCGACGTCAGCATCCCGTTCCAGCCGGCCGACGTGCTGTCCGTGAAACCGTCTTCGGCGCTGTCGTCCGGCACGAAGACATTGGCATCGATCATCAGCAGCCAGACGCCGTCGAAGGGTTCGACCAGATAGGAGCAGTCCATCAGGCGGCGAACCGTCTGGCGATCTTGCGAACCGACGTCATACAGCCGTGCCGCCGGATCGTCGTCGCTGCCGAACGGCGTTTCCCAATGCCGATAATGCGGGCGGCGAAAGAAGCCGAAATCCTTCAATGCCAACAGCCCGTCCGGATAGCCCGGACAAAACATCTTGTCGGTGACGATGACGGCATCGGCCTGCGGATCCTGCCGCTCCGGATTGCTGGTCACCAGCGTATGGCCGCCGCGCTGGTTGAGGAACCGCTTGCTGCGGTGGCGGCCGGCTTCGGCAAAAATATCGTGGTTGCCGACGGTGGCATAGAACTGCATGCCGTGGCGCTCGGCATAATCCTGCAACAACCGGGCGACAGCGCCGACCGTCGCCTTCTGGCCATCGTCGGAATAATCGCCGAGCAGCACGACATGGTGAATATTGCGTTCCGCGATATCGTCGAGCGTATGGCGCAGCGCAAAGCAGCTTTCGTTGAACACCCGGGTCGAGCGCGCCGTATCGGCCAGCGGCCGCACGCTCATCTGTCCGCGCGGGTCGTCGACGCCGGCAAAATCGTAATCCCCGAACAGGTCGTGGAAATGCGCGTCGGCGACCACGGCAATGTCTGGATATGTGCGATGCAGCATGCCGGCAAGAGTCCCCTGAGCAGGTTTCGTCAGGCTCTATAGCGGTCCGAAGCTGCAACGGATAGGCGCAGATAGATGATTCAGGGCTCGCATAAGCCGGACAGTTTGGTTACGATGGCAAAAATATGGCGAATTGCAACTTGAAGGGTCTTGTCTTCAGGAATTTTAACATATTGATTATAATATCAATTCAGCAAAAGACTGAAGAAGGGATGCTCGACCGGTCAAAAGGCGGGCACACGAAGAAGGGGTAAACCGTGTTTCGAGTTAGGTTTTGGGGAGTCCGCGGCAGCCTGCCGGTTTCAGGCGCCCAGTTTCAAACCTATGGCGGCAATACCATCTGCATCGAAATGCAATGTGGCGACCACCGGCTGCTGTTCGACGCCGGCTCGGGAATCCGTCCCGCCGGCAAGGCGATGATGGGCGACGGCGTCTCCGACTACAACCTGTTCTTCTCCCACTGTCATTACGACCATATCGTCGGACTGCCCTATTTCGTGCCACTCTATGACCGAAGCGCTTCGGTGACGCTGTGGTCCGGGCACATGGCCGGGCGGATGAACACGATCGAGATGGTCAGCGAATTCATGCGGCCGCCGTGGTTTCCGGTCGAGCCGGACATGTGCCGGGCGCATCTGAAATGCCGCGATTTCGTTTCCGGCGACGTGCTGCTGCCGCATCCGGGCGTCACCATCAAGACCGGCAGCCTGACCCATCCCGGCGGTGCCATCGGCTACCGCGTCGAATGGGAAGGCCAGTCAGTGGCGATGATCACCGATACCGAGCACCGTGCCGGTGCGCTCGATCCGGCGGTGCTGGACCTGATCCGCGATACCGACCTGTTTTTGTACGACTGCACCTATACCGATGCCGAAATGCCCTCGCATGTCGGCTACGGCCATTCCTCCTGGCAGCACGCCATCCGGCTGGCCAAGGCGTCCGGCGCCAAGAAAGTCGCCTTCATCCATCATCTGCCCGCCCGCACCGACGCCGAACTTGACGAGATCGCCCGGCTGGCCGAAATCGAATTTCCCGGCGCCTTCCCGGCCCGCGACGATCAGGTGATCGACCTCTAATTGTCTTTCATGGCATCGAGGATGTCTGAAACCGGGATCCAGTTGCTAGCCGGGTGATCCTGTGTGACTGCAAACAGGGCGTCGAGAAATTCCCAGGCCGCAGCATCATGCACCAGGTGGTGGGTGAGGAAGCCGAGCGTACCTCCCTCCTCCTCCCGCATCGCCCCAAGCCGCCTGACCATGTCTGCCACCAGATCCGCCGGATCTCGGCCGCCGCGCGTGCCGTGCCAGTCGATCAGGTCGACATGGGTATTGACCAAACCGATATTGTCCGCCGGTTTTTCCGCGCCGAACACGGAGAGCGCGGAAAAGCCGATGAAGGAAAGCCGCGGGACCAGCACCGCGTCGATGCGGTTCCAAGGCGGCACCAGCAGGGCCACGAATTTTTCGCCGTAGAGTTTTTGCAGATGGTCGAAGCCGGCCTGCAATTCGCCGAGCACCACCTCCACCGGACGATCGAGCCCGAGCTCGCACTTCTTCCTGGCCGGGCCGGCGTGGTTGACATGCGACCAGCCATGCACCGCGATATTGGCGAACGGTGCGGTTGCGAGCCGATCGACCAGCGCCGGACCGGTATGCTGCGGGATGACGGCCAGCGTCAGCGGCAGCGCGTGGCGGGCGGAAAGCTCCAGCAACCGGTCCAGCGCCGCACTGGGTTCGACCGCATCGTCGTCGCGCAGCCACAAGCTGGCGGTCCTGCCGGCGCCCTGCCAGCGGTCGAGTTCGGCCATGAGTGGCGTCCAGACGGTTTTGGCGATCATGCGACGAACTCCAGATGGGTTTTCAAGATATCCTGCAGCCGCGCAGCCGCTCCGGCCGACGAGCGCTCATCGCGAACGAAGCGGCGTGCAGCCTTGGCCATTGCCTGACGTTGCGGATCGTCGCGCAGCAGCTGCCGGATCGCCTCGGCAAAGGCAGCCATGTCGCCGGGCGGCGTCAGGATGGCAGTCTCGTTGGCCCGCACGACCTCCGGCACGCCGGCAATATCCTGTGCGATCACCGGCAGGCTGGCGGCCTGCGCCTCGAGATAGGCCAGCCCATAGGCTTCGCCGCAACCGGGCCAGACATAGAGGCTGGCGCGCGCCAACAAAGCGGCGACCTCATCCGCCGATTTTTGGCCATGCCAGACAATTTTTCCTGGCGCGAAATCGGCGAACAGAGCCATCACCTCGGTGCGCAAGGGGCCGTCGCCGATGACAGAGAGTGTCCACGGTTCGTTGGCGATCCGCGCCAGCGCCTCTGCCATGAGAACAAAACTGTCGAACTTGTCGCCGGCCCGCATCATCGCCACCGTGACCAGATGATCTGGCTGCGGCTCGGGGACTGCGGCCAGAAACAGGGTTGCGTCGATAAAGGGCGGCAGCAGCGCCACGCAGGCCTGCGGTGCGCCGGCCAGCAGTCCGTCGCGATCGCGGCGCGTCAGGCAGATATTTGCGGCCGCCTGGGCGATTCCCTGCAACACCCGGGCCTGCGCCTCTGCCCAGGCGCCGAGATTGCGGCGGGCGGAGTAGGACGCTTCGGCGGTGACATACGGGATGCCGAATGTCCGGCACAGGCCCGGCCCCAGCAAGTCGGGCGCCTTGTAATAGGGGTGGTAGCAGAACCACAGGTCCGGCCTGCCGTCGGCCACCCACACTGATGTGATGCGGGCGATCTCGGCGTCGGCGGCCAGCTGCAGCGCCGGACTGCCGGCCGCCGCCGGATCGCGGGCAAAGCTGCGGAATGGCGAAATCACCGCGACCGTGTGGCCGCCCTGCTCCAGCGCGGCGATCAACTGGCGCGCCATCAGCCGGTCCCCTGAGGGAACGGGATGGTCCGGCGATTTCAGCGGTGCGTAAAAAGCAATCTTCATGATGCCCGAGGTTTTGCGGCGTGTGGCCGCCCCTGTCAATTGCGGGATGGAGGCACGACTCCGGGATCAGCGGCCGACAACCGGCGATCTTCGCGCTTTTCATCGATCGCGACAGAGAACAGGACGATCTTCCGAGCCCCAAGCACGGCGAAGCCGTTGCCATCGCATCATCTCGCCGTCCCGTCGAAAAGAGTTTGTCGAAAACGACATGCCTTGCCGGCGCAAGGAGCGGCAAAGGTCTGCGGAGAGGTCAATGGCGGGAGATGGCCGGCGCCGGGGCGCGACCTGATGAACGGCTTGCCGGAATTGGCGGATGGATCAGGCCGAAGGGCGGGGCCGGCGTATGTGGTGATGTTCCACCTTGGCCTGTTTTCGCGCCCGGATGGCCTGCAGGTGGCGCGCAAGCTCACTTTGATGACGATCGATCTTGGCCAGCCGTTTGGCCATGGCGATGACATTGGACTGCGGATCGGACATATCTGGCGTCTCGTCATCGGTCATCAGCGTAAGCCCTCGTCGGCCGCTTTCTGTCATATGCTTACATTAGCAAGATTCGCCTAGTTTGTATTCCTCTGTATATATTGCACTAAATTCTTGCCTTTGACTGCATTTTTTCAAAATATCATCGTCAGATTTATCGTAGAATCGATCATTCTGTCCGATCTATATTTTGTATAAACACGAAATATCGGATATTTATATTTCTCAAACCGCTTATTCAATGATGATTGGCGCCGCTATAAAATGATCTACATCATCAAAACCGCTGCCGATCCGTTCTATTCATTTGCGCGCCTTGCATTGCGCAGGCCGGCCTTGCTTTGACCTGGCCAAACGGCGCGAGAACGGCTGATGGCGGCGACGCCGACCACAAGCGACATGTCCGCCTCAGATGTCGAAACTGACGCCGAGCATATCGATCTTGCGCCAGCGGACGGTGGTCATGAAAGACCGTCCGTCGGACAGGGTGAGTGCAAATTGATCGGGTATCGACAGGCTGTTTTCGACCTTCAGGCGCGCGCCGGTGTCGGATATGTCCCTGACCAGGCAATCCAGCATGGAATGCCCGTTATTGCTGATGATCTTCGCGCCAATCAGGCTGCGTCGGCGTTGGCTGTCACGTTGTTGCACTCGAAAACCCGGATCCCTGTTGCTCGCTGATACCGGGTTAGTCCCATTTGAATTAAGATCTCTTGAATTTTCAATGCGATGTCCTGCCCTGGGCCGGCGCGGCGAACCGGGGATCCGGCCTGCCGCAATACGGCCGCCTTGCGCAAGCGCG
>Ga0247808_10001563_pt1 | contig 11043 bp, 8 predicted proteins | sample UWRJL089202R1_FD_179914 | JGI IMG/M metagenome (GOLD analysis project Ga0247808, IMG submission 179914) | Plant litter microbial communities from Arlington Agricultural Research Station in Wisconsin, United States - UWRJ-L089-202R-1 | ecosystem: Environmental > Terrestrial > Plant litter >... | reverse complement strand
AACCTTGCTACAGGCTACGGAATTTTTTCCGGAAGAGTACGAAATTGAGTACCGCCTTGCAGGATTTCACTTTACGCTAAACGAGACAGATAAAGGTATGTTTCACCTTAGCAACGCCCTTAGGCTTAATTTTAAAAACCACACGCTACTGGAAGATTTCTTTCCGGTAGTATTTCACACCGCTCAGGTACAGGAAGTGGTTAAGAAGTACAAAAAGAAAAAATAATTAACATTACAATACTACAGCACCGGTTTTATCCCGGTGCTTTTTTTTGCCCATTATTATACAAAACCTTATATTTGATAACAACTAAACGAGTGATTACGCAATTTTATGAGCCATAAAAAGTTATATCGTTAAGAATTGAATATAATGAAAAACAAACTATTTGGCCTTGTAGGCCGCAATATAAGCTACTCGTTTTCGGCAGGATATTTTGCTACTAAGTTTAAAGAGCTTGGCTTAAAAAAATATACTTACACTAATTTTGATATAAACAGCATTGAGGAGCTGCCTGCTATTATAGAAGAGGCTGAGGGCTTAAAGGGGCTTAACGTTACCATACCTTACAAGGAAGAGGTGATTCCGCTACTGGATAAATTATCTAAAAATGCAGAGATCATTGGGGCTGTTAACACCATTACCATATCTAAAAAAGGTAAAACAAAAGGGTACAATACAGACCATTACGGATTTAGAAAAGCACTCGAACCTTTATTGCTGCCACACCATCATAAGGCGCTTATACTCGGCACAGGAGGAGCATCTAAAGCAGTAGCCTATGCATTGCGCAAAATGATGATTGAGTATGATTTTGTATCGCGTACCGGCAGCGAGACCGTATTTGCCTATGAAGAATTAAGTGCCGATGTTTTTGCTGATTATCAAATTATAATCAATACGAGCCCTGTAGGTACTTTCCCTAATGTAGATGAATGCCCACCGCTTGACTATTTATTATTTACAGAAAACCATATTGCATTCGACCTGATATATAACCCTGCCGAAACTAAATTTTTAAGGCTGGCCAAACAAAATGGCGCTGATACAGAGAACGGTTATGCTATGCTGGTACACCAGGCAGAAAAAGCCTGGGAGATTTGGAATAAATAATAATTTAGCGGCTGAATAATTAATAATAATCACAGATTTGATTTATAAAAAGTAAGAATATCATCATAATTTGATGTTTTTCTTTGAATTTTAAACTGGCTTTAGTATCTTTCGGCATTAAAGCAGTTAAACCCTTAAGCATTATACAATGTTAGAAGAAAAGAATGACAACCTGCAACACGCAGATGGAGAAGAACTTAACCCGATAACAGGTTCTGTACCTCAGGACTATTCAACGGAAGACGAAGCAGAAAGCACAACGGATGCCGATGCATCTATAACTGAAATTCATGAGACTGAAGGGCAATTGCCTTTTGCTCCGGAAGAGGTTATAAATGCCGGTAAACAAACCGAAACAACTACTGAAGCTGTTGAAGCTGAAGCACCTGCTGCTGTAGAGGCACAGGCCGAAGTTGAAGTTGCCCCTGCCGAAACCGCATCGGAAGTTACACCATCTCAGGAAACTCCTGCCAGCGAAGATACTCACGCATCTGAAGAAGAAGCGCATGAGGAAGAGCATACTGAAGAAGTGCCTGATTATGCGCCATTATCTATGGAACAGCTAACTGCTGAACTTGAAAAATTTGCTGTAGCAGAGAATGTAATGGCGGTTAAAAACCATGTTGAAGAACTTCGCAGGGAATTTTATGCTAAGTACAATCATCTTATAGAAGAGAAAAAAGACGAATTTAGTAATGAAAACAACGGCGACACTACCGGGTTTGAATACCATTTTCCTCTAAAAAATAAATTTGATGCGCTGTACAACCAGTACCGCGATAAAAAAAGCACACATTTTAAAAAGATCCAGACAGACCTTAAAGGTAACTTTGATAAAAGGCTGGCTATTGTTGAGGAACTTAAAAACCTTGCCGATGGTGGAGAGAACATGAAAGATGCCCTTAAGCATGTTAATGAACTTCGCGAACGCTGGAAAAACGCCGGACCTATACCCCGCGATAAATACAACCACGTATTTAACAATTTCCACTTTCATATAGAGCGTTTTTACGATCACCTTCACCTTGATAGGGAGGCACGCGACCTTGACTTTAAGCATAACCTGGAGCAAAAACAAAAAATTGTTGCCCGTGTAGAAGAATTGGTTAATGAGCCGGATGTTAATAAGGCATTCCGTGAGTTACAGGCACTTCATAAAATATGGAAAGAAGAGATCGGGCCGGTATCCCGCGATCACCGCGAAGAGATATGGAATCGTTTTAGCGAACTTACAAAACAAATTCACGATAAGCGTGAAGCTATTTTTGCAAAATCGCGCGAAACGGAGCAGGAAAATCTTGAAAATAAACAGGATATTATTGCACGTATCAATGCAATCGCATCCGAGAAAATAGCAGTACACAGCGCATGGCAAGGTCAGATAGACCGTATAGAAAGCCTTCGCGACCAGTTTTTTAAAGCAGGTAAAGTACCTATAGAAGTAAACGAAGATACCTGGGCTGCTTTTAAAGCTGCTGTTCGTAACTTTAATACCGTCAAAAATTCGTTCTACAAGGATATTAAAAAAGACCAGCAAACTAACCTTAACCGCAAGCTCGAACTTGTAGAGAAAGCTAACGCTCTTAAGGATAATGAAGATTTTGAAGCTACTACTCCTGTAATGAAACAAATACAGGACGAGTGGAAAACCATAGGCCATGTGCCAAGAAAATACAGCGATAGCGTTTGGAAAGATTTTAAAGGTGCCTGCAACCATTACTTTGACAGACTGCATGCTAAACGCAACGAAGCTAACAGCGAAGAAATAGAGGCATTTGACAAGAAAAAAGAATATCTTGACAGCCTAAAGGATTTTGAACTTACCGGCGACCACCGTACAGATCTTGATGCTATTAAAAAACATATTGAAAACTGGAAATCTTTTGGCCGTGTACCACAGGCAAGAAGGCATATAGAAGGTAAATTTAATAAAATACTGGATGCCCTTTTTGATAAATTAAGCCTTAGCAAGAAAGAGACCGATATGGTTAAATTCAGCAACAGGCTTGAGCAGTTATCTGAAGGTGAAGACAGCCGCGGATTACAAAATGAGCAGTTGTTCATTATGCGCAAAATTGACGAAATTCAGGCAGAGATCTTCCAGTTGGAAAACAATATTCAGTTTTTCTCTAACGCTAAAGGAAACAATCCTTTTGTAAATGAGGTTAAGAAAAATATTGAACGCCATAAAGAAGAACTTAAGACATGGAAAGACAAGCTTAAACAAATAAGAAATGTAAATAAGCCACAGGAATAGAGCCTTAACAGCCTTACATAAATGCCCCGGAAAGTAAAAACTTTTTGGGGCATTTATGTTGTTATCATTCATACAAGCACGCAAAGAAATATAATAATTTACTTATTTTGCACGCTTTATAATCAGCCTACTCAACTTTACAAAATGACCTCAAAAGAAAACTTTAAACTTACCGGCCTTAAACTCAAGAAAAAAACATTTAATGCCAATGGGCAATCAGCTATAGACTGCGGCAGCTTGTGGCAAAATTTTATGAGTGAGGCTGTTGCGGATAAGATAACCGGTAAATTATCTCAGGATATTTATGCCGTATATTTTGACTATGATGGCGACCACACCCAACCCTACTCATTCTTTATCGGGTGTAAAGTAAGTGATGCTGCTGATACTCCGGATGGTTTAGATAGTATGAATATCCCTGCTCAAAACTACACAGTTATTACTGCAAAAGGTAAAATGCCCGATTGCGTAGCTAATGCGTGGCAGGAAATCTGGAAATCTGATATTGACAGAGCGTATGGTTATGACTTTGAAGTGTATAATGAATTAAGTGCTGACTGGGGAAATGCACAGGTAGATATTTATCTTTCGGTAAAATAAACAGGGTATAACATTATAGTTTAAATTCCGTTGTTGTAATAAATCAATCGTATGTCAAACCTTACAAAATTTTTAGCCCTGGCTGCAATAGCCTTAACCGCATCCTGTGGAAAAACTGAGGAAAAGGCTCACAACCAAATTTTTGCTAAAAATGCTCCCGAAACTGAAGTTTATAAGCATGAACTGGCTTCCCTACTGGAAAAAACGGATCCTGCTAACCTGGAATATTATTTTGACCAATACGTTCAAAAAGACGGTACCAATTACGTTTATGTAACTATAGAAGGTGCCATAGATGCTACAGCAATTGTAACAGTGCGCGAGTGGGACAAAAACCTAAAACCTATTCAGGAATTTAAAGGAAAAGGTTATGGCGGTGCCGAATTTAAAAATTTAAAACTGGAAGTAGAACGTGTGTCTGATAATACTGCTTTTATTTATAAAGGAATGGACCAAATGTCCGACTAATATCACACCAGTAAGTTCAGCAAATGTGGTTTATCGTTAAGGTAATCTACATAAAAGCCTAATGTTTTCATATTAGCCAGGAGCACATTATAATCTGCTGCGTCTCTAAGCTCAATCCCCACTACGGCAGTACCTTTTTCTTTGCTGTTTTTCTTAGTATATTCAAAATGGGAGATATCGTCGGTAGGGCCTAAAACATTCATAACAAATTCCCGTAAAGCACCCGGCCTTTGCGGAAATTTTACAAGAAAGTAATGCTTAAGTCCGGCATATAAAAGCGCTCCTTCTTTAATCTCTTCCATTCGGGTAATGTCATTATTGCTTCCGCTTATAATACATACCACATTTTTACCTTTTATTTTATCGGCGTACTGTGCCAATGCCCCTACTGATAATGCCCCTGCAGGCTCTATAACAATAGCATCTTTGTTGTAAAGTGAAAGTATGACCTGGCAAATCCTGCCTTCGTCTACGAGCAGCATATCGCTTAAGGTCTGCCTGCAAATATCAAAAGTATAATTGCCTACTTTTTGCACGGCAGCACCATCTACAAATTTATTTATACGATCTAAATGCACGGGTTCACCCTTCTCTAAAGCCTGTTTCATACTGGGAGCCCCCGTGGGCTCTACCCCAATAATTTTAGTATTAGGCGACAATAGCCTGAACACACTGCTCAATCCGGCTGCAAGCCCGCCACCACCTATGGGTACAAAAACGTAATCTATAGGTTCTTGCATTTGTTCTAATATTTCAAGGCCTATAGTAGCCTGCCCCTCTATAATATACGGATCATCGAACGGGTGAATAAACACCGCCCCCTGTTCTTTACAATATAATAGTGCTGCTTCTTTTGCTTCGTCAAAAGTGTCGCCGGCCAAAACTACACGCGCATATTCGCCACCAAACATTGCCACCTGATCCAGCTTTTGTCCCGGTGTAGGCGTAGGCATAAATATGGTTCCGTTTACCTGCATTTTATTGCAAGCAAGCGCCACACCCTGCGCATGGTTGCCGGCACTGGCACATACTACACCCTGGGCACGTTCGGACTCGCTAAGGGTAGCCATTTTGTTATATGCCCCACGAATTTTATAAGAGCGTACCTGTTGCAGGTCTTCCCGCTTAAAAAGGATGTTGGCTCCATATAATTCAGATGCTGTGCGGTTAGGCGAAAGCTGCGTTTTGTGTACTACATGCTTAAGCCTCTCGGCGGCACGTTTTACATCTTCAATAGTAGGAAAGTAAGTAATGGGTTGGGTATTCATGGTAATGAGTAGTAACATACCCTCTTTGGTCATTGCGAGGCACGAAGCAATCTTTGATCAGATTGCCGCGCTCCATTGCATTTCGCTCGCAATGACCAATTGGGATGTATTTAAGTTTTTTAGTTATTCTCCGGCCTAAGGCTACGCACAGTTTTACCCGCCTGCCACATTTCGCTGTCGCGAAGTTCTGCCAGTTCAGCCTCGAGGCCTACGCGATAGCCTTCCTTGCTGTTGCTTTCTATAGAATATCCTGCTTCTTTACCGGTGGCAACGCTATCATACAGTTCTTCAAACAAAGGTGCTGTAGCATCCCTAAAACGCTTCCACCAGTCAAGAGCACCACGTTGAGCGGTAGTACTACAATTGGCATACATCCAGTCCATACCATTTTCTGATACCAATGGCATAAGCGATTGAGTAAGTTCTTCCACTGTTTCATTAAACGCCTCACTTGGGCTATGGCCTCTCTTGCGTAGCACATCATACTGTGCTGCAAAAATACCCTGAATGGCCCCCATCAATGTTCCGCGCTCTCCTGTAAGGTCACTGTATACTTCTTTCTGGAAATCAGTTTCGAATAAATAACCGCTGCCTATGGCAATACCTAACGATACTACCCTGTCAAAAGCTTTACCTGTCGCATCCTGAAAAATAGCATAGCTACTGTTAAGTCCGCGGTTTTGTAAGAACATACGGCGTAATGATGTACCAGATCCTTTTGGCGCAACCAAAAATACGTCTACATTTTCCGGAGGGACAATTCCGGTTTGGCCATTAAACGTAATACCAAAGCCATGCGAAAAATACAATGCTTTACCGGCAGTAAGGTTTTCCTTTACCAGTGGCCAGTACTCAATCTGGGCTGCATCACTAAGCAGGTAACATATAATAGAGCCTTTTTGCAGGGCTTCTTCAATTCCAAAAAGGGTCTCGCCCGGTACAAAGCCATCGGCAACGGCCTTATCCCAAGATTTCGAATTTTTACGCTGTCCTACAATTACTGTAATGCCATTATCTTTTAGGTTAAGTGCCTGGCCCGGACCCTGCACGCCGTAGCCTATAACTGCCACAACCTCATGTTTAAGTGTCTCCTGTGCTTTTTGTAACGGATATTCATCGCGGGTAACAACGTTTTCTTCAACGCCCCCAAAATTTAATTTTGCCATCTTAATTTGTTTATTTTTTATTGATTTGTTTAATCCAAAGGACTTTACCTCACAGACTCTTTAATTTCTTTGCGTACTTTTGCAAGCTTTAATTGTATTACATTGTAAAAACACCGTCCCTCTTATCAAGAAACTCATTTTCTGCAGCGGGTTCGCTTGGCTCGGCAGCTTCAAATTCAAGTATAGCGCTATGCAACCCTTCGCTTGCTTTAATAATGGCAATTCGTGCGCTACGTACAAATTCTATAAGTCCCCAAGGCTGTAAAGCTTCAGCAAGAGCATCTATTTCTTCCTTATGCCCTGTAGTTTCAAACACGGTGTAGTCGTTTCGAATCACAACAGTATTTGCACCATACTGGCGTAAAAGCCGCTCTACCTTAACCTGCTCGGCTATAATTTTTGTGGGTACTTTATACATCGCCATTTCCTGCCAAACAATCTCGTCATCAGTATTATAAAACACTTTAAGTACCTCAACCTGCTTTTCTATCTGGCGTGATACTTTTTGCACTACCTCTTCACTTTCGGTTATGACCAACGTAAAACGGCTTATGCCTTCTACCTCACTTGGTCCCGCGTTAATACTTTCGATATTTATTTTTCGGCGCGAAAAAATGATCGCAATGCGGGTTATCAGCCCCACATGGTTCTCTGTATAAACGGTTATGGTGAATTCCTTTTTCATTGTATATGCTGTTTAAAGGTTTTAAGTCACCTTTTTTTCTTAATCTCTATTATGCCTAATTGTAGCTCAATCTGAAATCTACATTCTTAAATCTAAAATTATTCTGGGCGTGTCCTCCCCTTTCTTCATCCAACGCAGGACCGGTCTATCCGCTTTATCCCTTCGCTGCGCTGCGGCGATATCGCTGCTATCCCTCACGCAAAAGCTTCAGACCTTACCCATGTCACTCTCTAAAAGAGAGGGATTGGAATTTCACTCAACCTACAAAGTCTTTGATAACTTGCAGGTTTTATTTTCATTCCTAATTTACACCTACAAGGTTTTAAAAACCTTGCAGGAGCTCATAAAAACGCTCTATATTAACACACACCCCTAAGCCCTCTCAAGAGGGGAACGAGCTTCACTCGGATGTTAGTTAAGTGTGCTTAAGGTTTAAGTGTTCCGTTTTCCAAACTTTGCAACTTCATCATTTTGCAACTCTGTAACTCGTATTAACTACCCTATCTCCTCCCTGCTTAACACAATATCGCTAACACTTTTGCCCTGTGGCACCATTGGGAATACGTTATTTTCTTTGCCCACCATAACTTCCAGCAAGTAACTACCATCGTGGTCGAGCATGGTTTTAATAGCGTGGCGCAGGTCGTCGCGTTGAGAAACGCTATTGCCCGGTATACCGTAACCTTTTGCGACCTGCACAAAATCGGGGCTTTGAATATTTACAAATGAGTATCGCTTTTCATGGAAAAGCTGCTGCCACTGGCGCACCATCCCTAAAAAGCAATTATTCAATATCATTATTTTTACATTAGGTTTAAACTGCATGATGGTTCCCAGTTCCTGAATGGTCATCTGGATACCGCCATCGCCAATAATGGCAACAGTTGTTCGCGTAGGGTCACCATAAGCAGCACCAATAGCCGCGGGCAGAGCAAACCCCATAGTACCAAGGCCACCGCTGGTTACACTACTGCGGGAGTGCACAAATTCGGCGTAACGGCAGGCAACCATCTGGTGCTGACCAACATCGGTCACTACAATGGCATTACCGCCAGTAAGTTCGTTAAGGTTGCGAATAACCTCTCCCATGGTAAGCACCTCATCAGTAGGGTGCAGTTCGTCCTGAATTACTTTTTCCTGTTCTTTTTGGGCACAGTCGGTAAACTGGCGGTGCCACGAACCGTGTAATTTTTTATCTACCAAAGCCGTAAGCAGAGGAAGCGTTTCTTTGCAATCGCCCCATACCGGTATATCGGCTTTTACATTTTTATCTATCTCGGCAGGGTCTATATCAAGATGGATGATGGTAGCCTGAATGGCATACATATCGAGCCTACCGGTAACGCGGTCGTCAAAACGCATCCCTATTGCAATGAGCACATCGCACTCATTCGTCAGTTTATTAGGTCCATAGTTTCCGTGCATTCCCACCATACCCACATTAAGAGGATGATCTGTCGGGATGGCGCTGTTGCCAAGTATGGTCCACGCCGACGGTATGCCTGCTTTCTCTATAAAGGCTTTGAATTCTTCTTCGGCTTTGCCTAACAATACACCCTGCCCAAAAACCACAAAAGGGCGTTCGGCAGCGTTTATAGCTTTGGCAGCCTGCTCTATATATTCTGGGCGTACTACAGGTTTAGGCCTGTAACTGCGTATAAAATTACATTTTGTATAACCCGTAAACTGCATTTTTTGCAACTGGGCATTCTTGGTAATATCAATTAGTACCGGACCCGGACGGCCAGAAGCAGCTATATAAAACGCCTTGGCAAGTATAGCCGGGATCTCCTCTGCATCGGTAACCTGATAATTCCATTTGGTAACCGGCATGGTAATGTTTATCACATCGGTTTCCTGAAAAGCATCGGTACCTAAAAGGTGTGCAAATACCTGGCCTGTAATACAAACCAGTGGCGTACTGTCTATCATAGCATCGGCAAGGCCGGTAACAAGATTAGTCGCACCGGGGCCGCTGGTAGCAAACACGATACCCGTTTTACCAGATACCCGTGCAAAACCCTGTGCCGCGTGTATAGCTCCCTGCTCATGGCGTACCAATATGTGCTCTAACTTATCGTTATAATCGTAAAGTGCATCATAAATGGGCATGATGGCACCGCCGGGATAGCCAAAAATAGTGCTTACCCCTTCCTGTATAAATGCCTCCAGCAATACCTTTCCGCCCGTTAGGGTTATCGCCTCCTGCGCGGCAGGTTCCGGAGCGGCTTTTTCCATAATCTTTTCCATGCGAAATTTGTTATTTACCATTCATCGGTCACGCAGCCTTCTGCTGCCGACGATACCGTGCGGGCATATTTATACAATAATCCTTTGGTTACTTTAAGCTTTGGCTGTTGCCATGCCTGTTTTCTTTTTTCCAGTTCTTCGGCAGATACATGCAGTACAAGGGTGTTGTTTACGGCATCTATCTCTATAATATCATCATCATTTACAAGTCCTATTGGCCCGCCTTCAAAGGCTTCGGGCGTAATGTGCCCCACTACAAAACCGTGGGTACCGCCGCTAAAGCGCCCGTCTGTAATCAGGGCAACACTTTTACCAAGCCCTGCACCTATAAGGGCACTGGTAGGCTTAAGCATCTCCGGCATTCCCGGAGCACCTTTTGGGCCTTCGTTACGAATAACAATTACGTCGCCATGCTGCACCTTCCCGTCAGATATTCCTGCAATGAGGTTTTTCTCGCCATCAAAAACACGGGCAGGGCCGGTAAACGTCTCACCTTCTTTACCTGTAATTTTTGCAACGCTGCCTCCCGGTGCTAAATTGCCATATAGTATACGCAAATGGCCTGTGGCTTTTATTGGGTCGGTTACGGGACGGATTATTTTTTGAGTGTCAAAATCAAGGTCGGCTGCACTTTCAAGGTTCTCAGCAACCGTTTTTCCGGTTACGGTAAGGCAGTCTCCGTGCAGCAGCCCTTCTTTAAGCAAATACTTCATTACGGCAGGAATACCACCATTGTTGTGTAAATCCTGCATTAAATACTTACCACTTGGTTTAAAGTCGGCAAGAACAGGCGTAACATCACTCATTGCCTGAAAATCGTCCTGATTCACTACCACATCTACACTTTTAGCCATTGCTATAAAGTGCAGTACAGCGTTAGTACTGCCGCCAAGGACAATTACCACACGCATGGCATTCTCGAACGCTTTGCGGGTCATGATATCGCTTGGTTTAATATCTCTTTCTAACAGTAATTTTATATGTTCCCCTGCATCTATACATTCCTGTTGCTTCTCGGGGCTTAACGCAGGGTTGCTGGACGAATACGGCAAACTCATACCCAGTGCCTCTATAGCAGCTGCCATAGTATTAGCAGTATACATACCGCCGCAGGCACCCGCGCTTGGGCATGCATTACGTATTACGCCCTGAAAATCTTCTTCTTTCATATTGCCGGCAATCTTTTGGCCTAAAGCCTCAAATGCCGAAACGATATTTAGTTCTTCGCCCTTGTA
>Ga0247808_10001561_pt1 | contig 11054 bp, 5 predicted proteins | sample UWRJL089202R1_FD_179914 | JGI IMG/M metagenome (GOLD analysis project Ga0247808, IMG submission 179914) | Plant litter microbial communities from Arlington Agricultural Research Station in Wisconsin, United States - UWRJ-L089-202R-1 | ecosystem: Environmental > Terrestrial > Plant litter >... | reverse complement strand
ACTCTTCTTCCATCACGAATACATTACTTCTAATCTTTAGCAGCTGATCCCATCCGATCTTAGCAGTCATTTCAGTCAATATGCTGTAGGCATGCTTGAAGGTGCCTTTGTATTGAGCGGCACGCAAACTCAATAGGCTAGGGTGAACCTGCTCTCCAAACTTAGATTCTGGCTCGCTGTCAATCTCATCTAACCGAGTCTCTGGCAAGGTTGGAAGATGAATCTCTCTAGGCTCCGGCATGATTGGTGCATCCTTGTCCTGATATGTGAACATTGGACATGAGTTTAAAGTTGTTAGCGCGTTCTCCCAATCCTCCATGGTTACATAAACATCTGCAAGCCTTGCCCAAGTACCGAACTCGCTAGGTGCTGCGATTGTGCTTCTGTCCGCACACCCAAGTGCCAGCTGTAGCCGGTCATCTTTCAATTCTACATTATTGGGATTCAGTGCCTTCTTCTTCAAGAACTCTGATTGTGTATCCAACATAACATAATCCATCGGTGACAATTTGACGGATTCATGTAGCACGCGGATTGCTTGTACCTCTTCATTTCCCATGAATAGAACCTTTGCCAAAAGAGACGATACCTCGACGTTTCTTGTGCGGAGCTTCTCGAATAAATTGATTCCCGACGCGAAACGACCAGTGGTATGAAAATATTTGAGTAGTCCAGAAGTGAGGTGATTCGATACGTTGTTTGGAACCTGGACCACAGAATCCGAGCCAAGCTGCCATCCTAGCAATGGTCAGCACAAGCTCATTCAGCACAAATTTCAACTTACCTCTGAAGAAGAGCTGCTCTGCAGCTTGCAGAAATCTGTGCTCTGTCTCTGTATTGGTGACCGGATTAAACCTCCTCACGCCCATAATCTTCCGTATAGTATCACCACTTCCATCATCCGCATATGAGTAAGCTCGAAGTACACTACAGAGGTAGGTCTCGAGCCATAATTCATCTGAAGCTACGCGTTTCTCTCCTCTTTCATCTATACAGTAGCTATCTACCGAACCAGGGATGGTTACGTGTACGCGCATATCCAGCCGTGAGAAAGCATTGTAACAACTATTGGTATAAGCAATTTATCTATGTATGAAGGAAGTGTGTCATACCAATATATCCCTTCAACGATCTTCGTGGTAGATTGGTTGGTCTCTTTATATGTGAGGGTATTGATATAGGCTGCCAGACTAGCAGAAGAGGATGCGTCTACGCCAGTAACGTGGTGATAGACTCCCGTCTACCGAGACCCAATTAGCATCTATAAACTAGATAGGGGAATCTGCTGATAGCATACTTGCTTGCCAGGACTTCTGGGAGCTTGTTTGATCAATTGCACCAGGTCCGGCGGACCCAACTCTCTTAAAGCTGCCAATACCTCTGTTCGTGCATCTATTGATTCGTAAAGAACCTCTTCGGTCAACCTGGAAGTATATTGTTAGTTCTAGTGAGCTGGGATCTAGGAGAATGCTGCTTGCGTACTCAGGAACAGCTGGCGCAACCATCTTGTATGTTCTCGACTTGTGTTGTACAGTGTAGACAGAGTACAATTTGGAATTTAACCCGAGGGGCAACTGAGAAACCAAAGACGGGTTATCATGCACAATTGACCTCGGAAATATATATAGGATTTGAGGCACTGGGGTGAATTTTGGTGAAGTTGTTGTCTTGGGAATAGGAACACCTCACCTTGTCCACATAAATTACTAGGCCAGGTTAAGGTGGTACTTTCAGCCTTGTTTAAAGACACGTGACTTTGATACTCTTTGTACCTTGGATATGAAAAAGCGCCTTAGCTATATGAACTGTATTATCGCTTTAGATTATATATGAAGTTTTTTAATGCCAGAAGGCTGAAGTTAACTTTCAATATTTTAAAAGTGTAAAAGTTGTATGTTGGAGAGCTAATTTGCCAAGCCCTTATCCACGCTCTGACATGCGCGTCTAATTATTGTTTCGTGGTTCAGCCTCGTGTCCAAATCCACTATAGCACCAATACTCATCCTGAGTCCAACAACCATATCGTGAGACAGGTTAGGAAGTGTTCTGGAGGGAGGAGGTTGACGATCAATGAAGCAACATGGCAAACTTTACTGCTCTTAATATTGAGCCAGACGATCAGAGTGACGATGAGGTCGACAATACCAAGGAATTACAAGTATTACGACCTTTTAGCACCTCTACTTACACGTTTTCAATACTGACTCGACTTGCAGATTGAAGAAGCTCTCAAGGCATATCAAAATGCGCTCCGCTTGCATGCACAAGGGCCTGTAGCTTATCCACAAGCTGCAGATGCGTATGGTATTCTGTTCAAGTCGGAGATCTTCAATTACCCAGAAAGTATCACCGAATTTGCGCGACTAGAACAACACCCCGAAGTCGAATTTGCCGATCCTTCGTTTGCTTTAGACCTTGAATTAGCGGTAGCAGGTGCGGAAACTTCACCGGGCACATTACCTCAGATACTCTATCTTTCATTCAAAAATCACGGACAGTTTATCTTGGATTGTGTCAAATCCCGGCTAAAGCAAGGCAATGATGATGCAGAAGAGGTTCTTGGTGAACGATGGCTAGAAAAGCAGTCCAAGGCTGCAATTGAGAACTTTGCTCTTGCCTTAGCCCGTGATGAGTCCGACACAGAATTATGGAGGCGTGCGGCTCGTATAGGAGCTATGCTTGGAAGTCGCAGGATTGAGAGATACTGTTTGGAGGCTGCAGTGGAAGTCGACGACGATCCAACTGTAGCGGAAGTGGAGCCACCTGCTCTGGAAGAGGGTTTTGCTGGAGAACAACTCAAGGAGGTCTTGAAAGTACTGGGAGACGAGGTTGCAGTTAGTCACCCGATCATGGCACCGTTCATGAAAAAGAGGATGGCACCATTTTTGCTAAAGCATATCGATCCATACAAATTCTTGCCTAACAACACCATGAGTCTGCAAACATCAATATCAGACGCACTTCAACTGACACAAGCCAGAACTACTCTGGTCGTTCCAGAATGGAGCTGGACTAGTTTAGGAGATCAGCTATGCGCAGCTACTTTTTCTCAACAAGCGCTTGCTGGTGCCGGAATTGTTCTTCGTTTCCCAGACGGCGGACCAGAAGGTCAGTCACTTGATACTCAGAGTCCGCCGGCTTCAGAGGACCACGTAATGCAAGGAATTGAAGTGACCGAGTCTCCTACCATTGAAATGGCTGTACCGCTAATAGATCCAACCAATCCCACGGTTGAGACTCATCCACTTGAACCCGCTACCGCCACTGTAACTACGACTACTACATCCGTTCCCCTAAATGACGAAGGCGAATCGCCGCCGGAGCAAGGACTGCCAATACTGTCCAGAAAGCGGTCACAATCAGCAGCAGGAATACGGGATACTCCTGAGGACGACGCCACTATCCAAAAAAGGAGCAAACGCATTCGTAATCGAGATAACACTGCCTCAGAAGTAGATCCAATGGCCCAATACACAGAACAGCTGCAAAATTTTGTCCGAGCCGATCAGGATGTGTTTGAATTTGTTGGAGGTCTTCTTACTCGAATTGGGGTAAAAGATTTGGGTACATTTCAAAACCTTCAAATGGCTTTAGAGGCTGAAAATGGTGAGGATCGTAAAGACCTTGTGGATAACGGCGCTCTAAGAGACCTTCGTGATATTCTGCGTTCTTGGGATAACTTAAAGTCATCAACATTTGTTAATGCAAGTGCCGCTGATATTCTTGGTTCTTCAGCAGGTGGTGCAAACGCTGGACTTGAAGCCTTTCTCGAGAACGCAAAAGTAGGACCGCTCAAGATGAATTCAAAACCATTGCTAGGTCCTTGCGATGATCTTGAAGCATTTGCGGAGAGAGTTGAAAGTGAATGGCTGCCGTTGCAAGACGTCATATTTGAGTGGTTATGCGTTATAATCCGTACGTATCGAGAGAACCTCTGGTCTGATGATCTCAAATCGTGCTTTATGCGCATCATTAGCTATGTGGATGGGGACATTTTTGACCGCATTCAAATTGACGTTGCAAGAATTCAAGCCAGAGGTGATGTTCCACAAAATCTTGTCGAATACGAAGAAATGGTTCAAACTCTGTTCGAACTCCATTTAGATCTTTATATGAGAATCACGAACCCAAACAGTATCGTCAGTCATGAAATGAGGGTCATTAGTAAAGATCGACTGGATCGGTGGGCAGATTTGGCTGCCACTTTAATACGGTCTCAGGCCGCTGAACCATCAAACAATATTTCTCTACGATACTTATGGGCATCTGTATTTTATGCCACAATGGCTGATAGTGTCTCACGGGAGCACAAAGTCCTCTGCTGGTCAGAACTTCAAAAGCTACTCGTCGAGGCTGGATCCCCTACAATTGAATTACAAAATAATGCAGTGATGGCCGAAATTTCGGCGTCTGCAGCTGAGCGGGAGGTCTCCCAGCTCACTACTATTGATTTCTTCTACAACCTCTTTCAGACTGAGGTTTCTAATCCCACAGATATCATTGAAACTCTCGAACCAGTCCTGGATCCCGAAACAGCATGCCCGCCTGCAACAGAGCAGGAAGGAGTAGAATCTGAATCAGGTCCATCTGACAACACCCCTACTGCATTAAGAGAAATGTGGAAATTTCTTAGCACTGGAAGCACTTCGCTTCGCTTGTTTCTATGGCAAAGACTACGCGAAGCATATGCCACCATCGGATACAATACCAAAGTTTTTTCCTGCTATCTGAAGAGCATCGAGGTCATCCTTGCTGATATGCGATCTGACAAGTATATCGATACTGTTGATGAACCTCGTAGGCATCAGCTTCTTCTATGGCTAAAAGCCCTGGATGACCTGTTAGTGAAAGCTTTGACGATTGCCCTCAATGATTCTGCATCTTGTTTTGAAGTTATCGATGAGCGACATCTTAAATCTACATGTTCAGCCATTGCTCAACTCAGTCGAGTTCTACACTCTACGGCTCTCTTTGACGATGAAATTAGAGTCGGGAAAGCTCAGCTACCACAAAATCCTGAATATGGCCCACATGGATCATTTAATGGATTTATTGGTAAGCTGCGGGAGATGCAAGTCCGCGCCTGGGCTTTGCAGTATACTATGGTAAAAGAAGCAGTCGCCCAGAATCGGGAGCTTTTCGCGACTCCTGAGAAGGATCTAGCAGACTTCCTCGCTGTTGTACATTACTGTCTTGGTTTGAGAAAATGCTGTAAATCGTCGAACAAGATTTTCTTGAAGATGATGAAAGTCGAAATGATTCGCCTCAAGCAGGTTGACAAGTGGGAAGATTATCTCGGGCAAGTACTCTACGACTTATATGGTCTACGCCTGGGCGTCGGAACCTATCTGCTAGAAGAACACGGTTGCCCAGCCGAAACTCTTGATCGACGTACTGTTCTCAATATTGCAGAGCAAATTATTGTACTCGCGAATCGCATGCCACTAAAGGATCTGCTAAAGCATGAACTGCGGGCAACCATAGAAAGAATGCAAACAGCAGTAGGTGCAGCCAAGTCCACACCGCAAATGCAACACAATCTTCGAAATGTTACGGAATTCCTCAAGACTTCATTGCACCCTCTTCAAATGTACAAGGCGTTTAGGGGTGAGGTTTACGTAGATTCCCTTCCCGTTGTTACCTCCGACAGCGGACTTGCAGATAAAGGATGGTACTTCCTTCAAGGTATGATAGCAATAACTAAATTCCGGTCGCAAAAAAGACTTGGTCCAGGTGGCCAGACAGACGACATGCGGGTGGCCGCAACTTTCTTGCGATTGCAGCTTCAATATAACGCCGACCATTGGGAAACCTGGTATCGTCTTGCCCAATGCTTTGACTACGAACTTGAGGATGAGGTGATGTGGACAGCGGACAAAATCAATAATCACAGGTCCGATTTAGTAAGAGTACAGCGTGGGGCCATTCATTGCTACGTGATGGCATTATCTACTGCAATCCGTACAGCAGATGATACTCCAGAGAGTCTTGCGAAGCTGGCAGAGTTATATCACGATTTCGGAATGCGTATATATGCTTCATCACGTGAACCATTCAACATGGAAGCATTTTACATGGACGAGTTTGATCGACATATGAGTGGAGCCGGTGGCATGTACAAGAAGCCTTTACATGAAGAAATGACCCGGTGGAACGCATGGAAGTACTCAGCTGCTTTGTTCCGCCAAGCTATAGCCCTACGCCCTGATAATTGGATGTAAGTCACCTTCACTAGCCTTACTGTCCATTACTAACTTCCTAGGAATCATTACATGCTTGGCAAAGCTTTATGGAAGATGTATTATAGGCCCGCAGATAATTACAAGCAGCAGGCCACCAAACCCACCGTTAAAATGGTTTTGAATGCATTTAAGAGCGCAATTAGGACCGTGCCCAAACCACGAGACTCGCGACAGGAGCCCATACTAGAGCCCCATTATAAACTTTTGGCTACTGTTCATAAAATGATTATGATGCGAGCGATAGAGCCACAATTTGGTGCCGACCTTTTGCAGAAGCAACCATTTGCTATCCGTAAAGGCGAATTTGTCGAAATAGCTTCATTTGAAGATTGGGATTCATTCGCTCTTGAAAGCCTCAAACACTTGCGGACCCAAGATAAGCAGCATTGGCAACATCGAATGGTCTTTCGAGTAGCTACCATTGTGTTTGACGAAGGTGATCCCAGCTTTGAACAAGCAAGCACTGCTTGTAAGGAGTTCCGCGAATCCATCTTCACCAAAACTATGCACATCCAGGTCTGGAAACCAGATGCAGAGCGGCCAGGCCGACATTGTGTCTACATGGAACGATATGTAGCTCTGATGATGAAAATTCTGTTCATTATGAACGATAAGGTAAATATGGAGGCACTTTGCAAGCGTGTGCGCAAAAAGTCGAATGATTTTCAAAACTTCACCAAAGTGTGGACTGACTGCTGCACGACTTACCTTAAGCTCATTCGCCGAATCGGTCAAATCCCACCAAACATGGATGAGGTATTCAAGAGCGTCTCGCAGGAAGAATTTGCAGAAGTTTCTCAGAAAATCGAAACCTGGGTGAACGATCCAACGCAAGTAAACCCAGCACTAGAGGCCCTCCGTGAGGCGATTGAGCTAAAGAAAACCAATGCCAATCTGATCAAGACGCTCCCTGTTGACGATCTTATTAACGACGCCTGGGGAGTTCTCTACATTGCTATCGTGAAAGAACTTCCTCCGGCGGCAGCACCTGGCTCACTTCAACAAGCACAAATAGATGCCTCTTCAGATTCTAGACCTATAGAACCGAGACCCGTACTCCCAGGACCCATGAGCATCAATAACGTAATGGATTCGAATGGCCAACAACCCACCGTTTCCCTCACACCAGCGCCAGCTGAAGTTGCACGTCCACGTAAACTCGGGATATCCCGCCGTGAGGTTCTCCGCCGTGCTGAAGCAGCTGTGACTCGTACACCTGAGCCTTCACGGAACATTGCACCATTTCAGCCATCTGCTGAAGGAAGCGGAGTTGCTACACCACCAAACTTGATTCTAGGCTCCAACGCTCCGCCGGTTTCACAACAGAAAGGGAAAGAAGCTTCAGGCAAAGAAGGAAATAGGCAGGGGAGAGAAAGAGGGAGTGGTGGCAGTAGACGACAGAGTGTAGATGATGATGCGGATGATGAGAGCGATCTAAGTGATGTCCCAGATATCGATGATCGGGAGGCTGCGATGCTGTTTCCAAATTTGATGAGAAGGACCACGACAGAGGATGGTGGAGATGATAAAAGTAGCACTGTTAGAGATAATTAGGCTTGGGAAACGAAATAGGGCCTCAACTGTGGTCTAGTAAATGGCGTATAATCAACTTGGTCTAGGAGTCTGGTTATTGGGGCTTGAAAGCAGCTTGCGATGTAACATCACTGGGAAAGTGTATAAGTAATGCGGGGCTAAATAAGTAAGATGTATCATAATACTTGCACTGGTTCGATATATGATGCGACCTTGTCTTCTCTATTCTCAAGCATTTATGAGATTTCACATTGCGATGTGAAGAGCGTGTATTGATCACAATACTACTAGCTTGCTTACATATATGCCGATGTTTCACAAGTGAATGATCTCAAGTCTAACCACCACTACCAAAGCATCTGGTCCCTTTTCAATAGAAAAGGGGGTTTGCCAAGATTTGACACGGACTAACCGATGGTACCTGAATGCAGGGACCCGTTTCTGGCGTTTTCGGGACCTTGTTATTGTGTAAGGGAGTAGGGCTGGTGTTGGACAAGCCGGGGCTGCCGGCAGATCGGATGATTCCAGCTCGGCATGTATGTGAGTAACCTTGTCCGAGCGATGAATTTGGGGTATCACAGGTTGCTTGCCCGATGGTGCAGATCAATGCAGGTGCTCAGAGGAGACATTGTGGCATGTCTAATGGTATGAAGGGAACCTTAGCCATTGTTGAAAGGCCGGGTTCTCGATAAGTGTCTAGGGATGAGATATCTCGATTGGACATGTAATATGCTTAATCACGTCCTATGCACACCATAATTATCACCACTTCAGTTGTTTAAATTGAGTAAGGCGCAATGCTAATGAGAAAATCTAAATTGTTAAATTTGAGATACAGGTTTGGAAATCCGAATGTATAATTTCGTTCACTCAAGTAGTCTTTCAAATATAACATATACATATATTGAGGATTATGCACTATGAAATTACACACAATGAAGTTTTTCAGTGTTATATCATCGAAACCATGGTCATATTTCCCATACATCGCCAGTTTTATTTACAGCTTTAACTTGGTTGTTTCTCGATTCAACTCGAACCTACCTTCCAACAGAAACGATTGCGAAACTTTCTATTTTGTACATTTATCATCCACCAATCAATGTCAATCCTCCCGGACATCTCGAACCGGGTCGTAATAAGGAGTTCTTGACCCGTGTGTCTGTGATCCACTGCTACCATACGGATCGTGGTGCTGTACTGCATGCCATGACCCACCAGCATCTGTGTCTTTTGGTTTTTTATGATGTGACCTGCTCTTTTTCTCTGTCTTCGCTGTCTGTCTTGATCTTCCATCCCGATACCTGAATTTGTGATATAAGAACCACTTCGCAATCCAATTTTCACAGCCTGCAGTCGGCTCAGCTAAGGCCCAATAACCGCTCGTTTCATAGCTAGCCTGTCCGACAATATATCCAATCGCTTCGTCTTTGGATCGTTCAGAAATGTCACTCCAGTCGTATGGTGGCTCCCGGCTACTGTTATCCTTCAAGTGATACGGATCGGAAGTGAGCCAGTGGTAGATTCTATCTACTTCTTTCTAAGTATACCCCATGTTAGTGAGCTGAAATTTGCCCCTTTGCTTCGAGTAAAAACTATGCGCCTGGTTCTTTTCGACGATACTCACCCCCATTTTCGTATAAACTTGTGGTGGTAGATCGAGGTGTTTGATGAAGTTGGCTTTGGTCTCGCTCATTGCAAGAGGACTTAGACGCGACATCTTTGCTTTCAAAATCTCGTAATTACCTAGCCAAGTCTGTTTGAGAACACATGAGATGGGAATAAGGAGTTTAAAATCCTCATTCCATACACACAGACCCCTCTCATCATTTATTAAGCGACTTAAAACATGCAGAAATGACCGGAGACATCCCCGTTAAAAGCATCGGAAACCGGATTGATCCTGACTGTTCCACAACTAGCAGTCGATGCAGCCACATCTAGCCTGCATGTCGTGTACAGCTGTCATTCTGAGAATCGAACGAATCCTAAGGCCGCCACGCCAACCCTGTGACACATTTCTCTGCTCATTCATCAACTCAGTCATCTCGTCTCCGGTAAAGAAAAACATCTTGTGAAATGTCCTTAGCCAGTAAAGTGTTAGCAAAGCTGGAACCAATGTATCGGGCTAAAGTAGACATGGCGGCTGAAGGCTAAAAGATGACACGGCACATGAAAAAGCCTCGCGTAACACCAGTTTTACGAGAGAGGAATCTAAAATTCCCACTACATATTCCCATGCCAACATGTTGAACATACGGCATAGTAGCTAACGGAGGCTTCTCCGGTCCAACATTAATTGGTCGAGGAGGAGTTGGCCGTGGCCTGCGCTTTGCATGGTCAACGGGCGTGATCCGGTTCCTTGTACATCGTTGCATGATTGGGATGGGGTGTTGGTGCCTAACAATTCGAGGGTCGGGGATGATTCCGGTACTAGTATGCTTGGTGGTAGGAAGATAAGTTATTGGTTCGTTTTGAAGTTTGATACTCAGGCTGCATACGAGGCTTGGCTATTACAGAAGTTACACAAGATGGGAGAGATCCCAAAGGTCCAATGCATGAAATATCCCTGATAATAATAAATAGATATATGGATGGGTTTTCTGCGTCTTTAGGCTTAGACACGAGCGCTACTCTCCTAAGCAAGCTATTATTTATACAAGTTTCAAATATTATAAGATCGTTAAATGCTTTTTACTAGTAGCAAGCATTTATCTGAGTTTTAAGCTGCAAATTATCAACTCCTTCACCTAATTAATTCACTCAGTGACATTACAATAGGCTCATAGGCACTTAATATGCTATGGGCGTAACGACATACCTATTAGTTGAACACCTTTTCGGTATATAGAGATAGAAACCAGGCGACTGCTAACATAAGTTTTGACGGTTAAGGCTGACCCCTCGCCGGACTCTTGGGATCTTACTGCTACACAAATGCTATAATTATGGTCTCTGTTTACCACAACATTATATTAGTTAAATACAAAACTACAAGAACGGGCTATATTGTCGAAGTATATACACTCAAGAAGTTCCTACGAAATATTTATCTGAACTGCTACTGCATAAGAACTCAACTAGATTTTACGTCAATATTGGTTGTGGTTACTCAGAAAAACCTAGAGCTACACCCCTTTTAAACTAGTGTGTAGACCGTGACGAGGGAGTGGTTTCCAATTTAGGTCTGTGCTCAATACTACAGGCTCAATTGCTATATCTAATGATTCTATGCTAGTCTATACAAACTAAAAGTGGTTCTTCAGGGGAACCGCTGCG
>Ga0247808_10001560_pt1 | contig 11054 bp, 10 predicted proteins | sample UWRJL089202R1_FD_179914 | JGI IMG/M metagenome (GOLD analysis project Ga0247808, IMG submission 179914) | Plant litter microbial communities from Arlington Agricultural Research Station in Wisconsin, United States - UWRJ-L089-202R-1 | ecosystem: Environmental > Terrestrial > Plant litter >... | reverse complement strand
CCTCGCTCGTGCCGATGCCGAAGGCCATGGCGCCGAACGCACCGTGCGTGGAGGTGTGCGAGTCGCCGCAGACGACGGTGATTCCCGGCTGCGTGAGGCCGAGCTGGGGGCCGACGACGTGCACGATGCCCTGCTCGATGTCGCCGAGCGAGTGGATGCGCACGCCGAACTCGGCGGCGTTGCGCCGCAGCGTCTCGATCTGGGTGCGGCTCGTGAGGTCGGCGATGGGCTTGTCGATCGCCAGGGTCGGGGTGTTGTGGTCTTCAGTCGCGATCGTCAGGTCGGTGCGGCGAACCGGGCGGCCAGCCTGGCGGAGACCGTCGAAAGCCTGCGGACTGGTGACCTCGTGCACGAGGTGCAGGTCGATGTAGATCAGGTCGGGATCGCCGTTGTCGCCTTTGGCGACGATGTGGTCGTCCCAGACTTTCTCTGCCAGCGTGCGGGGGGTCGTGCTCATGTCAGTTCTCCAAGTTGTCATCCGTGCAAGCCCGCGAAAACTGCCGCGACGAGGGAGGCCTGGAAACTAGGACTCGTCGCGGCGGCTAAGGAGAAGGAGGGCACACAGCACGGAGTCAGCTTAACACCCGCAAGCGCGCACTGCTGCTGGTTGCCGTCAGCTCCGGCCGACAGTGACGATGTAGTCGCCGAGGGCGAGCACCGTGCCGGGCGGGATCGGCGTGCGGCGCCCGGTGGGCAGGTTGGTCTCGCTACCGTCGTCGCCGACGATCACGACTCCGTTCGTCGAGTTGAGGTCTTCGATGGTGAAGATGTCGCCGTCGGGTTCGACCACGGCATGCGACTTCGACAACGACTTGGTGACATCGACGAGGGCGAGCAGCTCGATGCCCGGGCGGTGCGTGGGCCGTGTGGGGGCACGGCCGATGACCGTGGCCGAGCGGATCGGATGCGCGATGCCGTCAGGGCCGGTGAGAGTGAAGGCCGGTGTCCTGCGGACGGCGAGAACGGTGCGCTCGACGTCGTCGTCCAGTTCCTCGACGACCGTCGGCGCAGCGAGGATCGTACGGTCCAGGTCGTCGTCAGCGACGACCCGGACAGGCGGTGGGGGCCGGACAGCGATCGAGTGGGGAACACCCGCGGCGAGCCGGCTCACTGGAACAGTGTGCAGAGGCGCTGCAGAGGCCTCGGCAGCCGGGGCGCTCGCGAGCACTGTCACCTTCTGGCCGCACTCGCCACAGAACATCGCACCGGGGCGCAGCGCGGCACCGCACGATGTACACGTCATCTCGAACTACCCCCGATTGCTGCCAACACGGTAGCAACTCCCGGCATTCGACCGATGCCCCCCATGACGGTGACGGCGGTCAGTCCCGCACGACCCCCGCGAGGAACCCGCCGAACTGCAGCACGGCACCGGGTTCGACGAGTACCGACTCCCCCGGATCCACCTGACTCTCGATACCGTCCACACCGCGCACCAGCACGCCGTTCATCGACCCGAGGTCTTCGACGGTGCAGTACTCGGCGTACGGTCGGATGAGCGCGTGGGTCTTCGACAGCGACTTCGTCGCATCGGCAAGCGCGAGCAGGTCATAGCGGGGTCGCCCCGCGGTGAGCATCGGCGAGCGTCCGATGGCGGTGGCCGACCGGATCGGATGCCTCATGCCATCCGGCGTGACGAGATGCCAGGTCGGGGCGGGCCGCGTCGCCACGCGGGGTGGCGGTGCGATCGCGGGCGTCGACAGTTCGCGGATGGCGGGCGCTGGTGCATCCGAATCGAATCTGCCGCGGGCCTGTGCGACGATGCCCGAGAGTTCGATGGTCTGCTGCAAGTGCTGCGACTGCACGGGCTGCGGTGCGACGGCGCGAGCCGCGCACTCCGCGCACTCACTCGCCCGACGACCGAACTCCGAGCCGCACACCCCACATCTCATGGGGCAAAACTAGGGGTTCGCCACCGGCGACCCGGTGCAACACGCTCAGCGACGAGTAGCGCGCATGGCGAAGTCGCCGAGGGTGACGACGCTTCCGTCGGCAACCTTCGAACGCGCGCCCGGAACCAGTGGTGAATCGTCGACCGCGGTTCCGTTCGTCGAGTCGAGATCCGTCACCCACAAGGAGTCTCCGTCGACCTCGATGAGCGCGTGGGTCTTGGAGACGCTTTTCGCGGGATCGGCGATCGCGACCAGAGCGGCATTCGGGGCGCGGTCGACGGCGGCAGGGTTGCGACCGAGCACGGCGATTCCCGAGAGCGCGACAGACGGGAGGTCGAACGGAAGGTCAAGGCGCCAGGCAACAGTGGGGCGGAGGGTTATGGTGTCGGACTCGTCGTGCGCGGCGCGCGGCGGCGCTACCGCTGCGGCCGACGTCATCCGGTGCGTGGCCGAATCGAGGGGAGCCCCGGGAACCGAGATCAGCGGGGCGGAACGGTCAGGGGTCGAGGTCGGTGTGGGCGTCGCGGGGACGATACCGGGCGGGGGAACGATGAGAAAATTCCTGTCGACATCATCTGTTTCCGGCAATCGAGCTCCTCCCGTGCGGGACAAGCCTAACTAAGCCATCAGCCCAATCCCCACGTATCGGACTTGTCTGTGGGATTTCCGATGCAGGGCGAGTACACGGCGAACTGCAGGATGTGCGTACCGTCGACGTCTTCACCGCGGCTGAGCGAGAGCCCGTACCCGTCGGGGTCGCGGAGGGTCTGCACGTAGGCGCCGGTCGGATCCTGCTCGGCGCCCTCCTGCTCCGCGACGCTCGGGTTGCGCGTCCAACCGTCGGCGAGATACGCGTCGCGCATCGAGTCGATCAACGAGATCTCGTCGGTGCCGGGTGCGAGATACAGGTTCTCGATGTTCGTGTACTGGCTCGTGTCATCCGAACACCTCATGCGGTGCCTGTCGGTCTCGAGATCGGTGACGGTCTTGTCGTCCTTCACGATGCTCTCGGCCGGCACGAACGTGCGTGCCTGGTCGAGCACCGCTTCCGACGCGTCGACCACCACTTGGTAGTCGGCCGACGTTGCGCCGGTCTGCGGAAGGTTGTTGGACACTGGGACTCCCATGCAAGCGGTGAGGGTGAGGAGGAGGACGGATGACACGACTGCCGCCCTGATCACTGGTGGATGACCCACTGGCAGATGACTCACTGGCGGATGATCTCGAGAATGCCGTCGACGACCACCTGGTTATTATCCGGGCTCGCGACGTGGGTGTGCTGGTCGATCGGGCTCAGGTCGTGGATGTCAGGGTCGAGCTCGATGAAACCGTTCTCGGACGTCGGGGGGATCTCGTAACCGGTGTTGGTGTCTTCCGAGCCTTTTCCGCGAGCGGCACGGATGATGTCATGATCGCCGGTGTAGGAGTAGTAGCTCGTTCCCGACGACGGCTTCCAGTCATCCGTCATGCCGATGCCGGCAAGCACGACGCGCTTGTCGAAGTGCGTGCCCTGCGTCTCCGCGTAGCCTCCGACCGACGACCCGAAGCTGTGCTCGACGGACGTAACGGATGCCCCGTTCGAATTCTCCAGCGCGAGCGCCGAGTTGAAGTCGTGGTACGGGCCACCGGCCCGAGCCGCGGACGACGAGTGGTACACACCGTCATTGGGTCCCCAGCCGGGGAACGGAGCGTCCTTGTAGACGAACGCGACCGTCGATCCGGGTGGAATCGCGCCGTCGACGATCGCGTGCGCCATACCCTGCGGCCCCTCGCCGTAGATGCTGTCCATCGTCGTCCCCGTGCCGGGAACATAGTTGACGATGTTGGTCGTGTTGGGCCCGAGGTCACCGATCATCTCGATGATGCGGTCGTTCTTCGGGTCGAAGCTGATGAGACTCTTGTCACCGGCCGCGACCTTCTCGAGGTACTCGCGTTGGTTCTTTGAGAGCTTCGTACCGCTCGACAGCAGCTGCTCTGCGTTGAGACGGTTGGCCTCGATGCGGTTGGCGAACGGGATTCCGTTCGTGTTGCCCGCGACCTGCGGATTACGGGCAACGAAGTCGTCCTGCTGCTGCTTCGACAGCCGGTTCCACCACGCGTTGACCTGCGCGGGAGTCATGCCCTCGAGCGCCGTCGGATCGTTCATCGCGCGGAGGTAGAGGTCGTCGGCGCTCTTCTTGCTCATGGTGCCGTCGTGATAGCCGTCACCGGCGGCCGATGCCTCCATCTGCTCCCCGAGGTTGACCTGCAGGCGCTCGAGCAGCTCGGCGGCCGCGTCAACGGCGAGCTGCACGTCGCTCGCGGCATTCTCGGCAAGCAGGATCGACCCCTCGGTCATGATCTTGTTGCCCGGCAGAAGGCCGAACGGTCCGGGCCAGCGAGAGGCCTCTCCGGCGTGCGCGATGTCGGCGATGATCGAGTCGAACACCGCCATGTGCGAGCGCATCGAGCGAGCCTGCTCGGCGACGGTGGCTGGGGTCATCCCGAGGTTCTTAGCCATGGTTCTCATCCATTCAGAGCATCCACTACTTCGGTGAACGAGACGCCGTCGAGCTTGTTGGCTGCGGCATGGAGTCGCGCGGTAACGAGGTCGTGCCAGTCGAGGCGGAACCGATCCGCATCGGCACCGGTCCACGTAGAGGGCAGATCGAGCTCGCGCAGGGCATGATCCATGTCCTTGGAGATTGCCCGGATCATCATGCTGAGCACTTCCATGTCCATGTTCGACAACATCTGGTCTGCTCCTTACCGGGTGAAAGGTGTGTGTGTCCGGCTACTGCTCGGTCATGTCGATGAAGAGCCACTTGCCGTCGATGAGCTTCAGGTAGTCCTGGCCCTCGATCCAGCCGGGCACCTGGCCGACACCGTCGGAGAACTCCTTGGGGTCGAGACTGACGACTGCCAGCGGCGCGAGGTACGCGGTGGTGCCGTTGTCCTCGATCGAGATGAGGCTGGTATCCACATCGATCTCGCTCGGAACGTAGAAGAACGGCGTCATCGGAAGCCGATCCTGTTCGGCCGCTTCCTTCTCATAAGTGTCTGACCGCAGCACGCCTGCCTTGTGCGCCTCGACACACGATGACCCATCGGTCTCGGCCAGGGCGGCAAGGTTCTGTGCGAAACGGTCGGAGTAGAGGGCGCACGCTGCGGCATAGTCGCCGTCGCGAACGTATTCGTAGCGAAGACGAACGACGGTGGCGACGGCCTGCACCGCGTCATCCGTCGACTGGGTTGCTGGAGGAGCAGCCGTGGGAGCGGAAGACGGTGCGGATGCCTCGGGGGCCGCTGATTGAGATTGCTCCTGCGGAGCAGGCTCGACGTCTGCGGTCGTCGGGAACGGTACGCACGCCGAAAGGGAGAACGCGATGATCGCGGCCGCGGCAATGGTTGCCAGTCGTTTCTTCATCGTGTTCTCCCTCTCGAGTGGCGCATGTGGATCAGGACGAAGCAGTCGTCTGCTGGTCCGCGTTGTTGTTCGCGATCGTGCCGGTGTCGCGCAGCGCCTGGGCGAGCTGGGTGAGGTTGTTGGTCATCTCACCGGTCCAGGTGCCCTCGAAGTTGTCACGGTCGGTACCGCGCCAGGTGGTGTTCTGCAGGCGAGTGTTGATCGCCGAGATCAGCGTCTCGACCACGCCGGCCTGCGTTTCGAACTCGCCGCCGAGAGCATGTACCTCTTCGGGAACCTGTCCAAGAAATCCAGTCATTGTCTTCTACCTTTCGAATCTGTTGAGTGTGTGTGCGGGAATCAGCTGGCCGAAGCGTCGCGCTGTTCCTGTGCGTTGTCGGCGGCGAGCTGGCTCGCTCCGCGGAGCTGGGCGACCATCTGCGTGATGCTCGTGGTGAGCTGGCCCTCCCAGTCGGACTCGAAGCGGTCGCGGTCGGGGCCGGTCCAGGTGGTGCCGGCGAGCTTGCCGTTGATGACTGACTGCAGGTGCTCGAGGTCGCCTGCCTTGGTCTCGAATTCGGCCGAGAGCTGGTCGACTTCTTCGGGAACCTGTCCGATGTAATCTGACATGATTTTGCCTTTCCTTGTGAACCTCTCGACCCCCGGATGGGGTACGTGGTTGACGACATAGATAACGCTATGGACTGAGCGCACAACCCGGAATGGGCAGCACTACCCATGTGTCCTAATCGGGGAGGGCGAGCTGCACCCGCCGCACCTTTCCTGCCTGCACGAGCCAGCCGCGACCGGGAGGGAACTCACTGCGCTTCGCGCGCGGGTACGAGGTGCGGAACAGGATGTCGCCCTCCTGCGGGTCCGGCTGGAGAGCGAACCCGCGGCGCGCGCTCTTGACCTCCATGAGCAGCGGCCAGGACGGCATCAGCGTGGAGGTCTCGCCCTCGGCGATCACGAAATGGTCGTTGCGCTTGGCTGCCTTCATGAGCGCGACCAGGTCGGCGTCGGCGGGGGTCGACACGTAGTCGCCGATCGCCTCGATCACGATGCCGAGGCGCTGCGTCGTCTGCTGGGCGTCGGCGAGAAGCGACTTCGCCAGCGCCGAGACCTCCTCGATGCCCGCGGCCGTGTCGCTCCAGTGCTCCCAGGAGCGCAGCGGCGACTTCGCGTTGCCGAAGTAGACGAGGCGCATCCCGGGCACTGCAGCGTGCGTGGCCTGCGCAAGGGAGAGCAGCGCTGTGCTGCGCCCTGACGAGGGCGGACCGGCTAGGAGGAACGCGCCCTCGGGCGTTACGCCGATGCTTGCGAGCGTGTCATCCGCCATTCCGATGACAGCCTCGCCCTCCTGTGCGGGCGCGAGCTCGCTGCGGTAGACCATCTCGGGAAGACGCCGGATCTCGGGCGCCTCCTGAACGCCCTTCTCGCGCATCGTCGCAGCCAGTCTGTCAATGGCCGCCGACTGTTCGGCCACGTTCGAGGTTCCGCCGAACACGGCGACCTGCAACTCCAGCCGATCGATGATGCCGCGGCCAGGAGGGGACGAGGCATTCAGCACATCGGAGGCGTTGTCCAGCAACAGGTAGTCGTTGTCCTCGGCGAGGCGCAGGGCGACGCGTCGTTGAATGGACGCGGCGATCGTCGGCGACACTGAAGCCGGGCGATCAGCGGTGAGGATCACGTGCACGCCGACACCCCGGCCGTCGCTCAACAGCTGTTGGAACATCGGGAACACGTTCGCCGTTCCGGTGAACTCGTATTCCTGGCGGAAGGTCGCCATGCCGTCGATCAGCAGCAGGATGCGCGGCTCGTCGGGCCGGTTGGCGAGCGTGCGGTATTCAGCAACCGTGCTCGCTCGCACCGCGCCGTATCGCTGCACTCGCTCGTCGACGGTGGCGCGCAGCATGCGCATGAGCCTCACGATGCGCTCCGAGTCATCCCCCTGGATGATCGACCCGACGTGCGGCATGGATTCGAGTGCACGAAGGCCGCCCGACGAGAAGTCGATGCCGTAGACCTGCACGGGGCCACCGCGAGGAGTGATTCCGGATGCCACGGCCAGCGTTCGAAGCAGCACCGACTTGCCCGACCCGCCCGTGCCGTAGATCGCGAGATTTCCGTCGGTGTCCGGCCTGAAGTACACGGGGTACTGCTGCTGCCGGGTGGGATCGTCCACGACCCCGAGCACGAGCTCCGCGTCGGTGCGCTGGCGCAGCAAAGCGAGGTCGTACACGCTGCTGAGCTCGTCGAGCCACGGCTTGCGCGGAGTCGGGATTCCCGCCTCCTTCGCCGCGACCGTGATGGTCGAGACGAGCCGCGCGGTGTCATTCGGCCCGAGGTCGGCGTCGAACAACTCGACCTCCGGGTTCGGGTTTGCCCACGGGGTCTCGTGGCCGAACGCGAGATCGGCGACCTCGATCGATGGTTTGGACTTGACGCTGCTCGTCCAGCCGCCGGCGTACCCGGTCTGGAACGCGTCGACGCGGGTCGGTCCGCTCTTGACGACGCCCCGGCCGGGGATCGCCGGGTCGAAGCCGGCCGCGACACTCGAACCGACGACGTCGACGCTGTCGTGGGCATCCGCCATCCGCAGTGCGATGCGTAGCGGGGTGTTGGCACGCAGGTTGTCCTTGATGACGCCGGCGGGTCGCTGCGTGGCCATGATCAGGTGGATGCCGAGTGATCGGCCGCGCTGGGCCACATCGACGACTCCGTCAACGAACTCGGGCACTTCGCCGACCAGGGCGGCGAACTCGTCAATCACGAGCACGAGCGCCGGCGGGCACTCCGGATCCCCTCGTTTCTCGAGTTCGATCAGGTCTTTGACCTTCTTGCGGTTGAACAGGTGCTCGCGGTACTGCAGTTCGGCTCGAAGGCTCGTGAGCGCGCGCCGCACCAGGTGCACGCTGAGGTCGGTGACCAGGCCGACCGTGTGGGGCAGGTGGACGCAGTCTGCGAACGCAGAGCCACCCTTGTAGTCCACGAACAGGAAGGTCACCCGGTCAGGACTGTATTCGGCCGCCATGCCGAGTACCCAGGCCTGCAGGAACTCGCTCTTGCCCGAGCCTGTAGTTCCGCCCACGAGCGCGTGCGGTCCCATGGTTCGCAGGTCGAGATGCATGGCATCGACCGTGCCCTGGCCGACGATCGCGCGCAGTCGGCCCGATCGTCGCGGGCGGAAGGCAGCACCGGGGGTGCGGTCGTGGATCGAGTCGTTCTGCGTCCACCGGTCGATCACAGCGTCGCTGACCTCGAGCATCTCCGGCCCGAGGAGGGAGACGAGTGAGACACTGCGCGGCATGTCGCTCTGGTCTGCGACGTAGGCGCTCGCGTCGTTCACTCCGGCGAGTGAGAGCGCGAACTCGAATGCTGCCGCTGTAGTCATGCGTGACGACGTGACGACGTACTCCTCACCCACGCGCACGAGCCCGACGACGCCGCTGGCGACCGCCGGATCAGCGCCGGCCGGTGATGGCTCCACGCTCACGAAGGTGCGGCACGCCGCCGGGAGCTGCTCCACCGACTCGGAGAGCCAGATCGGATAGATTCCCGCGGCGGCGGCGCGTTCCACGACATCAACGAGCCGCGCACGTTCCACCGGGGCGTCGTCGCTGATCACGAGCACGATGCTGGGAAGAGCGGGCGGTTCATCCGCTTCGTCGTCGAGTGCCTTCTCGCCGACTTTCGCACCCTTCGCCATGTACGCGTCGTCGACCTCGACGGGTCCGCGGTTCTGCGTGCGCGGGCCCGTGAGTGAGGCCGTTCGATGGGCGATGAGTTCTTCGAGGGCGAGCAGCAGGGTCTGGCCGGTGACGACCGAATCGGCGAGCTGCGTTGCCTGTAGCGGGGTGTGCGGTGACGAGGTGTGCGGCAACCATTTCAGCCACCCGAAGTGGGCGGCCCACGCCGGGCTCATGATGCCGGCGAACGCGACCTCCGACGGCGAATAGAGGCCGGCGATCTGCGCGAGCACCGCGTGCGTGGCCTCGGCTGTCTCAGTGGGTGATCCAGCGAAGCCCAGTGCGCCCGCAGCATTGAGGTTCTCGACGATCGGAACCCCCTCGACCAGCCGGTAGCTCTCGACCACCTCACGGAACTTCTCGATGTACTCGGGGATTCCGTTGCGCGAGTTGACGCCTCGCACCGAGTTGCGACTCGGGGCGGTTCCTACCCCGAGGCGCACGTTGAGGAACGACCAGTGCTCGGGTCGCCGAGTCCACAGCATCGGCCCTTGGTTGTGTGCGTGCTGAACGACCTCCTCGGTGGGCGGAGCCTCGGCGAGTCGCACCTCACGCTCGATCTCGCGCTCCGACGACAGCGTTGACGCCAGGTAGTCGAGCTGGGTAGTGAACTTCTCGACGTCGCGCTTGTGCTTGCGCCGGTTCTGCATGCGTTGCGTGAAGAACGTTCCGATCATGATGATCGGGGCAAGTGCGATGAACAGGAACCGGAAGGAAGAGACCCCCGGCAGGAAGATGAATGCGACTCCCATCGCCGCTGGCGCGAGCAGTGACAGCCACGGGAACGGAATCGGGTCGTTCTCGTTGGGGATCTCCGGACCGTCGTACTCCTCGCCGGGGTACCGTTTCTCGACGCGCGGCGACCGGTTGAACTGCACCGTCCCGGACCGCCCCGTTCCCGGCTCGTTCAGTGCCGCGACCACATCGATGCGCAGTACCGTGTCGCCGAGCGTGACGGTGCCACTCGGAGGAAGCGCGACGCGGGTTACCTGTCCTCCGTCGACGACGAGGCCATTGGCCGAGTTGAGGTCGACGAGTGTGACAACTGTCGTCACTTCGATGCGTGCGTGACGCTTGGAGATCAGCGGGTCGGACAGAACGATGTCTGCACTCGGGTCACGGCCGATCACCGTCGCCCCGCGGCGCAATTGGAACTCGCGCCCGGCATCCGGACCCTGGACAACGCGCACGAGCGCCAGCACGGCTCCCTGCTGTCGGTGGACGGCTGTTCCATCGACGATGCTTACGCGAGCGCCGGAGGCAATCGCCGCGTCGCTGATCGTCGCGTCAGACGGAAGTACCGTCGTCGACGTCTCGCCGGGAAACGTGACAGCAAGGGTCGGAGACTCGGTAGCCGAACCCGGGCCTACCGGATCCCGCGTGACGATTGTCGCCGCCACCTCCGAAACCGTCGCGCCGCTGTCTGTCGTGACGACAATGTCGGACACCGATCCGGTTGGCCTCGACAACTGCAGTTTGAGCCGCATCGGTCTCCTCTACTTCGAACGATCGGTGTCGGCCCGGCGCGCGACTCGTCGCGCCCAGTTTCTCGCCGCACCGACACGATAACGGCTCAGAATCCGTCGGGTACGTGAAACGGCGGCACGAGCGATGGCGACGGATGCCGCAGCCTCCGTCCACACCTGCTCCGATTGGTCGATCGGCACCGTCGCCCCGGAGAACACGGCCGCGTCGGTGCGCGTCGCGAGTTCGGCGAGCGAGGTCGGACGCCCGACCTGGCCTTCGAGGCCTCGCGCCTCCACTGTGCGCGTGCCGTTCTCGGGCACGTCGTAGCCGAGCTCGGTGAACTGGTCGAGCAGTTCGTCCCAGGCGCCCGCCGCGTCAAGGTCACCCCGCTCGGCGTTGCGACGCCTGCGACGTCGCCTCGCCTTGATCGCACCGACGACGAGCACGGGAATGAAGATGATCGCGAGCGGGATGAGAATCGACAGCCCGACGACGTACACCCAGGCCGGGAAGATGAACAGCTCGGCGTCGTCTTTGTCGGTGTCCTCGATCTCGACG
>Ga0247808_10001556_pt1 | contig 11072 bp, 4 predicted proteins | sample UWRJL089202R1_FD_179914 | JGI IMG/M metagenome (GOLD analysis project Ga0247808, IMG submission 179914) | Plant litter microbial communities from Arlington Agricultural Research Station in Wisconsin, United States - UWRJ-L089-202R-1 | ecosystem: Environmental > Terrestrial > Plant litter >... | reverse complement strand
TTGACGCCACCCTGATAGGTACCCAGCCAGATGATGCCGGTTTTTGCAATGCAGATGCTCCTGACCGACTTATGGCTCAGGCTGAAAGACTTGCGCCGGTCAGGCTTGATGCTCGAGAAACTAAGCCCTGCAACATCAAACACACCCACGCCATCTTCTGTGCCTATCCAAAGCTGCCCATCGGGAGCAGGTTTGGCCGCATAAATTATATCTTCAGAGAGCGAAGCCTGGCTGTTGTCTGACCGTAAAAACCTCCTGAAGCTTTTCTGATCAGGCATCAACATATTTAGTCCTTTATTGGTACCAAAGAAAAGTCTGCCTTTCTGGTCTACAGTGATCGCGCGGACAATGTTATCGCTGATACTTTCGGGATCTGAGGGATTATGAAAAAAGACTTCCATCTTTTTCGACAGTTTATCTGTCCGGATTAGCCCATCATTGGTACCTATCCATATATGGCCGGCATGATCCTGATAAAAAGCCAGGATAGCAAGTGTATTGATGCCACTGTGGAGTACGGTGTTTATTTCAATATTCCTGACCTTCAACGTCAACGGATCAATTACCCGGTACCCCCCGAAAGTACCTACCCAAATCTGTCCCTGCCGATCTTCATACAGCGCCTTTACATTGAACTGGCTTTTCCGTCCCATCGAGCCATCCCCTTCAAAAGGAATAAAACTATTTAGCCTTGGGTTGTAGTAAGCGAGACCTCCCCCACTGGTACCAACCCATATTCTTCCTTTACGGTCTTCGAGCAGGCAGGTGACACTATTGGAAGGGATACTGGAACTATCGGCTTCATTATGGTTGTAGACCGTGAAATTGCTGCCATCAAACTTATTCAATCCGTCACTTGTGCCCATCCAGATCAATCCCTGCTTGTCCTGTATTACGCTATTCACCGTGTTCGATGACAGTCCGCTTTTTGTGCTGAATGCGATAAAGTTGAAGTCTTTTTGTGCCGAGGCACTTTTAACGAGCAGTATCATTCCCAAGAGGAATACTCCGCGCATAACGCACCGTAGTCTATCTTTAAGATTTAAAAACTGAATGCCTTGTGTGATTGGGAGCATAAAGAGCAGAAAAATCAATTATACAGGGTGGCCTGCATAATTGCCGTAAAACATGAATTTATAATTGGTTTGTTAAGCGTAAATATATGTTAATAATTATATTCTATCACACGATTTCAGATATCTATTTCGCCTAAACTATTGAACTGATGCCTCAAAAGGCGAAGCCGGGATTCCTTCCAGATTACAGAGATTAGCCCCTTCAGGATTGTCGGCCCAGGCATAGCGCACATATTTAGGATGATCGATCTGGTCATTCCAGACGATTACCTGATTCCCTGCTATCCTGGCCTTCGCCCAGATGTACTTTTTGTCTGCTCCGGCAATGGCAAAATAATAGAGCTCAGCCCCGTTTTTTGTACTCAGGCCTGTTCCAATGCTGCTAAAATTCAGCGTAATCCTGCTACCATTCAGGCTTGCGGACTGGTATATTGGGCCTGAATAGACCAAATCTCTATTCTGGTAGGCCAGATGTTCCGCCCAGAGTGCCAGGCGCTCACCTACATCTTTTTTATTTAATGGATGTATATCATTCCACTCGCCGGCATCAATCGCTACAGCCATACCCGTATTTGGAACCGCCAGGGTATTCAGCTGACTTTGTCTGAGTTCTGCCCAACCACTTTCTCCCGGTGAGTAGTCGACCTCCATGAAATTCGGCAGCTGCGGAAAAATAAAAGGGAGGTCACCCTGTCCCCATTTTGCGCGCCAGTCTTTAATCAATGCCGGGAGGAGTTTTGCATACTCTGCGGCTCTTCCAGCATTTGTTTCTCCCTGGTACCATAAGAAACCTTTAATTCCATAGTTGATGGCAGGTGCTATCATGGCGTTATAAAGCCCTGTCGGTGAACTTTGCGCATTTACTGCCCGCGGAATATTTACTCCCGGCTGGTTTGACATAAAGCTAAACGGCGGCTGCACCTGAGCCACCTGATAAATCCAGTCGCCACGTAAATCTAACCGCTTCCCCCCTGCATCAATAGCATAGGTTTTATCGGGTACAAAACCGCCCTTGCCTGCCGAACTCACAACCTTCATCACAATGGTGTTTTTACCTGGCTTCAACAAGCCTGAGGGAATGGTATAAATTCTTGGCGGATATTGATAAGTGGTATTACCCACATATTGGCCGTTAACAAAGGCAGAATCTGCATTGGTAATGGTACCCATGATCAGTTTGGCGGCTATACCTGTTAATTCCTTTGGCACATCTATTTCCTTTCTGAAATACAGGATGCCATTCAAGCCCTTTACACCCTGATCTGCCCAATATCCCGGAAGAAAAAAAGCATGCCAGTTCTTTGGTACATAGGCAGGATCAGTCCATTTCACCGGACCTGCCAACCCTTTATCTACCAGCTTAAGGGCTGGCGCCGGGTGACTTACCGCATAGGCCTGGACAGACCTGTTCAGGCCATTCATATAGGCCGTATCTCTAAAATTCTTAATCTGAGCTTGATAAGCCGGAAATCCCTTGTAGCCATCGGCGCTGATCCAGGCCTCAATCGGCGTGCCGCCAACGCTTGAATTGATGATACCTATAGGCACATGGTATTGCTCATAAAGCTTTTTGGCAAAAAAATAGGTTACTCCGCCAAATTCAAGAATCCCTTTTCCCATCGCAGCCGTCCATTTTCCTTTTGGCATATCATCATACTCCATGCTCACATCCGCTTTGGTGGATACAAAAAAGTTCCTGATTTCAGGAAAATGATCATTGGCAACCTCCTGCGCATATTTATATTTCAGCCGTTCCATGGGAAGCACCATATTGGACTGGCCGGAGCAGAACCAGACATCGCCAATCATCACATCGCTGAGTGTAATCTCGTTCTTCCCTTTAATCTTCAAAACGTAAGGACCACCAGCTTTCATCGCCGGAAGATGCACCAACCATTTACCATCTGGAGTAGTTCGTGTCTGCACACTTTTGCCATTGAAGTTAAGTGACACCTTTTCTCCTGGATTTGCCCAACCCCAGAGCTTCAGCTTAATATCACGCTGCAGTACCATATGGTCACTTACCAGCTGCGGTAGCCTGACAGCAGCATATGCGGGCATCATGAAGCCTAAAAATAACGCCAGGAGCAGGTATAGCCTGTTACTTGTTTGTGAATTCATCATTTAAATTTAAACTAAAAAAGCCGCCCGGAAAATCCGGGCAGCTTCATTCATAAACTAACCATTAGTATTAGTAGCCATTGTTCTGCGGATATTTTGGTCCGGTCAGTACAGCATCAATCTGTACTTGCGGGATAGGTCTCCGCATGTGGAATTCCTGAACATTCGGAGCTCCTGGTGCATTGTACATTTTTACCCTTCTTACCAATTGTCTGGTGCGTACAAGGTCATACCAGCGCCGCAGATCACCATACAATTCCCTGGTGTATTCTTCCAGGATCAGATCCATCCCATTCAGAGCGGATCCTACTGTTGTATTGTTCGGCACTGAAAGCTGGGAAAGCTGAGCCGGGGTAAGTAACATCGCTGCAGCATTTGCTGAATTTGCAGTAGCCTGGGTAGCGGCAGTTACGCTGAACTGTCCTTTTGGAATAAAGGCCGCATCCGCAGGTGTACGGAATGCCGCACGGGTCCTGAGTACATTGAGTGAAGCCGCAGCATCACTGGTTTTGCCTAACATATAATTTGCTTCTGCATTCATCAGATATACTTCTGAAAAACGCATCACGATAACCGGTCGGCTGGAAAAATCATTCATCCCTGTACGCAACAGATCGTCAAATTTCTTTACTACTGGAAAAACGTTGTTGGAATACTGTTTTGGCGTAACGATAAGTCCCTTAAAAGCATCCCTTCTCGCCATAGTTACCTCAACACCGGGCATCAGGATCGCTGTATCCCCATTTGTTGGCGGCTGATAAGAAGTTAAAGAATTGACAGTGGTAGGCACAAGAACCCCTTTAAGACCACCAGTACTGGTAACTCCGGCAGCAACGGATTTATTAGTAATCCAGAAGGTTTGGAAAGTAGCATCCCAGCGGGTATCATGGACCTGATCGGCGAAAGCAACTTCAGCAGTGTAAGGACCCCAGGGGGCTACACGAATATATGGCCGACCGTTATACACATCACGTTGCATCGGCTGTTTAGCGGTATTGATTTTTTGCGGAACTGCGTCAATGCCGGCACTGTTGTCTATACCTGCAAGGGAAATGTAGTTCCATCTGTGCAGTACGGGCAGGTTATTGAGCCCAAAACCTCCGGTTCCCTGTTCCGTACGTCCAGAGTAAGTTGGATCATTAAATCCAAAGTCGATGGCAAAAATGGTTTCTTTGCCATAATCGTTCGCTGGTTTAACCACGTCATTATAATCCTGAAAAAGATCAAGACCATAAGTAACCTTATTGCTGATGAGCTCTGCAGAAATATCTGCTGCTTTCTGGAAATCTCCCGGCTGGGCCACTTCAGAAAGATAGCCTCTGGTGAGGTACGCTTTGGCAAGAAAAGCTTTAGCAGATGCAGCAGTAGCAGTTTTACCTACACCAGAAATTAGGTTTGATGCCGTTATTGTATTTGGTAGTGCCGTCGAGGCATCGGTAAAATCCTGAATGATGAAATTATAGATATCGGCAAGCGGAGCTGGCACATCCGCAGTAGTAGCTGATGTATTGAATTCCTTATGCAAAGGTATTCCACTTTTCTGTGTTGCTGTTGTCCCACCAAAAGTCTGTACTAAGAAGAAATAACAGAAGGCACGTAAAAATTTCGCTTGTCCGATGTACTGTGTCCTTACGGCATCATCCAGAGTTGCAGTCTGTGCATATTGAATCACACCATTCAGGGTATTTATATCTGACCAAAGCCCACCAAATCCTACAGTATTAGATGAATTAATTCCAGTGTATAGATTCAGGTTAACAGCACCGGGCTGCGCGCTTCCTCCCGAGGTAGACTCATCGGTACCCATATAATAGTGCACCTGACCTTCGCCCTGATAGAAACCTCTTAAATCACTGTACACTCCTGTAATACCTGCTTTTATACCGCCCGGCGTACCAAAGTAACTTGGATAAAATTCGGACCTTGGTTCTTCCACGAGCAGCTTTTTACAGCCTGATGCGGTCGTTAACATCGCTGCAATGGCAACGATGAAACTCGTTTTATGTAATACTTTCATATATCTTGCTAATTAAAATCTCGCATTAAGACCAATGATAAAGTCTCTGGTCTGTAGTCCCGGACTGATACCTACGCCTCGGAAACCGTTGTTGTTATTTTGGTTAAACCCACCGATATTACCACTTGCAGATACCGCCGTAGGATTCACATTACTGATGGATTCAGGATCGGTAACGGTGAAACCATGGTTCATAACCGGTGCGTAAATAATGAATGGATTGGTTACGTTTGCATACAGCCGTAATGAAGTCATACCGATTTTCTTTGCAACTTTTTCAGCAAAATTGTATCCTAGGTTAATACTTTTTGCGCGGATGAATGAACCATCAAAATACTGCAGCGTTGAGTAATTGGCACTCTGGAACTGTGAATTGGGCATTGGAAAATAACCTCCCGGATTTTCGGGTGTCCAATAATCAATCACTGGCTGATTGTGGCGTCCGATATTCAGGAACTGCCATCCATTCGTACCGGAGTTTGATGAAGACACATAAGGAACAATCGTGGTAAAGCCCATTCTACCCTGAATTACAATATTCAGATCAAAATGCTTATACGTAAACCTGTTGGTGAAACCGAAAGTATAATCCGGCTGGAAGTTACCGAGGATCTGGTTATCACTCGCATCAATCTTTCCGTCGCCATTCACATCTTCTACGCGGATCTGTCCGGGATATTGCAAAGGCGTTGTTTGCCCTTTAACCGGCAGATACACTGTATTCCCGTCAGTTGCCGTTTTCGCCGTATTGATACCCTGAGAATCAGCGATCTGCCAAATTCCCAGTCTTCTCAGATCATAAATCACAGCTAAAGGCTGTCCTACGAAAAGGCCGGTATTGATGTCAAAGGGGCTGCCGTTTGGCAATTCAACAATTTTCTCACGACTAAACGCGATATTAAAGTCGGTCGACCAGGAGAAACCACCCAGGTTACGGATGTTCTGGCTGCTCAGGCTGATCTCAAGTCCTTTATTTGCTGATGTACCCAGATTGGTTGCCTGTCCATTAGCGCCGGTTGTTGGCGGAAGCACATTGTTTAGAATAATATCCGTTGTTCTTTGTTTGTAAACCTCCACAGATCCCGTTAAGCGGTTGTCAAATAAGCCGAAATCCAGTGCCAGGTTATAGTCTTTTGTCCGTTGCCAGGTAAGTTCACTGTTTACCAAGGTAGTAACCCGTACACCTGTGGCGTTACCGGTAGAAACGCCTCCATATTGGTAATTCTGTGAACTTAATCTACCTAAAGTACCGTACGGACTGATGCTTCCGGTGGTTGAATTTTCTCCATAGCCTGCCCGGAGTTTTAGGTTACGCACAAAAGCGTAACGCTTCATAAAGTTTTCATTGCTGATCACCCACCCCAAGCCTATTGCAGGATACGAGTTGTATTTATTACCTTCAGAAAGGGCAGAGTTTCCATCAACACGGAAACTAGCCGTAAGGTCATATTTGCCATCATAAGCATAATTCAAACGACTCACGTATGAAATTAAGCCGGTCTGAGTTAAGCTTCCACTCTGACTGTTGAAAGTACCCAAACCCAGGTTTAAATTCCGAACAGCATCTGACGGGATATTGGTAGCGCTCGATGTCGAATTTTCTGTGCGCTGTTTCTCCGTAAGAAATCCCGCTACAAAGTTTACACTGTGCTTCTCATTGATGATGTTATCATAAGTCAGCAAGTGTTCCTGCGCCAATCTGTATTGATAGTTATTCGTGGTGCTGGCGTTTGTTCTATCAATAGTTTGGATACCACCTCGATTGATACCGTTATAAATACCCTGTAAAGATTGAGAAAAATTATAGTTGACTGTAAATTTATATTTCAAATGATCAATCGGACTTATCTCTGCATACACAATGTCATTGTTCAGAAAGCCACGGGTATTGTTATAGTAAGAATCTGGGATAACACCGGGCACCAGCGGACTTAAGGTTGTTGCATCCTGTGTGCCATCCATTGGAAAATAATTTACAGAACCATCGGCGTTGTATGGGCTGGCCAAAGGCGTTATCCATTGCGCATTTCCGATCTGACCCGAACCGCCAGTATTGGAGTTTCTAAGACTCAGCAAGATACTGGTACCGATTTTAACATACTTACTAATCCTATGATCCACGTTAGTAGACAGGGTATACCGATCGTTGTTAATGTTTGGCTCTAAACCATTGTTTCTGCGGAAAGCCAGACCTGCGTTGAACTGTGTGCGTTCTGTACCGCTTGACACCCTTAAACTGTGGTCCGTTTGCAGGGCAGGCTTAGTGTATAGATCTACCCAGTTGGTGCTGATCCCGTTTGCCAATGCTTCTCTCTCTTTCGGGCTCAACGGGTTGGATTCTGATGGACCGTTACTTTGAAGGATGGAACCCCTCACAGCATCCTTTTTAAGTTGGGCATACTGCTCGCCATTTAGCACCGCAAGGTTGCCTTCCAAAACGCTGATCCCCGTATAGGAATCAAATGAAGTCTGGGTTTGACCTACGCGACCGCGATTAGTCGTAATCAATAAAACACCACCTGATCCTCTTGATCCGTAGATCGCCGTAGCTGAGGCACCTTTCAATACTTCCACGGTTTTGATATCGTTTGGATTGATGTTCTCAATAAAGTTATAATAAGGCTGTCCGTCTAAAACAACCAATGGCCTGTCAGCATCTGGATTTCCGATAGTACGGTTACCCCTGATGGTAATAGTTGGCCCTGAAGCACCGTTTACCACATCCAGACCGGCTACCCGGCCTTTTAGTTGCTCAAATACGTTGGCAGATGGTATTTCCTGTAAGGCTTTCGCATCTACAGTAACAACGGTTCCTGTTACGTCCGATTTTCTTACCGAACCATAACCCACACCAACTACCTGAACTTCCGTCAGGTCATTGCTGCTTCCGCCCATCGCGATGGTACCCAGATTAGTACTCTGCGCATTCACTGTTCTTTCGACGTTCTGGTAACCAACAAATGAAATGGTAATCTTCGTGGCACCAGCAGGCGCCTGTAGCGTAAATTCACCATTCGCAGTAGTGCTTACGCCTGTGTTTGTTCCGGAAATCTTTACAGTCGCTCCGGAAAGGGCTTCTCCTTTTTCATCCACAACCTTACCACGGATGGTCCGGGTCTGCGCGAAAAGGGAAAGGGAAAACAGAGAGGCCAGCATAGTGACCATCATCATTCTCCAACATTTAATGAGTTTAAGTTTTAACATATATTCGGTTTAATTTGGTTAGAAATATTTATTGTATTACTCACGTCTGGAACTGCGGATGTGTCCGGGGGATAAAAATGACTTTTTAGTTGGGGTTTTCTCATACACTTGGATTTAAATATTTGGTTTGGTTTATTTACTGGATCAAAAGCTTTCGCTTTGAAAAAACAATCGGTTGCATAACCGGTCAGTTTGTTGTGGTAGATTATGAATACATTCCTTTCATATAGACATGCTATGGAATTAGGTAAAATATTTGGTTAGCTTTCCAGTAAATCCATAACGGGATTATGGTTACCGGTCCGTCAAAGTTCACATGTTTATTCATTCGGGCATGATACTTTTCGACAAAATGATGGTAAAAATGTTCAAGCCCTCCAAAAGCCCTCCATTCAAGGTACTACTGAGTGCGATTCCTGTTTGATACATTCCATTTGGCTGCGCAAAAAAACAGAACTCCTTTTTTATTCAAATAAATAAACGTTAATTAGACATTTATTAAAAGCTATGCGCACAACAACTTACGTGATCGGTGTAGACTACGGAACAGATTCAGTCAGATCGGTTCTGGTCGATGCCGCAAATGGAAAAGAAATTTCTGCTTCCGTTTTTCTTTACCCCAGATGGCAAAAAGGATTGTACTGCAATCCCGCTGTCAACCAGTTCAGGCAGCATCCCCTGGATTACATAGAAGGACTAAGCTATACTATTAAAGCATGCCTGGCCAAAGCCGGCGGCCCTGCAATTGCGCCCTTTGTGAAGGGGATATCTATAGACACCACTGGTTCAAGTCCTGTAGCTGTGGATAAAACCGGAACACCTTTGGCTCTTCTGGAAGAATTTGCTGAAAATCCAAATGCGATGTTTGTATTGTGGAAGGATCATACCGCAGTAAAGGAAGCAGCAGAAATTAATGCACATGCGACAAAATTTCCAGTCAACTATTTAAAATATGTGGGTGGAATTTATTCTTCCGAATGGTTCTGGGCCAAATTACTCCGTACACTCAGGGCTGATGTACAAGTCCGCAAATCTGCAGTCTCCTGGGTAGAACATTGCGATTGGATCCCTTTCCTGCTCAGCGGTAAGACCGATATCATGGAAATGAAACGCAGTCGCTGTGCCGCCGGACATAAGGCACTCTGGGCAGAAGAATTTGATGGACTTCCGCAAGAAGAATTCTTTGAAAGCCTGGATCCGCTGTTAGCAGGTTTCCGCGCCAATCTTTTTACGGATACTTATACGTCTGATGTCCCTGCAGGCCATTTAAGTGCAGCATGGGCAGCAGAACTGGGCTTAAGTACCGATGTTGTGATTGGTGTAGGTGCTTTTGATGCACATATGGGTGCCGTTGGCGGTCAGATTGAACCTTATTATTTAAGTAAAGTGATGGGAACCAGCACCTGCGACATTCTTGTGGCACCAAACACCGATATGGAGGGGAAACTCATCAGCGGCATCTGCGGACAGGTAAACGGATCAGTCATACCCGGTATGGCAGGCCTCGAAGCCGGTCAATCTGCCTTCGGCGATGTATATGCCTGGTTTAAAAACCTGATCAGCTGGCCCCTGAATAACCTGCTCAGCGAAACGACATTGATCGATGCAGCAACAGCTCAGGCTTTAAAAGAGGAAATGGAAAATAAGATCATTGCCAGACTGAGCAATGAAGCTGCAGCATTACCTATAGCAGATTACCCGGAACTGGCTGTCGACTGGTTAAATGGCAGAAGAACACCTGATGCCAATCAGGAGCTCAAGGGCGCAATTACAGGACTGAATCTTGGGACTGATGCTCCACGGTTTTTCAGGGCTCTGGCCGCAGCAACCTGCTTTGGTGCGAAAAGCATTGTCGACCGCTTTATAGAGCAGGGTGTTCCTGTAAAAGGAATCATCGGCATCGGTGGGGTAGCTAAAAAATCCCCTTACATCATGCAGATGATGGCAGATGTGCTGGAGATGCCCATCCGTATCCACCGTTTTGAACACACCTGCGCCTTAGGCGCGGCCATGTTTGCCGCTGTCGCATCCGGAATTTATCCCGATATAGAATCAGCCATGGAGGCCATGGGCACAGATTTCGAGCTGGAATATCATCCGCAACTCAGCACCCGAAAAATCTATCAACAGCATTACCAGCAGTACCTAGGACTCGGCAGGTATATCGAAAAATATCTTAAAAAAGACGTTAAACCCTATGTCTCATGAGCATTTACCAGGATATTAAGGAACAGGCCTACAAGGCTAATATGCAGCTGCCGGAACTGAATCTGGTGCTGTTTACCTTTGGCAATGTCAGTGCCGCCGATCATACCAAAGGTGTATTTGCGATCAAACCCAGCGGAGTACCTTATAAAGAGCTCTCAGTTGATGAGATGGTGATCGTAGACTTCGATGGTATTATCGTTGAAGGCAGCTTGCGTCCCTCCTCAGATACCAAAACCCACGCTGTGCTTTATAAAAACTGGCCGGATATCGGTGGGATTGTACATACCCATTCTACATTTGCCACCGCCTGGGCACAGGCACAACGCGCAATCCCGATCTTCGGAACCACGCATGGAGACCACTTAACGGCGGATATACCCTGTGCGCCACCCATGAGCGACGAGATGATCAAAGGGAACTATGAGCATGAAACGGGTTTTCAGATC
>Ga0247808_10001554_pt1 | contig 11081 bp, 10 predicted proteins | sample UWRJL089202R1_FD_179914 | JGI IMG/M metagenome (GOLD analysis project Ga0247808, IMG submission 179914) | Plant litter microbial communities from Arlington Agricultural Research Station in Wisconsin, United States - UWRJ-L089-202R-1 | ecosystem: Environmental > Terrestrial > Plant litter >... | reverse complement strand
TCCTCTGGCGTGCCAATCCAAGACGGCCTGATTGTAGAGCGACCACGCGTTCAAGCTATGCTCATTCGTGAAGTTGTTCCGGGCCGCAAGCGATCCCGCTACAGCGAGCGGATGGCGGAATGACGCCACAAGGCGAAGATCGGGGATGACCTCGAACCAGCCGTCAAGGAGAACTGTCGCGCGGGGATCCTTCACGCCCCAGGGCGCAGGCAAATCTTGATACTCTTCAAGAACATCACGCAAGGCGACGACTTCTGAGGCCAACCACGCGACTGGGCCGCTGGGCGGACGGTCCCATGACGCCCCGACCCGCGCGAGCACGGCGTCGTGGACCGGCCATAGACGCGGGTTCTCACGGTTTCCTTTGCGATTGTGGGGCGCGGCTGTGTTCACCTGACCGAGGGACAGCCCGAGGTCTTCAAGACAGCCGGCGAGGCACGATGTGCCTGAACGATGCATTCCAATGACGGCGATGGGAGCAGTGGGTCGGGGAATGGGCATGGCGCTTCGATCAAGAGTGAGAAGGCGTCGGGTCATAGGTGAAGGCTGCAAGCCGGCTCACCTTTGGGCTGGAGCCCAAACCTGAATTGAAAAAGGGGAGGACCGAAGTCCTCCCCTTTCCCACATCAGCCGTTACCGACTGCTGTTTCGTTTAGTTCAGGCCGCCTTCGGTGCGGACTTCGGTCTCTTCGACCTTGCCGTCAGCGTAGGAGATGCGGTTGTTCACGGTGATTTCATCGGCAGCGGCTTCGACCGTGACGATGACGTTACCGCGGACGAACTCGCCCAGCTTCGAGGTCAGCAGAGCCGTCGGGATCTGCAGGTCGGTGTTGGCGCCGACTTGACCGACCAGTTGCGGGCCGCTGACGACGCCGGTCGGCGTCAGGCCTTGGGCCGAAGCCGTGGTCGCGATCTCAACGTAGACGTTTGCAGCGTCTTCGCTCTTGTTGGCGACGCGGATGACCGAAACGGTCGAGTTGCGCGCAGCCAGGGCCGAGGAAGCGACCCACGGCACTTCAGCCGAGACGCCGTCGCGACGGATAGGAGCCAGATCGGCCGTGCGGACGATCGAGGCGAAGTCGTCGTTGGCGAACGAGACCGTGACGGTTGCGGTCGGGTTGCCCGACTGCAGAGGCGTCGCGTTCGGAGCGATGTTCGCATAGACGGTGCCCGAGTAGGGCAGGTCGTCGGTCGGCAGCGTGCCGATGCCGTCGTCGCCAGCAACGATGGTCAGACCAGCGGCTTGATCGCCGGTGAAGGTCGCCGAAACTTCGTCGATGACGCTATCGTCGACCACAGTGGCGGGCAGAACGCCATCTTCGTCGGGCAGATAGACTTCGTTCAGGCTGACGGAGATCGTGCCGATGGCGGCTTGATCGCTGCCCGTGGTGAACTGGGTGAACACCGGGGTGGAGTTCAGGCTCAGAACGGCGGTGTCGTCGGCAGCGTCGATGTCGACGTCCACGACGGAAGCATAGTCAACCAGGTTGACTTGGGTTGCGTTGCCACCGGTGCCGTTGGGGAACTTGGTCAGGCCGCCTTCGATGACCGTGCCGCCAGCTTCCGTCTTGGTGTTGACGCGCAGGAAGGGCTGGGCGCCGGCCACGAACTCGATGCTGTCGCTCGTGAAGTCGAACGAGGTGACGGCAGTCGCGTCGCTGGCCAGCGAGACCAGGAACACAACGTAGTTGTCGCCTTCAGCGCCGCCATCGGAAATGATGGTTTGGTCGAAGCCGTCGAGGTCAGCAGCGGTGACAGCTTCGCCGAACGTGGCGTTGCCCAGCTCGATGCGGATCAGGAGGTTGTTGGCGGTCGGCAGGGCGTTGTCGTAGCCAACGGTGAAGGCCAGCGAACCCGAATAGGTGTCGCCAGTCGCCTGAGCGACGTCAGCGATGGTGTACTGGTCGGTGTTGTCCGTCTGGGTCACGCCAGCGAAAACGACCGAGTCGAAGTCGGAGGCTTGAGCAGCGCCGGCCAGGAGCAGGGCGCTTACGGCGCCGGCGGTGAGAAGAAAGTTCTTAGTCATTGGATTTATGGTGTCCCATGGAGATCGTGTGAGTGGACGTAGCCTACAAGTGAACGCCTTTCGGCCACAGTTCAAGCCCTTTTGGGGCTCGGGCCTGCGTCCACGGCGTTCGCTTTGTATCAGGGGCGAGGTTCACGTCAAGCGCGATTGCGAGCGAACCGCGCTATGGACGAAGGAAAAAACCTATAACGATCAAACAAGAGCGTCATCGGTCCGTTGCAATCGCCCGCAACGTTAGAATCTCTAACTATCAACCCGATTCATGCGCGACGAGCTAAACAGCAAAGCTACGCCTGAATGGCGCCACACGAGGGTCATGTCTTTCATAAACCTTTGCGGTATTAATATTAATAATCGGACTGAGGGGGCGAAGATGTTGTTTCTGTTGGCGCCCTTTGGTTCATCGACCGCGTCCTCCTAAAGCAGCACCAGGCTCGACACGCCGAGCCTCACGCCGAGGTTTCGCGATCTTTTGGACCGTCTAATTCAATCGCCGGTCGCAACTGGCGCGCCTATGTCGCCGAGCAGGACGTGACGTCCGCCCGGATTGAGGCAAGCCCACATAATGACCGTCGTGAGAAGAGGCGCGATGGAGATCGCCACATAACGGCCGATCATCGCAACCTGCGCTCCAATGGCCGGAAGCGGAGGCGAGGACAGGGCTGCGCGCTGGAGACCATCCGCAAGGAGGGCGTGGTTCAATATTGGCGCTAACTCACCCCAAACGAAAGCCGTGAGCGACAGGACGAAAAGGATTGTCAAAACGCCAATACCGACTGCGACTGCGACGCCAGGCCGAGACACTCGCGGCGGCGCGATCATGAGTGCGGCGAACAGCGGCGCTCCGAGAACGAACCGACGCAGCAAGGTTCGAGACACAGGAAGAATGAAGTCCGTCCCAGCGGCTGTTTTCAGGCCCGTGCCGATAAACCAACCTTCTGGCGCGGCGGAAGAAACACCTCCAGACAACCCGAACAGCTTGAGCACGATATCGGCGACCGGCCGCAAGGCGACGATCGCCACGTCGGCGCCCCAGAACCACCACGCCGGAAGCAGCACGATCAGCGCGGCCATAGCCCAAAGCCCGAACCGGCGGCGGCTTATCCTTTCAGCAGCGTGATCTTCCGGATCGCCCGGACGCATGAGGTCACCCAGCCGGCTCATGGAGCCACCGCCGTCCTCGGAGCGGGCGACTTGCCCTGCCAACGGGCCCACAGGAAGAAGAAGAGAAGCCCTTCCAGGCCGATCATCGCGTCCCAGACATAGTTATGGAAGAAGTCGAACATCGGCTGGGACCCGCGCGACAGATAGAGGAGCGTGATAATGCGAACCAGATTGATGAACTGGAGGGCGGCGACGCCGACGACGGCGCCGATGATGCAGGCCTGAAGACGACCGGGGAAGGCAAGGATGGCGGCCGCCAGAAGGGCGCAGACTTCCACAGCATTGCACCCAGAGAGAACGCGGACCGCGCCGCGGCCGTCACTGAACTGCAGGATATTCCCCGCGGCCTGTACGCGACTGTCGAAAGGCTGGACCACGAAGGCGGTGATGGACACCAGACTTTGCGTGAAGGGCTCGACAAAGCCAGCCTGGGCCCACGGTGTCGCCAGCACGCTGAACAGCGCCAAGGTGATTACGGCGAACACACCCAGATATTGAAGGGCGGGATTTTTTAGAAACTTCATCTGACGTCCATCAAGCCGCTGCTGCAGCCCACGCCGCAGTCACGATGATCATTGTCATCCCCGACTCCCCTGCCAAAGCGCTTAGCAGGGCTGCGCCGGGCGAGACAAGGCTCGTTCCGGGCTCTGTTCCGCGACAAAATGAGGCCGTCGCTCCACAATAATCGGCTGCCGGCTCCGCAGCACTGAGCCTCGTCCCGTCGTGGTTCAAGCCATCAGGCCGGCGGCATGGCCGGCCATCGGCATGGACGCCCGGCGGTTCATCGCCTATTCGCTGATGTCCAACCGCCACGGCAAGCACAGAGGCTATGAGCAGCAAGAAGGCCCTGATCGTACTGGGGATGCATCGTAGCGGCACATCATCGATTGCCGGCGCCCTGGCGCGGCTAGGAATGGCAGCGCCAAACAATCTCATGCCCGCCGGTGCGGATAACCCCCGAGGTTTTTGGGAAAGCCGGGTCATTGGCGATCTTGACGATCAGATCCTGATCGAGGGCGGCTCGAGCTGGAGTGACTGGCGACGGTTTGACCTGGACGGGTTCAGCCCTGCCCGCCTCCGTGAGATCCGACTGGAGCTTGAGCAGGCGGTGAACAGTGAGTTCGACGATGCTCCCCAGATCGTTCTGAAAGACCCTCGGCTCTGTCGCATGCTTGCGATCTGGGACGGCGTACTCGAAAACCTGGGCTACGAGGTTGGGTTTATCCTGCCCATTCGTTCGCCACTTGAAGTGGCGGCCTCCCTGAATCGACGCAACGGGATGCCGATGTCGCACGGCGTTCTTCTATGGCTCCGTCATGTCCTAGACGCCGAGTTCGCCACGCGAGGGCGATCTCGCCACATTTTGACGTGGCGAGCCTTCATGTCCGACTGGCGCACTGAAGTTGCAGCCATAGGTCAGTCTCTCTCTGTCGCGTTTGAAGTCACAGACGGCCGTGCTTCTGAGGTGGACGATTTTCTGAGCGCGGACCTTCAGAACGAGGTCGTACCTGACCATCGTCTCGGCGAGACCCCGGATGGCAACACTTGGGCGATCGAAGCCTACGAAGCCTTCAAACATCTGTCCGGCAGCCCTGACGTTGAGATCCTGGCGGAGCTGGACCGTCTTCGCGATGTTTTCGAGCAAGGCAGTGGAGTTTTCGGGAAGGTCTACGGTGATCTCGAGGCGTCTCTCGACAGAGCAAAGACCAGCACGGCGTCTGAGCTTGAGCGCGTAAAGAACCTAGAAGCCCGACTGGAGAGACTGGCAGGCGATCTGGAACGACAGATCCAGGAAACTCGCGTAGTCGAAGCCTCACATCTGGAGATACAGCGCAAGGCTGAGCTTCAGGCGACAGCTCTCGACAACGAGAGGCGCCGGGCCAACCAGTTGGATGCCGAAGTTCTGGCGCTGCGAAGCCGAGCGCGGTCGAACATCATAGCTATTCTTGAGCGGGAAGACCGGATCGCGGCGTTGACCCGCTGATCCTGCGATGGAAGCCGCGCCGTTGGAGGATATCAAAGGACTTCTGGGGCCGCTCCCGCACGACTTCTGGCCACCACAGCTTTCATTCGAAGCTCTGTAGCGGTGGGCTCCAGTCTGTACGCGAGGTCAAACGCCCTGGCAGCCTCATCATATCGGCCCATCTTGAACAGGCAGGCCCCAATGCCAGCCTGGGCGTTGGAGCCGAACAGCCGCGTCTCGTAAGAAATCGGGGATATGAAGGTTTCGGCGTCGATGGCCGCGTGACTTTCGTAAATCATGAGCGCAGCCTCAGGCGCGTCAGCGCTCAAAAGCTCTGACGCGTTCAAGGCCTGGAGCAAAAGATGGTCGGGCTGGAAAAGCAGCCCCTCATCGATGATGGGCCTGGGATCCTGACCAGTGGAGATCGCGTGACGTGCAAGCTCCACGAAACAGAAGGCCTCCTCCGAGATCCGGACCTGGGCCGCGCGCGCCTTCTCCACGCCAACGGTCCACTGCTCCACGGCCTCGGCGGTCTGGCCAAGATCGCGATACACACATCCGAGATGCCATCTCAAATATAGCCGGTCAGGACTTCGCTCGATCTGCTTGATTAGGAGGGTGCGGTTGCGCTCCAGCTTGTGGCTTTGGTCGTCGTCGTAGCCAATATGCTGCATTGTGACCGCCGCCGAGACCACACGCCCTTCTCCGGACGCCAGAATGCGGTTAATCGAAGGGATGTAGGTTTCGTGCATTGCGCCTTCGAACCGAATATCGGGTCGATTGCGCACGAGGCGAAACTCCGGATAGGCGGTATTGCCGGTAAAAGGCTTAAAGCGGACCGTCGCGGCGATGATCGAACGGTCTTCCAGATCGGCGCGAAGGGCGTGGACGTCGTCTGCGGTCACCCGCTCATCAGCATCGATATAGAGTATCCAGTCGCCGCTGGCTTGATCGAGAGCAAAGTTCCGGGCGAGGGAGAAATCATCTCGCCAGGCCATGTCGTAGAGGCGCGCGCCATGGGCCGTCGCGATTTCGCGCGTTCGGTCTGACGAACCGGTGTCGACGATTACGACTTCGTCAGCGAAACCCTGGAGCGATACAAGACAGTCCTCGAGGAACCTTTCCTCGTTGCGAACAATCATCGCAGCACTGATCAGAGGACGAAGCGACAATCGGACGCCCTCTGACCCGCGCCAGGATCAGGCCTTCTGTTGCTGAATGCCGTAAACGGTCATGGCGCCAGCCAGAGCCAGTGCGCCACCTACGCCGATCATGGCCATTTCGCCCATGGTCGGGATCGCAGCAGCGTTACTGCCGCCTTGGTTGCTGCCGCCTTGGTTGCTGCCACCTTGGTTGCTGCCGCCCTGATTTTGAGCGTGAGCCGGGCCTCCCATGGTGAAGGAGGCGACCACGGGAATGGCCAGCGCGCTGCCGATAACGAGCTTCTTCAGAGCTTCGCGGCGGGCCGGATTAACAGTTTCTAGCGGCGACTTGGTGGTCATTGATTTCCCCTCATAGAGGTAATCTCCATTTCACGTTCAAAACGCGCGCTCAAGTGCTTCAGGCAATCAGCCCCGAATTTTTTAGCTGATCCAGAGCATTTGCGACCAAATCGTCGACGAATGCGGACTCGTACAGGTCGCTAACGGCTTGGATGATGTCAGAGTGGCTGTGTTCGCCATCGCACAGTTCAAACACCACGGCGCTTGTGGGGTTCAGATAGTTGATGATGTCCGTCTGGGGGTCAAATACAACATAGCCATCCTCAACGGGGTTGATCTCCAGACGCTCAAGCTTCGTTGGCAGGTCGGGCAGTTCAGTCATCTTCATCTTTCAGCTCAAGGCGAGGGCCATCGCGTGGGCTAAGGCCTTGCTTCCGTGTCGGTGGTCAAGCCCCTCGCGCGCCGCCCGGGCTTGGCTGAGCGCGCGCTCCGGGGAGTTCTTTAGCGCCACACAGGCTCGGGCGAAGCCGACGGCGTCTTCCGCCAGAGAGATATTGATACCGTCGGCGATGAGCAGCCCCTCGGCTCCAATCGGCGTTGAGATAACCGGGACGCCAGCGGAAAACGCCTCCAGGATCTTTAGACGGGACCCAGCGCCCGCGCGTATCGGAGCCACAGCGATATCTGCGAGCGCGTAGACCACCGTCAGGTCCTCGACCCACCCGTGAACGCACATTGCAACATCAAGCGGGCCGATCTCGGAGCCGCCCGGACCCACCACATCGATGACGAGCCTCCCGGGCCAAAAGTTCCGTATCGCTGGCACGATTTCCTGTGACAGCCATCGAACGGCGTCAGCGTTCGGTGCGTAATCCAGCGAGCCAACAAACAGCAAGCGCATCACACTTGATGAGCCTTGCCGCTCGCTCGCTTCGATCATAGGCAAGGGGTTCGCCACAACGCGGACGCTCCTACCTGTTGCATTCGAAAGGCGTGCTGCATCTTGATCTGTGCTGGCCGTAAAGCGGTCGAAGGCCGCAGACCATTCCGTCAGCGCCGTTCGCCAGACTGACGCCTCGTTATGGGATCCCAAGCCTTGCGATGAGAGTCGCTCTTCTCGTAGGGCGTCATCCTCATCAAAGTCGAGAACGAGCAAGGGACGCCGAGGCCGCGCCGCGAAGCTTTGGACCAAGGGAGCGAGCGCCAGCCGCATGATCATGACGACGCCGACATTATCGGGCGCGGCATCGCCAACAGCTTCGCTGGCGGATGGCGTACAAAATCGCATGGGCCAAGGCTTCGGATAGGCGGATGTTCCCTGTCCGAACATCTCAATCAAACGGGCGTGGGTGTCGGTGAAGGCCCACGGTTCGATACGCGTTATCGTGTGCGCGAGATCGATCGCCTCGTGCGGCGCATCTTCACGCCCGCCGTAGATGTGAAACACGATGAGATGAACATCATCGCCTGACGCCGACAGGGCTTTTAACAAGCCAAACGCACGACGCGCCAGGCCTGTCCCGTTCGGGTCCGGCATAAGCGGAACGACCAGCAATCGCGCCGTAGCTGCAAGCGGCAGAACCCTATTCATGAACGATTTCGAGATTGGGCATGCCCCAGCACTGCTTGCCCATGTCCTGAGCCATGAGCCCAAGCCCCTCCGTCTCCAGCTCACCGGCTAGCCCGAGGGGATGAGGCCTGCGTACCGCGAGATTGGCTGCGCCGTAAGGAAAAGGGGGAAATATCAACCCGTCACGATGCACGTCGGCTTTTACCCAGAGAGCCGTGCCGCCTACCGCGTCCAGCCTGACGAGGTCCTCGCCGCCACGCATCTGGTCCATAGCAATACCGGCTCGCCACGCGTTCAGGTCGAAGGTTCGTCCCCCGGGTGACACGACGCAGTGTGGATGCACGATCTCCCGATCGGTCGCCAGCAACTGCTCAATCAGGTCGGCGGGATAGGACGCAAGATCGACGTCCAGCCATAGGACCCAGTCTTCATCGTCCAGGGCGCGGAAGAGAAGATGATTGCGAGCACGGGCAAGCACCTTTCGGCGAGGGAGTTGAAATCCATGGGTCCAGCGCGGTAGCCCTGGAGGCATCCGAAAGCCGAAATCCCGGCGCCAGAGGTCCGCTCGGCGAAGACGCTGGCCGACGGCCTGAACGTAGGGCCGCAATGCATCGGCGGTCCCGTCGACACTATCTCCCTCCAGCAATCCCAAAGATATCAGTTCAGCTGGGTATGTCAGGCGCGAGAGATTTTCAAAGTACCGTTCAAGATGGGAAACGGCATCCTTTACGGGGGTCAGAATGAGAACCTTGGTCACACGGCTACACTTTCGACGACGGGATGATGCAAGGTCATAAAATGTCGGACTGCAGCGACGGCTGATACGGTGTCACCGAAGCGAAGGAGCGCTGAGGGGGCACTGGCAAGTCGACAGATCTGTGAAATCCATTGACCTGGTGGCAGGCTGCGGCGATCACCCGCGTTCGCAAGCCGCTGAATCGTCTCGGTCATGCCGATGAAGGTCAGTCGAGAAAGCCGGACCGGATCAGGCTCAAGGAAAACAACGGCATCGACGGGTTTTGGAGAGATCTCCCAGGCCAGTCCAAGGCTATCGGCGGCGACGGCTGAACGTCTGCCGGTAATGGGCCTGAACAGCTTTGGCTGTTCAGTTCGCCGCATTTGATCGTCCACTAAACCTATATCGGCGTCCCAGATCTGTCCGATACGCGCCACCGGCATGGCGTACCCATCACGCACGAGAACTGCCTCATCGCCCGGAACCGGGTGACCCGCGACGAGAAATGCGACAGCCGCAATGCTGCGACCTGATCGAATACCCCCGACGAGCAGGACCCGCCTCCCGGCAATGTCCACACAGGCCGACGACATGCCGCCCCAATCCGTCATATCGTTGAGGCAGGACTTGTCGATAGCTCGTTGCACAGCGTGGGCGAGGCTATGTCCATCCGCAATCTGAGTTCCGCTCCCGTCGTTCGCACTCACGGTAAATCCAGAACCTCGTCGAGTCGCTGTCAGCCGTTTAGCCTTCTCAGGCGCGACTTCATGCCTGGCGCTAAGCGGAACGAGCCCCTTAAGCGCAGAGAGAAGGTCCGTGTCGGGACTAGTCAACTCGAACGCCGTCTGAAGAACCTGGAAACGTAAACAGCCAGCAGCAGGATATTTAGAGCGGGTCATAGCGCCAGTCGGTATAGATGCCCTCGCCCACGAGGACAGGCTGATCAAGAACCCTCATGCCCGATGGACCGATGTCATCCAGGGCGGCCTTCAAGCACGCCCCGAAGGCGCCTCCCTCGCGCTCCGCCACGGCGGTCAATGGATCGCGAAGCGACAGATCAAACCGGAGCAGGCTGCGCAATAATCCGCTGAGGTCGCGCACGACTTCACCATCTAGCGGCAGGGCCGCGTATCGATGCACCAGATCGAGAGCCATGACTTGGAATGCCTCGCCCTCGACGTCGCCGCCTGCCGCTAAGGCCTCGTGCTGCAAGGGCGCGTCAGGACGGACCTCAATAGACCTCAGCGAGCCGTACGTTTCTTCTCCCCGCCAGACACCGTCATTTCCACGTCTGAGAATGGCGTCGCAGGCGCCCGCATGGCTGAAAATGAGTTCTTCAGCGTCATCGCGTGTTTCAACATGCCAGTAGACACAGTCGGCGCGGGCGCCTTGACCGATGCGATGGTCAGCCAACAGCTCCAGCGCACGTGTTTCTGAAGAGATGTGTACACAGAGAAAATGTCGTTGAGCGATGAGCTGTTCTTCTCGCCGCTTCGCTTCGCGTGATCGCGGAGGTGGGTTGAAGACCCATCCATCCCAAATGCGCCGCAGCGCTTCCAGGTGGGCAAGCGCCATCTGGTCCGTTTCAAAAGCGTCCAGCAGGGTGTTGCGCCCTCTCAGAAGCCACTTTGCGTTGGTCCGATGATAGAATAGCGGCTCGCCGTCCGGACCGGACTGAATCAGGGAATCCTTGTCCCTTAAGGGTGAGTGCGCGATAAGAGCGTAGGGCCTGTCGAGCATCCTCCAGGCAATGAGGAATGTGTCCTTGTCGCCGTATACGACGACATAGACGTCCTGAGATCTTCGGTTCAGCCAGTCGGCCAGACAGAGAGCGGACCAGGACCGGGCCTTATCAATGACCATTTGGCCAGATTCGAAACATGGACCATCGTCCGGTTGCAGTCCGCTAATATTCCAGATCAAATTGTCCGCGGAGATGCGGCAAATATCCGGCCAGAATAAAGCGCCTGTCGACAGATAGGCAGGATCGTCAAACAGGAAGGTCGGATCGCGGGCGGCAGCATTGTCCGCATCGACAAGCATCACTTCTTGAAAGCGACTGTGCCTCACCGCGTAGGACTTCAAAGACCAGCCGTGAAAAGGCTCAGACGGGTGGCGACGCGCGACTTCGAACGCATCTACAGCCTCTGCGCCGAGAGCCTTGAGCATAGCCTGCATTG
>Ga0247808_10001553_pt1 | contig 11089 bp, 12 predicted proteins | sample UWRJL089202R1_FD_179914 | JGI IMG/M metagenome (GOLD analysis project Ga0247808, IMG submission 179914) | Plant litter microbial communities from Arlington Agricultural Research Station in Wisconsin, United States - UWRJ-L089-202R-1 | ecosystem: Environmental > Terrestrial > Plant litter >... | reverse complement strand
GTGATCACCATACCCACAACTGAGTGGTCATCGCGGTGAAAATGTACCACTGACCGACTGCAGCACGCCGCCCATCTCATCACTCATCACCGACATGAACGCCGCCATCATTCGTGGGGTAGCGGTACTGGACCTCGGCCCCTCATCAAGCAGGATCGACACCAACTGGATGGAGTCCTGCACACGACGCAGTTTATCGAACTCATCTTCTGAAAGGCTGTATGGCTTTCTCATTGGGCACCGCCTTGGGCTTCCAGGGTGCGGACTAGAGCCATGTGATGGTTGTAGCGCTTGAGGCGAACAGTCAGCGAGGAGTCAGCGTGCAGGGCAGAGAGCGCCATGCGGCGGTGTGCCAGGGCGCGGATCTTAGACGGGATTAGTGCAGTCATGATGAAGCTCCTTGATTTGAGGCGCTGCTACCCATTGCGACCAAGCAATTTAAGGGTGGCAGCTGTGCGCAGGTTGGTCGACCGGGAATCAAGGAACCCGGCAGGGCCGAAGCCCTCCCACGCACAGCAGCCATAACACAGAACCGCAGACACAAAAAAAGCGCCTGCAATCGTGATGGGGGGCGCTGTTGCGCCTTGATATTCCCGGCGACCAAACCGGGTCGCTGAATTGGCAGCGACGACCAGAGATTAGGATCATTGAGCCTAATGGGTCAATCAAAATCTCGCTGAGGAATAAAAATCGCCAGCGGAACAAAAATAATCCAAGGAACGCACTTATCCCCCTCCCGCCGACGGGGTTTGTGTGATTTTTTTGTGCAATTCGCCGGGTAGTGCAAACAAGGCTGCAGCCCGCGCCGCCCGTGGGTCTCTGCAGGTCATCGGCCTTTTCATTTTGTGAAAGGTTTTGCAAGGGAATGCAGCGCGGTTGCGCAGCGGCATGCTGACCAGGTGAAAGCGGCCAGAAGCTGGCACCCCCGGTTTCATTGGGCGAAAAATTCGAAAACGGGAGTTTGGGTGCGTTTTCGAAATTACGATCGATCAGTTCAAGCTCGGAAAACCCTATAGCTGTCGACTAAATAAAAATGCCTGTAGGTCAAGCGGGCTATGGGCTGTAGCTGTTTCTCCCCATTTCACAAGCCTGCGCATCTCAAGCGGTCGCATCGCCCTTCTTTGGTGATCTCAAAAACCGTGCAGGCGGAACAATCTCAGGTGTTTTTGAGTGATGGCAAAGTGGCATTTCAGGAGGGCGTCGGGGATAGGGTAATTTGGTAATTTTTAGATGCGGTCACCCTGTAAGCCTTGTGGGACGTGGCTTAGAGCGATTACTGAGGGGGGTAATAAGGGGTAATCTGAAAGGTAATTTATTTATAAGTTATTGATTTATAACGATATTTTTCAAGAAGGAAATTACCCTGCCTAAAAGTAATCATCTTACTAATCAATTACCATAAAATTACCATTAACAATATCTCTCAAACCCTTGATTTTAAAGGCTTTCAGAGCATTTCAAGAAATCGATTACCAAAATTACCATTTTCCGAGGGGTCAACCTGAAAACGGCGAGATGTAGGGGAGGGCGGTGCCAAGTCTGACGCTTCAGTGGCTGCGAGCACAAGCGCTCAATGTGCTGCTCACGCTCGCTTGTTACGTGGCTTGTTACGTGTAGCGGAAAAAACAAAGGCCTGCATCGCTGCAAGCCTTTGATTTATATGGTGCCGGCACCAGGAGTCGAACCCGGGACCTACTGATTACAAGTCAGTTGCTCTACCAACTGAGCTATACCGGCGTGATGGGCGCTGAGTATATAGATATTTTTGTGGCTGTAAACCTTAGCTCACTGATTTCGTTTAAAAATTTGCTGAATGGTTTTGGCTGCCGTGTCCCGCTGACGGGCTAGGGGTGTTGCGGGTGTATCGGCGCGGGTTTCGGAAGCTGGAGGGCGGTTGGTCGGGGGCTTTGGGGTTTTGTGGGGTTTTGTGCGGTGGGCTTCAGCTTGGAGGTGTGGGGCGGTTTCTGGGGGGAAAGGTTGTTAAGATGGCACGTCGCCACGGATAGCAAGTTAATGCCCAAAACACGCACTTATTACGACGAGCTGAATGTCTCGCGGGATGCCTCGGCTGATGAGATCAAGCACGCCTTCAGGAAGCTTGCGCAGCAGTTGCATCCGGATCGTAACCATTCGACCAATGCCTCGGATTTGATGGCGGTGGTGAATGCGGCGCATGACGTGCTGGCCAATCCGCAGAAGCGTGCTGAGTACGACGCGACGCTGATCCGCGAGGCGCAGTTGGCCCGGCAGGCTGCGGCGCAACGGCGACATGCGGGGCCGCAGCGTGCCACTGCGCCGCCGGCTGCCAAACCCCAGGCTCATGCTTCGGCCAAGGCCCAAAGCAAAAAAAACAAACCGGCTCGGCGTGGTAGCGCTCTGCGCTGGGCGGCGGTGTTTTTGGTGGCGTGTGGGGCGGGCGCGTGGATGGGTTACGACCGTGACGCGAGCAAGGCTGCACTGGTGCCTCCATTGGCGCAAGAACAACCGATTGTGGTGCAGCCTCCCGTTGCTGCTGTGCCGACGCCTGCCCCTGCCGAGTTGCCGGTGAACAGCCCGGTAAAGATCGTCGAGCCGGGGGAGCCTGAGTGTGTGCCGCCGCCACTTGATCCGCTGGGTGCACCGTGGCCTGTGGCCGCCAGTTATATAGCGGGAATGCCGATGTTGCGCGATGGTGGCTGGTCGGAGATCACGGTGGATAACACCGGTGGCGATAAGCCGGTTTACGCCAAAGTCACCGACGCCAGCGGCAAGCGGGATTATCGTCACGCTTATATTCCGGCTCGGGGTCGTTTCACCTTCGGGCGGATGGACGTTGGCTATTACCAGCTCAAATACAAGATGCTCGACACCGGGTGCGCGTATGCGTCGAGTCGGATTCGTTTGGAAGAAACCCTAGTGGGCGACCGCATCAAGTCGAGTATGTACAAGCTGACGTTGCGCAAATTGGCGAATCGTAATTCGCAGTTTTCCAATGTGCGCAGTGAGGAATTCTGATCGGGCCGCTTCACCCGGTTGGAGCCAACTTGTTGGCGAGGCTGCGCGGTTGGCGACACTTATCCATAGGCTGTACCAATGCCTCGCGAACAAGTTCGCTCCTACCGGATCGTGGTAGACCGCGCGCTTTTGCAGGACATGTCTCTTTCTTTTGAAGGACTTTTCCGAGAGAATCCCCGGCCTCTTGCGCCACTCAAATTCGGTCTCTAGTCTGCGCCGGTCGCTGCCCATCAGCGATCGGGTTTAGTCGCCCGGCTGTTGAGTTAAGGCGCATGTGTCACCGTTTTGGTGGCTGTGCGCAGGGCACCTTCGGGTGCGCCGGTTTCTTAGCTCGCCGGTCGACTAACCTGCGTACAGCCGCCACCTTTTCGTTTAGTCGCGACGGGTGGCAGCCAGACTATGGAGCTGAGTCATGTTGAATACCCTTACCGAAATCCCCGATGCCTCCGAGCTGGTACTCAAACCTTCGGCCGTCAAGCGGGCGTTGTCGCATTACCTGCCGGTTTTCAAGCCGCAGACTGAAGACGCAGAGGAATTTATCGATATCGAGGCCACGCTTGCTCATGCGACGGAGTTTCTGCGTTGCGCGTCCGCCACGGCGTCAGAATTGGGCGAGGTGTTGAGCGGATCGAATCGCGATCTGGCGCTGACGGCCATGCACATGGTCGAGATGGCCAAGGTGATGGTGGAGCGTTCGCTGGAGTGTGTTGAGGTGGTTTGAAGTGTCGGGATAAAACTGTGGGAACAAGCTTGCTTGCGAATGCAGTAGTTCAGGCTCAAGAGATGTGCCGGATGTACTGACGTCTTCGCGAGCAAGCTCGCTCCCACAGGTATTTCAAGTTACGGATCAGATCAACAAACGCAGCACGTCCGGCATCATGCTCATGGCCGCAAGGTTGTTGATGACCATCATGTCCAGCAGCTTGAGGATCATGAACGCCAGGATCGGCGAGAGATCCAGGCCGCCCAGGTTTGGCAGGACGCGGCGCAGCGGGGCCAGCATCGGTTCGGTGATCTGATTGACCAGTTCAGCGCCAGGGTTGTGGCTGGCAGGGGCGACCCACGACAGGATCACGCTGACAATCAGGGCAAAGAAGAAGATCTTCAGGAATAGCGCTGTCACGCCGATGATCGACCAGATCAGCAAGTGCAGCGGGTCGCCTGTGGTGCCGTAAGCGAGCAGCAGGGTCAACGCCATGAGGATCATCTGCACGATAATCGCCAGCACCAGCGACGACATGTCCAGCCCAAACACGCTCGGGATGATCCGGCGCAGGGGTTTGAGCAATGGCTGGGTGGCGCGAACGGCGAACTGGCTCAGCGGGTTGTAAAAGTCGGCGCGCACCAGTTGCAGCACGAAGCGCAACAGGATGATCAGCAGGTACAAGCTGCCAATGGTTTGCAGGATGTAGATTGCAGCGGTGTTCAGTCCGATCATTCGGTCTGCTCCTCAATGGCCTGAAAGAATTACTTGCCCAGTTGCTCGGCCATTTCTGCCGATCGATGTGCGGCGGCAGTCAGCGCGGTTTCCACCAGCGCTTCGAAGCCGCCAGCCTGGAATGATTTGATTGCAGCTTCCGTGGTGCCTGCTGGCGAGGTAACGCGGCGGCGCAGCTCGGCAGCATCCACATCGCTGCCGGTTGCCATCAGTGCAGCGCCCAGCGCGGTTTGTTGGGTCAGTTGTGCGGCTACTTCCTGTGGCAGCCCGAGTTTCACGCCCGCGGCGGTCATGGCTTCAATCAACAGAAAGAAATAGGCCGGGCCACTGCCGGATACGGCGGTGACCGCGTCCAGTTGTTGTTCTTCTTCCAGCCACAGCGCGATGCCGACAGCCGACAACAATTGCTCGGCCTGTGCGCGCTGGCCTTCCTTGACTTGCTCGGTGGCATACAGACCGCTGACGCCCTGACGCAGCAGCGCCGGAGTGTTGGGCATGCAGCGCACGATGGGTTGCTCACCCAGCCAGTTTTTCATGCTGGCGCAGGTGATGCCGGCCGCGATGGAGACCACCAGCTGATTGGGCTTGAGGCTCGGGCGCAAGGCTTCGCATACGGCTTTCATGGCCTGCGGCTTGACGGCGATCAGGACCACATCGGCGCCTTCGATGGCTTCAGCGTTGTCAGCAAACACAGCGATGCCGTGTTCGGCGGCGATTTTGCCTCGTGTTTCGGCGCCGGGGTCGCTGGCGCGGATCGAATCGGCGTCCACGCCCTGGGCGCGCAGCCCTCCGATCAGGCTGGCGGCCATGTTGCCGGCCCCGATAAAGGCGATGCGGGTAGTGCTCATGTCGGATTCCTTGCGTCAGAGGTCATGGCTGGCCGTAGTCACGGGCGCCAAAAAGGGCAGTGCCGATCCGAACCCAGGTCGCGCCTTGTGCGATGGCGGCCTCCAGATCGTGGCTCATGCCCATGGAAAGGGTGTCCAGCGGCAGGTTCAGCTGTTGTTGCAGGTCGCGGACCGCCGCAAAGGCAGCGTTCTGTTCGGCGCTGTCATCAGTCGGTTCCGGGATGGCCATCAAGCCGCGCAGTTGCAAACGCGGTAACTGGCTGATGGCCTGAGCCAGTGCGGGCAGGTCGGCAGGTGTGCAGCCGGACTTGCTGGCTTCGCCACTGACGTTGACCTGGATGCAGATATTGAGCGGCGGCAGGCCTTCTGGGCGTTGCTCCGACAGACGTTGCGCGATTTTCAAGCGATCCACTGAATGCACCCAGGCGAAGTTCTCGGCGATAGCGCGAGTCTTGTTCGACTGAATGGGGCCGATGAAATGCCAACACAAGGGCAGGTCGGCCAATTCGGCCTGTTTGCTCAAGGCTTCCTGCAAATAATTTTCACCAAAGTCGCGCAGGCCAGCCGCGTAAGCTTCACGCAACGCCTGGGCGGGCTTGGTTTTGCTGACCGCCAGCAAGCCGATGGTGGCCGGATCGCGCTGCGCCGCTTGGGCGGCCGCGTTAATTCGCTCGCTGAGCGTTGAAATGTTCGCTGCTATCGTGGACATTGATTTGCGCCAGCAGGGCTAAAGTCTGCGGCATTCTATGTGATTGAGGAGCTGTATGGATATTACCGAGCTGCTGGCTTTCAGTGCCAAGCAAGGCGCATCGGACTTACACCTCTCGGCCGGGCTGCCGCCGATGATTCGTGTCGATGGCGATGTGCGCCGGATCAACCTGCCTGCGCTGGACGCCAAAGCGGTGCAGGAACTGATCTACGACATCATGAACGACAAGCAACGTCAGGATTTCGAAGAGCTTCTTGAGACCGACTTTTCTTTCGAAGTACCAGGGGTTGCGCGCTTTCGAGTCAACGCATTCAACCAGAATCGGGGCGCGGGTGCCGTGTTTCGGACCATCCCGGCGAAGATTTTGAGCCTTGAAGAATTGGGCATGGGAGAAGTGTTTCGCAAGATTACCGACGCTTCTCGGGGCCTGGTATTGATCACCGGGCCAACAGGTTCCGGCAAGTCCACCACCCTGGCGGCGATGATCGATTACCTGAACGTCAACCGGCATCACCACATCCTGACTATTGAGGACCCGATCGAATTCGTTCACGAGTCCAAGAAGTGTCTGGTCAACCAGCGTGAAGTGCACCGCGACACGCTGGGCTTTTCCGAAGCCTTGCGCTCGGCACTGCGCGAAGACCCGGATGTGATTCTGGTGGGCGAGATGCGCGACCTGGAAACCATTCGTCTGGCGTTGACGGCTGCGGAAACCGGCCACCTGGTGTTCGGCACCTTGCACACCACCTCGGCGGCGAAGACCATCGACCGGATTGTTGACGTGTTCCCGGCGGCTGAAAAAGCCATGATTCGCTCGATGCTGTCCGAGTCACTGCACGCGGTGGTGTCCCAGACGCTGCTCAAGAAGATCGGCGGCGGCCGCATCGCGGCACACGAGATCATGATGGGGACGGCGGCGATTCGTAACCTGATCCGCGAAGACAAGGTCGCGCAAATGTATTCAGCGATTCAGACCGGCGGCTCGCTGGGCATGCAGACGCTGGATATGTGCATGAAGGATCTGGTCGCCAAGGGCCTGATCACCCGCGAGGCTGCGCGTGAGAAGGCCAAGATGCCGGATAATTTCTGACAAGGTCTGTTGGAGCGAGGCTTGCCCGCGAAGAACGATCATGCGGTATGCCTGGCACACCGTTGTGACCCATTCGCGGGCAAGCCTCGCTCCAACAGGGCTAAATCAGCGCTGCACCACTCGCAACGGCGCGTTCTGCTTAGGCAGTACACGTTTAGCCACCATGTAGTGGCTGTTCCAGTACGGCTTTTTGAGCGTATCGACGGTCACGGCCTTGCCACGGCGAGGCGCGTGGACGAAGCGGTCGTTGCCCAGGTAAATAGCGACGTGGTTGACCTTGCGGCTTTTGATGTTGAAGAACAGCAGGTCGCCGGGCTTCAAATCCTTGCGATCAACTTTCTGCCCGTGACCTTCGGCCATGGCGTTGGAGGTGCGCGGCAAATTGACTTCACTCACGTCGCTAAATGCATATTTCACCAATCCGCTGCAATCCAGCCCTTTACCTGGGGTGCTGCCGCCCCAACGATAAGGTGTACCAACAGCTTTCAGGGCGCGGCTGACAACCGAATTGCTCTGTTTGGCGTTGGGCGCACCGAGCATTTGGGCGTTAACGACGGTTTTCGAATTCTTGATGGGCGCGTTGCGTTGGATCTTTGCCCGGGTGCTGCGGCCTTTTGGAGAGATGACAGGCGCAGGCTCGTTAACATGATTGGACGCGATGGCTGGCGAAGAATGGGTTTTCGCGGTGTAGCCGGTGAAGCTCGCGGGAAGTTGTTGCTCACGATTGGTGGCATGAGCGGCCAGAGGCATAAGCAGGCAGATGGTTAGCCATGACTTGAAAAATGGACGCATTCGGCAGGGCTCTTGTGGGTTAGCGCGCAACTTTATAACAGCTTTTTCTGTGATTCTGATCACCGTTTACGAATCAGATATGGAGCGATCGTTTCACTTTGCGCGACAAACTCTCGCAAAAACCGCAGCAATCCCTTGTGGTACAAGGGTTTGGAATAAGCGCCAGAGGTTCCTGCCATACGTCGGAAGAACATGAGAAAGTCACAATCTTTACGAATATTTTTTTCTATCAACCCAAATGAGGGCGCAAATGAACACCTATCACGTTGAACCGCAGCGTCAGGACACCCACAGCAAAGTGCTGGGCTACCTGTTGTGGATTGTCGGTTTTACCGGCTCGCATCGCTTTTATTACGGCAAGCCGGTGACCGGTACGATCTGGTTTTTCACCTTGGGTCTGTTTGGCATCGGTTGGCTGATCGACCTGTTCCTGATCCCGAGCATGGACCGCGAAGCAGACCTGCGTTTTACCGCAGGTTCCACTGACTTCAGCGTCGCGTGGATTCTGTTGGCGTTCCTGGGTGTGTTCGGCGTGCACCGCATGTATCAGGGGAAGTGGATCACCGGGATCATCTATCTCTTTACCGGCGGGCTGTTTCTGGTGGGGGTGCTGTATGACTTCTGGACGCTGAACGACCAGATCTCGATCAAGAATGCACGGCGCGGGTGATGAACTGTAGGAGTGAGCTTGCTCGCGATGAAGTCGGAACGACTTTCCTGCGACGGTCAGTTCGACATTTTCACGACTGCTTCGCAGCCGATCGCGAGCAAGCTCACTCCTACAGGCCGGGCTCGGACCCCTGTTGGAGCGAGGCTTGCCCGCGAAGAACGATTACGCGGTACTTCTGGCGTACCATGGCCGCCCGGTTCGCGGGCAAGCCTCGCTCCAACAGAGGGCTGTTCAGCCCGTATGGGTAATCCGCCCATCCACCAGGGTGTAACGCACCGCACCAGGCAGGCAGTGGCCGAGGAACGGGCAGTTTTCGCCTTTGGACAGCCAGGTTTCGCCCGCCACGGTTGAGGCCGCTGGGTCGAACAGCACGATGTCGGCTGCCGAGCCTGCACTGAGTTGGCCGGCTGGCAGGCGGAGTGCCGCTGCCGGGCCGCTGCTCAGGCGAGCGATCAGGGTTGGCAGATCGAGCAGGCCATCTTCGACCAGCGTCATGGCCAGTGGCAGCAGCAGCTCGACACTGCTGATGCCCGGCTCAGTCGCGCCGAACGGTGCCAGCTTGGCGTCACGTTCGTGTGGTTGGTGATGGCTGGAAATCGCGCTGATCACGCCCGACTTCACCGCTTCACGCAGACCGTCGCGGTCCGCGCGGGTGCGCAGCGGCGGTTGCACGTGATACAGGCTGGAGAAGTCGATCAAGGCTTCGTCGGTCAGGATCAACTGATACAGCGCCACGTCGGCCGTGACTTTCAGGCCGCGAGCTTGCGCCTGAGCAATCAACGCCGCGCCGCGAGCACTGGTCAGCTGGCTGAAGTGGGCGCGCACGCCGCTTTGCTCAACCAGCAGCAGATCCCGAGCCAATGCCACGGTTTCGGCGGTTTCCGGAATACCGGCCAGACCCAGGAAGCTCGCGGTCGGGCCTTCGTGAGCCAGGCCGCCTTCGGCCAGATCGCGATCCTGCGAGTTGAAAATCACCGTCAGGTCGAAGGTCGCCGCGTATTCCAGCGCCCGACACAGGGTGCGGGTGTTGCGGAAGCTCTCCAGGCCGTTGCCAAAGGCGACGCAGCCCACATCGCGCAACGCGACCAGTTCCGCCAGTTGCTCGCCTTCCAGGCCCTTGCTTAGCGCGCCAATGGGGTAGACCTTGCTGTGCCCGGCTTCGCGAGCGCGGTCGAGGATCAGCTCGGCCACCGCTGAGGTATCCAGAATCGGCTTGGTACGCGGCGGGCAGCACAGGCTGGTCACGCCACCCGCTGCTGCGGCGCGAGTCTCGCTGGCAATCGTGCCTTTGCGGCTGTAACCCGGTTCACGCAGGGCGACGTTCAGGTCAACCAGCCCGGGCGCGGCGATCAGGCCGGTGGCGTCGATGGTTTGCAGAGGTTCGAAACCGGCCGGTGCGGCACCGATTGCGAGAACCTTGCAGGCTTCCAGGTGCAGGTCGGTGACTTGATCCAGACCGCTGTTAGGGTCGATGACGCGAGCGCCGAGGATGCTGAGCTTCACTGGGCGTTCTCCTGTTCGAATTGTCGTTGCGCGGTCTGGCCGCTCATGGCCATGGACAGCACGGCCATGCGTACGGCGATGCCGTAAGTCACCTGATTGAGAATCACCGAATGCGCGCCATCGGCCACTGCCGATTCGATTTCCACGCCACGATTGATCGGGCCAGGGTGCATGACGATGCAATCCGGCTTGGCTCCCGCCAGACGCGCCGTGGTCAGGCCAAACAAGCGATAGAACTCGCCTTCGCTCGGCAGCAAACCGCCCTGCATGCGTTCGCGTTGCAGGCGCAGCATGATCACCACGTCGACGTCTTTGAGGCCTTCGTTGAGGTCGGTGTAGACCTTTACGCCGTATTGTTCGACACCCACCGGCAACAAGGTTTTCGGGCCGATCACGCGGATGTCCGGGCAGCCCAGCGCCTTGAGCGCGATCATGTTCGAGCGCGCCACTCGCGAGTGCAGAATGTCGCCGACGATGGCCACGGAGAGGTTTTCAAAACCGCCCTTGTGCCGGCGAATGGTCAGCATGTCGAGCATGCCTTGAGTCGGGTGCGCGTGGCGGCCGTCGCCGCCGTTGATGATCGCTACTTCCGGGCACACGTGCTCGGCTATGAAGTGCGCGGCGCCGGAATCTCCGTGGCGCACGACGAACATGTCGGCAGCCATGGCTTCCAGATTGCGCAGGGTGTCGAACAGCGTCTCGCCCTTGCTGGTGGAGGACGTCGACACGTTGAGGGTGATCACGTCCGCCGACAGGCGCTGGGCCGCCAGCTCGAAGGTGGTGCGGGTGCGTGTGGAGTTCTCGAAGAACACGTTACACACGGTCTTGCCGCGCAACAGCGGGACTTTCTTCACCGCCCGTGCGCCGACTTCCAGAAAAGAGTCAGCGGTGTCGAGGATTTCGGTGAGCAGCTCGCGGGGCAAGCCATCGAGGGACAGGAAATGGCGCAGCTGACCTTGATGGTTGAGCTGCAGCGGGCGCTTGGCGTCGAGGGGCGTCATCGCAAAGGACTCTTTCAAGGGCGGTTAAAGGGCGGCGGAAGCAG
>Ga0247808_10001551_pt1 | contig 11102 bp, 11 predicted proteins | sample UWRJL089202R1_FD_179914 | JGI IMG/M metagenome (GOLD analysis project Ga0247808, IMG submission 179914) | Plant litter microbial communities from Arlington Agricultural Research Station in Wisconsin, United States - UWRJ-L089-202R-1 | ecosystem: Environmental > Terrestrial > Plant litter >... | reverse complement strand
TACCACGTCGTAAACGTCGCATGTGAAACCGAAAGCTCGATTTCGCCTAAAACACTTTGCCATAACGCGTTCATATTATTCCCCAGACTCCCAAGACACTTGTTTAACGTTTGATTTCTTTTGTTACCCTTTAGTATAAGGCAGAAACAGAGTTTTCCACAACCATAAATGAGTTACGAAATTATTTGATAACAATATATAGAAAAAGGGGAGTAGAGAGGTTCGAGTTGTACACAGGCTGTCATCACCCCTGTTAATATGTGGATAACTGTGTGGAATCAGGGGATAAGTAATATATACAAAGAAACGATATCGAAGAAAAATCAAATGTTTATAGTGTATATACTTGAATAATAGGGGTGGAAATGCTAATATAGTTCAGATATGCCAAAACGAACTCACCAACCACACACACGCCACCGCGCTCGTACACACGGATTCCGTGCTCGTATGTCGTCTAAAAGTGGCATCAATGTGCTGAAGCGTCGTCGCAACAAGGGTCGCGCTCGACTCTCAGTCTAAATAGAATTACCGCAATCAAAAGTTGCGGTATTTTTTATACTATACTAATAGATATGATCCCCTCGCCTTTTCGTTTTCACGGCCATAATAGTTTGCGTTATGTTTACACTAACGGCAAAGCTGTTCGGTCTCAACCACTTACTATTAAATGGGTGAAGAATACACATCGTTCAAAACCACGTATCTCCGTCGTGGTAAGTAAAAAGGTAATTAAAAGCGCAATTGGCCGTAATCGAATTCGCCGTCGTATATATGAGTACATGCGAACCCACCTTGAAAAGCTTAATGATGTGTACGATATTGTTGTGATCACGACATCACCTGAATTAAAAGACATTCCTTATATAGAACTTTCTGGCCAACTCGATACACTTTTCGACAAGGCTGGTGTGTATAAAACACCGTAAAAATGGTATAATTTTACAGATATAGCAAGAGAGGCATTCCTTTAGAAGTGAGTAATAGATGAATATTTTTGAAACCCTAGTCGTCCAACCAATCTTTAACTTATTGATTGCGTTGTACAGTATTATCCCTGGTGCCGATTTCGGTATCGCACTTATTATCTTTACGATCCTTATTCGTTTTGCATTGTGGCCACTTATTGTGAAGCAACTTCACCAAGTAAAGCAGATGCGAAAACTGCAGCCACAACTTGCGAAGATTAAGAAGGCAACAAAGGGTAACAAGCAACTCGAGAGCATGCAAATGCTCGAGCTTTACAAAGAGCACGACGTGAAGCCTTTCCGTTCGATTCTTATGCTCCTTATTCAACTCCCTATCTTCATCGCCCTTTACCAAGTGATCCAGATCTTTACACAACACCGTGATCAGATCGCAAAATTCACTTACGACTTCCTCGAGAATATTGGGCCAATCAAGGCACTTATCCAGAACCCAGAAAGCTTTAATGAAAAACTCTTAGGAGTTGTTGACCTTACCGCTCACGCAATTGGTGGTCCTGGTGGATTTAATATCTTCCTCGTTCTTCTTGCGATCCTAGCCGCTGGTTCACAGTACGTTATTAGTAAGCAAACAAACCCGAACACAAGTACAAAGCGATTCCGTGATGTAATGGCTGAAGCTGCTGAAGGTAAACCTGCCGATCAAGCAGAGCTTAACGCTGTCATGATGAGTAAGATGACGAAGATACTTCCCTTCTTTATGCTCTTCATTATGTTGGGACTTCCGGGTGCGCTTGCACTTTACTATGCAACATCAAACATCTTTGCTGCAGTTCAACAACACTTTATCTTGAAGCGTGACGCTGAAGAGATGGACAAGATGGCCACTAACGAAATTCGTAACCAAGGCCGCAAGGCGACTGCGAAAGCTCGTGAGAAGCAGGCTCGAGAAGCTGCGATTACAAAGCCGGCAAAGGGCGCGAAAACTGAAGCGACAATCACTCGGATTACCGCAAAGGATACTCCCCGGAATAAATAATAAAGGTACGAAGGAGAACGCATGAATAAGCAACAATCAACCGAATTCGCGCAAAAGTATCTCGCAGACCTATTATCATTTTTTGGAGTAAACGTTGAAGTTGTCGCGACAACCGAAGACGATGTCATTGAATTATCTGTTCCTTCAACAGATCTTAACAGCCTTCTTATTGGACGCAATGCTGAAACACTTCGCAGTATGCAGTACCTTGTTTCTACTGTACTTCGTAACCAAGACGCTGCTGTCTGGCGCGTTAATATCGACATTGCTGACTACAAGAAGCAACGTGCGGAACGCATTGCTAAAGATGCACGTGGATGGATCGAAGAAGTTCGTCGCACAGGTAGCTCACATGTTGCACATCTTAATCCAGCCGATCGCCGTATTGTTCACCAAGTTGCGACTGAATACTCAGATATTCGTACTTTCTCTGAAGGTGAAGGTCACGAGCGTGCAATTACAATTACACAGGTTAGTTCTTAGTTTTTAGAACGTCTTCGTAAACCTTTAATGTTTGTTCAGCCATCTTTTTCCAAGAATACTTTTTGATTTGTTCGTATCCGCTAATAGATAATTTTTGGCGGAGTTTTTCATTTCCAAGCACTTCAGTAATTGCGCGGGCAATATCATCTGTGTTCGTTGGATCAAAGTAGTGAGCGGCTTTTCCATAAATTTCAGGAAGACAAGTTGAGTTACTACTAATGACTGGAGTGCCGTGACCCATCGCTTCGAGTCCAGGCAGTCCGAACCCTTCCATAAGCGAAGGGAAGACATAAGCTGTCGCGTGTGCATAGAGCCAGTTGAGTTGGGTGTCTTCGACGAAGTCGGTGAAGAGGATGTTTTGGTAGTTCTTTTTGGTGAAGTAGGCTTCATTCGCTAAAACGCTCGCGTTCTTTTTTCCAACGAATACTAGTCCGAGATCAGGGTATGTCTTTAAGAGTTTTTGATGCGCATCGCCAAGTCGTTTCGCGTTTTTATAGTCAGATTGATTACCGACATATAGAAGGTATTGTTTATAAGGAAGTTTGTATGGCTTTGAAGCGCCCTGTGCAACGTCGGCAGACTCGTAAATTAAGCTGACATTTTCTTCTTTGGCATCGGTAAATTTGAAGAGTTCTTTTCGAGTGTATTTACTCGGAACAATTATATGATTACTGCTCGCGGCGACACTTCTAAAAACAAAACGTCCGATAAATTGCTTAACGTGGAATACGAGCCAGTTCTTGTCAGAGTTATAGGTTTTAAGAAGGGTAAAGTCATGGAATGTAGTAACTTTTTTTCCTTTATAACCAACCGGCTGTTGTGGCATACAAAAATGAACAAGATCTGGCTTAAGTTTTTTAAGAAATTTCTTGAATCCAAATTGCTCCGCTGAAGAGTAGTCGGCAAATTCGGCAACAACTATAGAGAAGTTAGGGTTTGTTGGTTTCCAATATTTTTCATCCTTAGCCCGCACCAGTACTGAATATGTATTTGTGCGATCGATATCCTGAAGATATGTAAGGAGGCGCTCAACATATCGTCCTGTTGTTGAGTTGATAATACGTGCATCAACTGCGATGTGCATATTACTTCTCGTCTACTTTTTTAAAGACAAGGCGAGAGTAGAAAAGGTAATTCCAGATTAGTGAAGCAACTGTTGCGACGATCTTTGCGGTAAAGAGGATGATCGGTGCTGCCCAACCGGTTGTTGAAAGTAGGTTACCCATAACTGTAATGATGATCGGTTGAATTATCCAGAGACCGATAATCGTGACGATGATAAAGATTGCGAACTGTTTCTTTACATTTCCACCCTTAGATTTAAATGTAAAAGATTTGTTAACGAAGAAACTAAAGATAAATGAGATACCGGTCGAAATATAGTTAGCTGGAATCTTATCAAGACCGAGTGCAACGAGAATGAACAGTAGTGCAAAGTCGAGAGCGGTGTTGGCGGCACCAACAATTCCAAACCTAATTTTTTCAGCGTGTTTTTTTATGAGTTCCAATGTGTCGCTCCTCGATTAAATATAATGGTCGATTCTTTGTCTCGTTAAAAATACGTCCGACATACTCACCAATGATACCGAGAGAAAGAAGTTGCGCACCACCAAGAAACAGAATAACTGCCATTGTTGAAGGATAGCCGGCAAGGTCAGTACCAAGGGCGATTGTTCGAATGACGATAAAGACAAGGTATACAAATGCAATGACAGCGACGACCGTTCCAAGCGCGGTTGCGATCCTGAGGGGCGCGGTACTGAATGAGATAATACCTTCAATCGCAAGATCGACGAGTTTTAGGTAGTTCCAGTGAGTTTGTCCGGCGAACCGTGCGTCACGTTCGTAGGTAATTTCTTTTTTCTTAAATCCAATCCAGCTGAAGTAACCTTTTGTGTAGCGTTGGCTTTCACGGATTTGCTTCAACGCTTCGACGGCACGTTTGTCGAGAAGACGGAAGTCACCGGTGTCTTTTTGAATCGGGATTCGTGTGACACTTTGGAGTGTTTTGTAGAACATTTTAGAGCTAAATTTTTTGAGCCATGATTCACCAAGACGACTTGTGCGACGCGCATAGACATCGTCAAATCCTTGTTCCCAGAAAGAAATCATTTCAGGAATTAACTCTGGTGGATCTTGAAGGTCTGCATCGATAATAACTGTTGCGTCGCCACTAACGTTATCAAGTCCGGCGATCATAGCAATTTCTTTTCCAAAATTGCGTGAGAGATTTACGTAAGATACACGAGTGTCTTTTTCGGCATACGATTTAATAATTTCGAGTGTATTGTCTTTACTACCATCGTTCACAAAGAGGAATTCAAACGAATATTCTTTTGTGTTGTCAGCAAGTTTTGTAAGGCGATCATAGAGTGGTGCAAGGACTGCTTGCTCATTGTATGCGGGGATCAGAATACTAATCTTTTTCATTGTCATCAGTATAGCACTTACAGGGGTTAATTAGCTACTACAAGCGTTATGAGCTCGGTGATGCTGTTTGCTGTTTTTGCGCCAGCCGCTGCGAGGATTTTTGTTTTGTTGTCGGCTGATTCTTTGTCTGACCCAAGGATAGCGCCAGCATGACCAAGCTGGACGCCCTCGGGTGCGTGATGACCAGCAATGTAAGCGAAGACCGGTTTAGTGACGTGTTCTTCGATAAATTCGGCTGCTTCGATTTCGTCTTGACCACCAATTTCACCAATAAGGAGAATTCTGTCGACATCAGGATCATCCTGGAATAATTGGAGGCACTCTTTATATCCGATACCGTGAATAACATCACCACCAATACCAATGACATACTTTTGCCCAACACCTTTATTGGTGAGTCCGGCCATTGTTTCATAAGTGAGTGTGCCTGAACGACTGACGATTGCGGCATTTCCTTTGAGAGACATATCGGCAGGAATAATACCGAGCTTGTTGCCCCCTGGGATAAGTACGCCAGGTGAGTTTGGGCCAAGAAGGGTGCTACTCGATGTTTTTAGGATTTTGTTGATAGCCAGCATGTCATGAACGGGGATGCCTTCGGTGATACAGACGATAAGGGGGATATCAGTAGTGATTGCTTCAAGAATGGCGCCTTTGGCGTAGGGTGCAGGAACAAAGATGACGGATATATCTACTTGGTGTGTTGCTTGGATATCCTTGATGGTGTCGTAGACTTTTATTCCTTCAACTTCCTGGCCAGCTTTGCCCGGTGTTGTTCCGGCGATAATATTTGTACCTGCAGCGAGCATGGCTTTTGTTTGGAAACTACCGTGTGCACCGGTGATTCCTTGAACGATGACGTTTTTGCCTTCGAAAAGATTATTCATGAATCACCTCTTTTGCAGCTTTTAGTGCAGATTCTAGATCGGGGAGTATCGCGATATTATTCTCTGTGAGGATTTTCTCGGCTGCTTCGTAGTTTGTTCCAGCGAGGCGTATAAATAATGGTGGAAGGTTGGTGATTTTTTGTTTTGCAGCGACGATCGCTCGTGCAACTTCATCGGATCTTGTGATACCAGCGAAGATGTTGATGATAATGACCTGTAGATTTTTATACTCAACGATTCTTTCGAATGCTTTTAAGAGTGTTTCTTCGTTTGCACCGCCGCCAATATCAAGGAAGTTAGCCGGTTTAAGACCTGCTTCAAAAGCTGCGTCAACTGTCGCCATGGCAAGCCCAGCACCGTTGGCAATCGTTGCGGTGTTGCCGTTTGGATCGATGGTGACAAAGTTTGCTTCGGCTGGTTGCTCTTCAAAACTCCATTCATGACGAAACGCGGCTGCGTCGTCGAGGGTCATTTTGCAATCACCGGATACGAGGGTATTTTCTTCGGTAAGGATGAGAGGATTTATTTCTATAAGTGTCGCGTCGTTTTTAATAAAGCATTCGTAAAGGTTTTCAAGAAGATCTTGAAGCGCGAAAGTTTGATCAGGAAGTTGGTAATAGTCGGCAAGTTCTTGTCCGGTAGTCTCGAGCTGAGACTTATCTTCGATGGGCCAAGATTTGAAGTCGTGATTGTCTTCGACTTCAATACCGCCATTGATATGCGCGACGAGTTTAATACTAGCAAGTTGGCGATCGACGAGGAGGCTAAGATAGAATTCTTTTTTGATTGAGAGTTTTTCTTCAGCAAGGAGGGTGCTTGGAATGAAGCCCTTAATTTCTAGGTTAAGGAGTTTATCGATTGCGGGTTTTAGTTCCTCATCTTTTTGAACAAGAATGATTCCACCGGCTTTGCCGCGACCACCTGTGGGAACTTGGGATTTTAAGACGAGTGGAGCGGGGAGGATGTCACCTTTTTTAACGAGGAGAGAGGTAGGGATAGGTATGCCGTATTTGGCTAGTATGTTTTTTGCTTCGTATTCGAGGAGTTTCATCGGCGCCTATTTTTTAAGCTCATTAACTTTGTTTATAATTAGCTCAGCATTTTTCTTCCAAGACACTGTGGCAAGATGCGCAGATGCATTTTTTACTAGCGTTTTTTGGTAATCAGGATTTTTAAGGACTTTTGTAATAGAGGCTACGAGAGAGTCACTGTCATTTGATGTGAAATATTCTGCACCATTACCACCTACTTCGCGAAGAACGGGAATGTTCGTTGCAACGATCGGTGTTTCGCTTGCTGCTGATTCGAGAACTGACATACCAAAGCCTTCATAAAATGACGGGAGGACATGAAGGCTCGCTTTTTGGTATAAAGCAGATTTGTCGGCTTCGTCGATGTATCCGGTGTGGACGACATTTAGGCCTTTTGCTTGTGCATCTTTCATTGCCTCGGTGCTCTTTTCACTTTTCCAGCCCATACCCCCAGAGATGATGAGGCTGTATTCTTTCTGCAGCTCAGGAGATAGCTTAGAATAGGCCTCTATAAGAAGTGGAAGGTTCTTTCGGGGTTCAATGGTGCTGATAAAGAAGATGTATTTCTTGGTTGGGATACCGTATTTCTTATGAACTTCGTTTGAATTCTTTTTAAGGAATGCTTCATTCGGTGGAATTGGTGTGACGATAATTTTTGCTGGATCGATTGTAAAGTTGTCGACAATCTCCTGTTTTACTGCCTCAGAGATAGTGATGATGAAATCACTCGTTTTAATAGACCGAGCAACGACACGAGTAAGGTGAGGAAGGTTATTCTTTTCTACCAATTCTGGATAGTGAATATATGTGAGGTCATGAATGGCTGTCGCTTTGAGTCGTGATTTTATAGTCGGCCAACCAGCGTAGTTGGGTGAGATGGTAAGATCTACTTTTTTCAAGAAAAGATCAAAAGGAAATGCGAATCCGTAGCTTTGTAACTTAGCGTAGACGCGGAGTGGAAATAGTGTGTTCTTCTCTTGGTGAATTGTCTCGCTTAGTTTCGGAATCGGTTGGCGATTTAAGAAATTAAATGAAAACGCTGATACATTGGTGTCTTTTTCGTTTGCGATTGCCTCTGTTAAACGCTGAGTATAGTAACCGATACCAGAAACCCGGGTGGTAGCGAGGCTGTTTACTTCAACACGGATTTTCATTAAACCCCACCCTCGTATAATGGCAAAAACTTCTCTTTTACAATTACATCGAATTGGAAGTTTTGTAAGAAAATCTGACGACCAGCTTCACCCATATCAACTCTCGTTTTCCTATTCTTCACTAAAAGACTCATAGCTTCTGCTAACTCTTTTACATTCCTTGGCTCGACTAATACACCACTCGTACCATCCTTAACAATTTCAGGAATGCTCCCGACGTTGCAGGCTATTATCGGGAGACTGCACATCTCTGCTTCTACTAAAGATAGGCCAAACCCTTCGTGGTAGCTGGGGTGTATTAATACGTCGGAATTCTGTAATACCTCAATAACATTGTCGACATGTCCTAAGAATTCGATATTCTTAACATCACGAGCTAAGGATTTAAAGTAATTCGCATCTGGCCCATCTCCGCATATCTTCAAAATAACATTCGAATTGTCGATTAGTTTGAATGCTTCAATTAGTTCTCCAATACCCTTTGCCTTAACCATTCTTGAGGTGGAAACCAGGACTACCGCATCACGCTTTTCGCTGTTGGGTTTGTAACTATCCACGACGCCTAGATATATCACTGTATAGTTGCCGGGCAATTTCTTGCCCAAAGAGGCTGCAATCAACTTCTTTTCACTGTGGCTCTCAATTGTAACCTCGTCGGCAAGTTTACTAGCTAGATATACTAATTTACCAACGGGGTTCTTGTACCATTTCTTGTGATTCATATATATGTACTTAAGATCAGCATGGTCCGTCCAGATAATTTTCCTACGGAGCAGTTTTGCTGCAAAGGTAGAGGCTATAAAATCATCGCGACTTTGAGGATGAACTACGTCTATGTGATTTTTTAGAAAGTACAGGAAGTACCATGCGCTAAGGATTATCATCCAAACCAAGTAAACAGGAAATAGAAGGGTTTTTAGTCCGCTAAGATTTTGAAACGACCACCAGGGCGAAAGTGCACTGTGCAAGTTTGCTGCAGATGACATTGCTAAGGTTTTTTTATTCGCTGATAGAACGAATGGCTCATAGTCACCAGAGGCTAGTAGTTTCCCAAGGTTTATTGGAAAGATCTCTGCCCCCCCGACATCGAAAGAGTAAGAGTTCCGTATTAATGCAACTCGTTTCATCCGTATATTGTACAGTCTCTTGCGTAGCGATGGCAAATTACGTATGCTCTCATCAAAAATAAGACTCGCTCTTTAAAGCTGTTGTTCCAAGAATGGGCCGTATAGGGTACAAATGTCTATCGAGAGACTACAAAGATGGTATAATCGTTGGAGTATATGAGATATCTTACTGTTAAAAATCGCTCGATTCTAAGGGAAATGGTCAGCACAAGTTTCAAGGTACGTTACCAGGGTTCCGTGCTTGGATATTTGTGGGCAATTCTAAAGCCGCTATTTGTGTTTGCGGTGCTATACGTACTATTTGTGTACATTGCACCGATTGGTAAAGACATTCCACACTTCGGTATTAGTCTTCTGCTCGGAATTGTTTTCTGGAATTTCTTTTCAGAGACAACAATGGTTGGAGCAACGTCGATCGTTGCTAATGGGGATTTGATCCGCAAGATAAGCATTCCAAGGTACCTTGTTGTCGTAGCAAGTTCTGTATCAGCACTGATAAACCTTTGTCTTAGTATGGTTGTTGTGGTCATTTTTGCTATTGTTAACGGCGTCTATCCAAGTGTGTCGTGGCTTCTCGTGCCGTTAATCATATTTGAGCTATATATTTTCTCACTGGGTATCGCCTTTGGACTATCAGCTCTTTATGTAAAATTTAGAGACATTACCTACATTTGGGAAGTGTTATTGCAGGCAGGATTCTATGCCAGCATGGTGCTTATCCCGATACAGGTTGTACCAGAGCACTTAAGGCAGTGGTTCTTTTTTAATCCTATCGTCCAGATACTTCAGGATGCTCGAGCCCTACTTATACCTACAGCTGAAAACATTACGGTTTGGAACACAGCAGGGAGCTTTATCATGGGCGCGGTTCCATTCGTTCTAATAATCCTCGTGTGTGCATTTGGATTTTATTATTTTAAATCACGATCTAAATACTTTGCGGAGGATGTTTAAAATATGAGTAATAATGAAATCGCGATCTCAGTTAAGGATATTCACAAGAGCTTCGTCTTGCCTCAACACAAGAGCACTTCACTTAAACAGGCTGCGGTAAATATTGTCCGCAAGAACAATGTCACAACACAAAAAGTACTTGATGGTGTCAGTTTCGATATCAACAAAGGTGATTTTTTTGGAATTGTTGGCCGAAACGGATCTGGTAAGAGTACTCTCTTAAAGTTGATTGCAGGTGTATATTCGCCTGTGAGCGGGAGTATCGAAATAAATGGTGGTTTAACACCTTTCATTGAGCTTGGTGTAGGATTCAACCAAGAACTTTCTGGACGAGATAACGTGTTCTTGAATGGTGCTCTATTGGGTTACACACGCAAGCAGATGGAAGCTATGTATGACGATATCGTCGAATTTGCCGAAATCGAAGAACACATGGATAAGAAGTTAAAGAACTACTCTTCCGGAATGCAGGTTCGGTTGGCTTTCTCTATAGCTATCAAGGCAAAGAATGACATCTTAATTTTCGATGAAGTACTTGCGGTAGGAGACGAGGCATTTCAAAAGAAGTGTATGGCTGTATTCCGCGAATACCGAAAGAATAAACAGACCGTTGTATTGGTGACGCACAGCATGGAAAATGTCACAACATTGTGTAACCGCGCCCTTATGTTAGAGGATGGAAAAGTGGTTACGATTGGTGATGTTAAAAAGGTAGCTAGGGCGTATCAGAAAAGCAATCTCCCACTCGATGCTACTGACAAGGAAGATTCGTCTAAAAAAGCCGACCAAAAGCTTATAAATATTTCCGGAAATGAACTAGCTTATAAGATGGATGAAACCATGAAGCTCACTTTGAGCTGGCCAAAAAATCTAAAGGTAGCGTGGGCAGGCGTGTCTATAAGCGGCGAGAACGGGGAGTACTTATTTGGTACGAACACAGGCATGGTTGAAACTATGGAAAATAGTGTAGATTATGAAGTTAAGCTGAACCTAGGCCCAGGTGACTACTACCTAAACGCTGCTATCAAAGATTCAGATGAAAACCTACTTGAGTCAGACGAGAGAGTAAGC
>Ga0247808_10001550_pt1 | contig 11103 bp, 9 predicted proteins | sample UWRJL089202R1_FD_179914 | JGI IMG/M metagenome (GOLD analysis project Ga0247808, IMG submission 179914) | Plant litter microbial communities from Arlington Agricultural Research Station in Wisconsin, United States - UWRJ-L089-202R-1 | ecosystem: Environmental > Terrestrial > Plant litter >... | reverse complement strand
GCTGTCACAATACGAGTACCGCACTGAAGTGAACAAGCTGCAGGTAGAGAAAGATTTCTATGAAAAGGAAACGGCGCATGTAAAGAAGGATCTGGAGGAACTAACGACAGACCTGAATATGGCGGAGAAATTTGCCCGTGAAAAGTATTTCATGAAAAAAGACAATGAAGATGTCTTCGTCATCGTCAGAACTCCTGCTAAGGATTAATACCCGAATTTGGGGAGGCTGAGTTTATAGCGTACCACAATCACCCGCAGGGTAAATATAAAAGCAATTACAGCAACTTTAGCGAAGTCGGCCTTCATCTGGAAGTGCACCAGGGAAAAGTATAAGATCCCGCCCATAATGCAGGCTGTAGCGTAGACCTCTTTCCTGAAGATCAGTGGAATGGTATTCAGTAAGGTATCCCGGATAATCCCACCAAAGCAACCTGTTATGGTTCCAAGAGCGACGCAAATCCCCGGACTCAGGCCAAATACGATGCCTTTTTGTAACCCCAGCATAGTAAACAAGCCTAGTCCAAGTGAGTCGAAAAGAAAAAGGGTAATCTTGAACTTCTTGATGTGCCTTTTAAAGAAGATTGTGGCGATAGAGGTAAGCAAGATCAATAAACAATAGTTAACGTCTCTCATCCAGGCTACAGGTGTATCCCCAAGCAGGAGATCACGGACAGTACCTCCCCCAATAGAAGTAACGAAAGCAATAATCAGCACACCAAAAGGATCGAGTCTTTTCTGCATGGCAGCAAAGGAGCCTGATATGGCGAAGGAAATTGTTCCCAGTATTTCTATAGCTTCAGACGTGCTGATTGTCATATCTCCCATTTAAAGCGCACCATTTCTTTTTCTGATCAGCCACTCCACAGTTAGCATGAGCAGGATTAATGCAAAGATCCATTTGAAGTTAATCAATTCCTCGTACTTCCTGTCTTCAAAGCTCAATGTTTTCACCTGCTCATTGGTTTTGATCATTTTCACGAGATTCATGATCTGTGTGGGCATAACCATATTACCGTTTGTTTGTGCTGACATGGTGTACAGCAGCTGATGGTCAGCCACCGTTTGCTGGAACTCTGCGGTTAGTGGATTGACAAAGAAAGCTCCTGTGGCTGTGAATTTCCTGGCACCAAGCGTGGTAGTTCCCTGATAGGTATAATTTCCCGGAGGCAGTAGTCCGGCATCGAGCTGGTAAACCGAAGCCTGTCTGGAGAAGATGAAGTTATATACTTTACCCTGTTCGTTTTTGAGCTGCAGATTTACATCAGGCGCATTGACAGGCTGATACGCATCATTGTAGAGTAATGCATTGAGTTGAATGCGCTCATTCTCGTTGAAATTGGTTTTATCGGTGTAGATCCTGAATTTGCGTTTATCGGCTTTAGCCGACAGGTACTGCACAGCTTGTGCAATGAGTTCATTAAAGGCGAGGGGTTCTCTGCCTTCTTTGGTCTCGTCCATTCTCCAGCGCCAGATTCCTTCTCCAATCAGGAAACCTGTTTTCCTTTCACCATCTTCCAGGAAAAATAGCTGTGGCTCATTTCCTGCATCCTTACGCTGTGTGAGTAATACTTTGGCGTCGGCATTCACCGCTGCTTTTAGTGGTGGTATCATTAAAGGATCGAATGCATTAATTTGCTTCTCTGCACCATCAGATAGCTGAAACAAACTGAAGTCTGTATTGACCTTACTGTAGGATTCCTGAACGGCGTTACCGAGCAGATTTAAGCGGACAGCACTTTGGCTCTGATTGAATGCGTTAAAGTCCGTCTGCGCGCCTATAACGTACAAGAGTGAAGGTTTTACCTGTTTTAGTCGGCTAAGGAATGAGGCTCCGTTAAAATCTGATGCTGGAAGCTGGTACAGGATAATTAATCCATAGTCCCGTAGTTCTAATTTATTGAGCTCTTCGGCCAGCGCTACCTTAACTTCCAGGTGCTTGTTGAGTTCAATAGCCTGTTTTAAGGCCGAGATATCAGGATGGGCCACTGCAGCGGCAATTAATACCTTTTGTCTGTCGTCTATGACATCAATCAGAATCTTTTGCTCATTGTTTTTTAAGGTTACCTCATTTTTAAGGGCGGATAACCTGATGGTATATTGTTGCAAGCCCGGTTGTGCAGCGTGTAACTTGATCGAAACGGTCTTATCAAATTCTTCCTGATCGATCCGGACACTTTCCTGTTTGACCAAAGCATTGCCATGGTATACCGACAGTACCGCTGTTTCTCCTTTGGCACGGTAGGCCTGGACTTCCACCTCGATTGGAAAGTCATTATCAAGATACACAAGCTGGTTATAATTCAGGTTAGCGATGAGCAGGTCTTTCCTTGGAACGGTATCGCCAAGCGCGATGGTGTATACAGGTGCAGTAAGTATATTGAGTGTGCTGATGGGATTTCCACCGGTATTGAATAATCCGTCGGTAGCAAGAATAACGGCACCGAGATTTCTATTTTGATATTCCTCATCCAGCTGACTGATCAGCTGAGTGGCATTACTGAGCTTTCCGGTATTTTTGAAATCAAAACCCGGTTTTACGCTGTCACTGAAATGGTATGTTCTGACTTCATAATCTTCCTCCAATGCCTTTTTCAGCAAGTTCATATTTTTTACGTAGGCTTCCTGACCAAATCCCACAGGCTCATGGCTTAGGGATAGTGAGTTATCCTGGGCAATGACTATTACAGGTTTTTCCAGGGTATAAGCAATATGCTGGAATAAAGGTGCAAAAATAAGCCATGCCAGCGTAGCGATGCCCAGCGCCCTGAGCAGTGCAAGAAGAACCAGCCAGCGTCCTTTAAGTATTCCGCTGTTGCGGTATAGCAGCCAGGAAAACAGGATTCCCAGCAATAAGCAGCCTGCAAGGCATAGAAAAAAATAGACACTCAGGTTATTGCTCATAGGCTGGAAGTAAAGATGCTAAATTTTTGAAAAATTGCACGTAACTTGTTGTCACAAAATTCATTCGGATAAGGCTGCATATCAGGCATGCTCCGGGGATAAGGGATCAAGCCATGAACAGATTACTCCTACTGACGATAATGCTGCTTTTTACGACTATGGGTTATGCGCAAACAGGATTTAAAGCTGATCAGCTCGCATTTGAGCGGGTAAAGATGGCCTATGCAGATCAATGGGCGAGCATACAGCAGCAATTGACAAAGGAGGGGTACAAGGTTCCTTTCGCTGTTTACCTGAGTGTGTTTAAAAAAGAAAAGCAAATGGAGGTCTGGATTAAAGGCAAGGGAGATTTGCAGTACCGTTTGTTCAGAACCTATATGATCTGCGCAAGCTCCGGGGTTTTAGGACCAAAATTAAAAGAAGGCGATAAGCAGACTCCTGAAGGATTCTACCACATCAATGTATTCAATCCCGAGAGCAAGTTTTTCCTGTCGCTGGGCATCAACTATCCCAACAGTGTTGATCTGTTCAGGAGTGGAAATCAGAACCCTGGCAGTGATATTTATATCCATGGAAAGTGCGAAACTGTAGGGTGTATTCCGTTAACGGATGAGAAAATCAAGGAAGTTTACGCATTGGCAGTTGAAGCCAGGACAGGTGGACAGGATAGTATTCCCGTACATATCTTTCCTTTCCGGATGACGAGTCAGAACCTGAACGCAGAACTTAAATTCTGCCCGGAGCAGCAACAGTTCTGGCAGAACCTGCAATCGGTCTATGACTGGTTCAGCAAAAAAAAGAACCTCCCAGTAATTCTGGAAGGTTCAGGTAAATATCAAATTCAATAAGCGCTTACAACATACCACCGCAAACAGACAGTACCTGTCCGGTTACATAGGCACTCATATCAGAAGCAAGAAATACACATACATTAGCTACGTCTTCTGCTTCACCAGCTCTTTTAAGCGGGATGGCCTGAGCCCAGCTTTCAACAACCTTAGGATCCAGCACATCTGTCATCTCGGTACGGATGAAGCCCGGGGCAACAACGTTGGATCTGATATTTCTTGAACCCAGTTCTTTGGCAATGGATTTAGAGAAACCAATAATTCCTGCTTTTGATGCCGCGTAGTTGGCTTGTCCGGCATTACCCTGAACACCCACCACAGAGCTCATGTTGATGAACACACCTTTACGGTTTTTCATCATGATCTTGGAAGCTGCCTTGGTAACGTTGAATACAGATTTCAGGTTTACATTGATGACATCATCCCAGTTTTCTTCACTCATGCGCATCAGCAGACCGTCTTTAGTAATACCTGCATTGTTGACTACGATATCAAGCGTACCGAAATCGGCAACAATGGCAGCAATGAGTTGCTCTGCCTCTGCAAATTTAGATGCATCAGAACGGTAACCTTTAACCTGCGTACCGAAGGATTGAAGTTCCTGCTCTAAGGCTTCACCTTTTTCAACAGAAGATAAGTAAGTGAAAGCAACGTTTGCACCTTGCTCAGCAAATTTTTCCGCAATCTTACGGCCTATTCCTTTAGAAGCACCCGTGATCAGTGCTGTTTTTCCTGCTAGTAATTTCATTATGTCTGGTTAATGTTCTAATTGTATTTATTGTACTGCTGGTTCCTGTTGACTCAGGCAATGGAAACTTCCAAGTCCCCAGATAATATCTGTAGAGTCTATACCTATTACTGAGCGGTCTGGAAAAGCCTTTTGTATAATTTCAAGTGCTATGCTATCATTCACATCCCTGAACGTAGGCACAACGACTACTTCATTGGCGATATAAAAGTTTGCGTAAGACGCCGGCAGGCGGGTATCTTCATGGATTACCGGTGAGGGCATTGGCAGCTTGATGATATTTAGCGGCTCTCCATTTGGCAAGCGCATTTCCTGCAGCGTATTCAGATTTTCCTGAAGCAGCAAATAATTTTCATCCAGGGGATTGCTTTCAACAACGGTCAATACTGTATTCTCATTGACAAAGCGGGTGATATCATCGATATGCCCATCGGTGTCATCTCCAACAATACCATCACCCAGCCAAAGAATCTGCTCAGCACCATAGTATTCAAGCAGGTAGTTCTCAATCTCTGTTTTGGACAGATGTGGATTCCTGTTGTCATTCAAAAGGCAAGCTGTGGTAGTCAGGATAGTTCCGGCACCGTTGAATTCAACTGAGCCCCCCTCCATCACAATATCTGGTGTATACAACTTCAGGTTGAAATGACCTGCAATTTTTGTAGGCACTACGTCGTCCAGGTCGTAAGGAGGATATTTACCTCCCCATGCGTTGTATCCCCAGTCGACTACCGCTTTAGCTTTCTGATCTTTGCTCAATAGAAAAGCCGGGCCATGATCACGGCACCAGGCATCATTTGTAGCATTGAAATAAAACTCAACATTAGCGAGGTTTGCGCTCACCTTTTCAAGTTCTGCAATGGCAAATGCACGTGTTTCTTCGTCATTGATATTGATCCTGACTTTCTCTCCGGCTGCCACAGCTTTGATAAACTGGCAATATGGCGTGTATATAGTCTCCAGCTTTCCAGGCCATGAAGCCTCCTTATGGGGCCAACTTAGCCAGGTCGCTTCGTGTTTTGCCCATTCGGCAGGAAAAGTATATCCGGCCTTTTTGGGGCTATCGTTAAATAGATTCATCATCTATATACCTTTTGGTGATTTGGGAATAACTATCGATACGTCTGTCGCGCAGAAAAGGCCAGTGTGTGCGGTAGCTATCAGATTTCGCCAGATCCAACTCAACAACTTTCAATTCTTCCGTATTGTGTGGTGCCTGATAGAGGAGCGAGCCAAACGGATTCGATACAAATGATCCACCCCAGAATTCAACACCAGCTTCTTCACCTACGCGGTTAATGCTGACCACCGGAATACCGTTGGCGATGGCATGTGAGCGCTGGATCATCTGCCAGGCATTGTATTGTTCTTTGTTTGTCCCTTCATCCTGTGTGGTAGCCCAGCCGATAGCGGTTGGATAGACCAGGAAGTCGGCACCCATCAGAGCGGTAAGCCTTGCTGCTTCAGGATACCATTGATCCCAGCAAATCAGCACCCCAATTTTGGCATATTTCGTTTTAAATACTTTATAGCCCAGATCACCTGGAGTAAAATAGAATTTTTCATAAAAACCAGGATCGTCAGGAATGTGCATTTTCCGGTACTTACCCAGATAAGCACCATCTGCGTCTAGTACAGCAGTTGTGTTGTGGTACAATCCTTCAGCTCTTTTTTCAAAAAGTGAAGCTACGATAACAACATTGAGTTCTGCTGCTACAGCCGATAAGGCATCGGTAGAGGGGCCTGGAATGGCTTCAGCAAGTTTGAAATTCTCATAGTTTTCCTCATCACAAAAATAAAGGGAGGTAAACAATTCCTGAAGACATACCACCTGGGCACCCTGGGCTGCAATTTCCCGGATCTTTCCAATGGCTTTGTCCAGATTTTCCTGTTTATTGTTGGTGCAGCTCATCTGTACCAATCCTACTTGTACTTTAGTCATCCAATAAAATTTTGATTGCAAAGTTAACAGAAAAAAATATCTGTCCCTGTTTTTTAGTTAAATCGATGTGTCTGCCAGCCGATCCTGGTATTCCTGCTGCAATTCGAAGAGACATTTGGCACAAAGACAGCCATCATACAGCTCACTGATATACTGAACTTCATTAATGTTCAGCTGCACAACGCTGCACTGGCATTTGGTGTAAGCGTTGGCTTTACATTCTATGCGTGTATTACAGCGTTCACAGGGAATAACTTCGTGCTTAGTCATTACTACAAAGATACGTGATGTATAATTAATGGATTATACGTGTATCTAAATATGACAAACAGCTATCATTTGCACAAAAAAAAGCCGCCCCATAAGATTGAGGCGGCTTGTATTCTTAAGCTGAAGGTGATTTAGCCTGAGCAGCTGATACAGCCTTCTTCCATGCTGCACACCGGACCTTCAACGATCTCTTCTGCGCTCTGCTCAATATGAGCCGGAATTACTGGCTCCATATTTTTACCTGCCTGATTCTCTACTGTAAATTTAACAGCCTGAGAAGCGGCTTGTGTACGCAGGTAATACATTCCTGTTTTTAAGCCTTTCTTCCATGCATAGAAGTGCATTGAAGTTAATTTAGATGTATTTGGCGCATTGATAAACAGGTTAAGGGACTGCGACTGGCAAATATATGCACCCCTATCGGCTGCCATATCAATAATGCTGCGCATTTTAATTTCCCATACTGTTTTGTATAGTTCTTTAATGAAATCAGGGATCTCAGCAATATCCTGAACAGATCCGTTGGCCAGGATAATCCTGTCTTTCATCGCCGGGGTCCACAGACCCAGGGATACCAAATCTTTCAATAAGTGTTTGTTCACGACTACAAACTCTCCACTCAATACCCTTCTGGTATAAATGTTAGAGGTATAAGGTTCAAAACATTCGTTATTACCCAAAATTTGTGATGTAGAAGCTGTAGGCATTGGCGCAACCAGTAAAGAGTTACGAACACCATCTTTAACAACTTTAGCACGTAAGGTTTCCCAATCCCAACGGTTACTGCCGGGAGTTACATTCCAAAGATCAAACTGGAACTGACCTTTTGACAATGGAGAACCCTTAAAGGTTTCGTATGCACCGTCTTTTAGGGCAAGATCATGAGAAGCAGTCATTGCTGCAAAATAGATCGTCTCAAAGATGTCTTTGTTCAGTTCTTTTGCACCATCACTTTCGAAAGGAAGACGCATTAAGATGAAAGCATCAGCCAAACCTTGAACACCCAGTCCAACCGGTCTGTGACGCATGTTTGAATATCTTGCTTCCTCAATAGGATAATAGTTATAATCAATTACTTTATTCAGGTTCAATGTAGCCTGATAGGTTACTTCGTATAATTTCTGGTGATCAAATTCTCCGTTTACAACAAAACGTGGCAGGGCCAATGAAGCCAGATTACATACGGCTACCTCGTCTTTTGAAGAGAACTCCATGATCTCAGTACACAGGTTGGAACTTTTGATCGTTCCTAAGTTCTGCTGGTTTGATTTACCGTTAGCTGCATCTTTGTACAACAGGTAAGGTGTTCCGGTTTCAATCTGTGAGTCCAGGATGGCGAACCATAATTCCTGTGCTTTGATTGTTTTACGTGCACGACCTTCTTTTTCATAGCGCTCATATAAAGCATTGAATTCAGCGCCAAAGCAGTCGGCCAGGCCTGGTGCTTCATCCGGGCTGAATAAACTCCAGTCGCCATTATCTTCAACACGTTGCATAAACAGATCGCAGATCCATAGTGCGTAGAACAAATCGCGGGCACGCATCTCTTCCTTACCGTGGTTTTTACGGAGGTCAAGGAAAGCGAATACATCTGCATGCCATGGTTCAAGATAAATAGCAAAAGCTCCTTTACGTTTACCTCCACCCTGATCTACATAACGGGCTGTATCATTAAACACTTTAAGCATCGGAACAATACCATTACTGGTACCGTTAGTACCACTGATGTAAGCACCTGTAGCTCTTACATTGTGGATACTCAGGCCAATTCCACCTGCACTTTGCGAGATTTTAGCAGTCTGTTTCAAGGTATCATAAATACCTTCGATGCTATCATCCTGCATGGTTAACAGGAAGCATGATGACATCTGAGGTTTTGGTGTACCTGCGTTGAACAAAGTTGGCGTACCATGCGTAAACCAACGCTCGCTCATCAGGTTATAGGAAGCAATTACGCTGTCAATATCAGTTTTGTGAATCCCTACGGCCACACGCATGTATAAATGCTGCGGACGTTCAACGATCTCACCGTTAACTTTTAATAAATAAGATTTTTCTAGTGTTTTAAAACCGAAGTAATCAAAGCCAAAGTCTCTGTCATAAATGATTGTGCTATCTAACAAATCAGCATGTTCCTGTATCACCGCCCAAACATCTTCTGCGATCAGGGATGCTGATTTACCGGTTTTTGGATCTACATACAGATATAGTTTTTCCATTGTTTTGGAGAAAGACTTCACTGTATTTTTATGCAGGTTGGATACCGCTATTCTGGAAGCCAGTAATGCATAATCCGGATGTTTCGTGGTTAGAGATGCTGCCGTTTCAGCTGCAAGGCTATCCAGTTCAGATGTGGTCACCCCATCATACAAACCTTCGATTACCTTTTTAGCTACGTCAATGGGATCAACTAATTCAGCGTTGAAGCCGTAACATAATTTTTCGATCCGGGCAGTGATCTTATCAAACCGCACTGCTTCTTTGCGGCCGTCTCTTTTTTCTACAAACATATTTTTCAGGTATTTATGGATTCGCTGGTGGTTGGGTACACGTACCTGGTTTCAGACGAACCGGTTAATAATTTATTTAATTGCTTTAACAAGCAGGTCTAAAAGTCGTCATCTAATGAAAATGCAGATGCTTTATCTTCCGCAGAAGTCAACACCCCACTTTTCTGGTAATCACCAACACGTTTTTCAAAGAAATTGGTCTTTCCCTGAAGGGAAATCATTTCCATGAAATCGAATGGATTGGTTGCATGGTATATTTTTGAGTAACCCAGTTCATCTATCCATCTGTCGGCTACGAATTCAATGTATTGGGACATCAGTTTGGCATTCATACCGATTAATGCTACAGGCAATGCATCGGTAACAAATTCCTTTTCAATTTCTACAGCATCTCTGATGATGGCATGTACTGCTTCTTCGCTTAATCTGTTCTTCAACATTTTGTAGAGCAGACAAGCAAATTCACAGTGTGAACCTTCGTCTCTTGAGATCAGCTCATTGCTAAAAGTCAACCCTGGCATTAAACCACGTTTCTTTAACCAGAAAATAGAACAGAAACTACCGCTAAAGAAGATCCCTTCTACCGCAGCAAAGGCAACAAGTCTTTCTGCGAAGTTACCGTTATCGATCCAGCGTAAGGCCCATTCTGCTTTTCTCTTCACACATGGAACTGTTTCTATGGCATGGAACAACCTGTCTTTTTCTTCAGGATCTTTAATATAGGTATCAATCAATAAGGCATACGTTTCAGAATGGATATTTTCCATCATGATCTGAAAGCCATAAAAACACCTGGCTTCAGGAAGTTGCACTTCACTCATAAAGTTAACCGCAAGGTTTTCGTTCACGATACCATCACTGGCAGAGAAGAAAGCCAGAATATGAGAGATAAAGTGGCGCTCTCCGCTATTCAGGTTATCCCAATGTTTCTGATCATCCGAAAGATCAATCTCTTCGGCAGTCCAGAAACTTGCTTCGCTTTTCTTGTACATTTCCCATATTTCGGGGTACTTGATCGGCAATAGAACAAAGCGGTCTTTATTTTCTCTGAGGAGTACTTCTTCTTCTTCTTGCATAGGGGATATGATTTATTTAAGTAATTATTTATTGAATTTTCCTTTAGAATGTACAGCCGCCAAAAACTCCATACTTAATCTGAAAGATTGTTGGGCTGTTAAACCCTTAAAACCCTAAATAATTAAATATTAAACCTTTAACTGCAAAAAACTGTGTGGTTTACTAAAGAACTTTATGTAAACAAATATAAAGTCTGAGCCATTTATCCGTCTCGATAAGTTGTTAACAACTGTGCATTTTTACTAACAAACAAATCTTAAAGTGACACATTCATTACGCTGGATATTTGGTAATCTTTAAGCTGAATGAACCAGAAAGGCCAAAATATACCCATATCGATATTAGTATACTGAGGCTAAAAGAGTTGGCAATAATTAGGATTTATTCGATGTGATAAGAGATTTCTACTTTGGACTGCCCCATTTTCCAGAAGCCAAGTTTTTTAGCGGCATGTTCAGAAAGATCTATGATGTATCTTTTAGTAAAGGGGCCGCGGTCGTTAACAACGACGTCTACCATCTTGCCATTAGACAGATTTCTTACAGTAACTACCGTGCCGAACGGAAGTGAAAGATGAGCTGCGGTTAGCTTGTGTCCGCGGTATTTTTTGCCACTTGTAGTTCTACGCCCTTCGAATTTCTTAGCATAATAGGTAGCATAGCCGGTTTTGGTACGCATGCCTTCTGTAGCTACAGAGTCCTGCTGTGCATGCAGGGTCAAACAAAGAAAGAGGCTAAGTAACAGCAAACAATATTTCATAGTTATATATATTACGGCCTGCAAAGATAAGAAAACTAAGCTCTTATG
>Ga0247808_10001546_pt1 | contig 11114 bp, 28 predicted proteins | sample UWRJL089202R1_FD_179914 | JGI IMG/M metagenome (GOLD analysis project Ga0247808, IMG submission 179914) | Plant litter microbial communities from Arlington Agricultural Research Station in Wisconsin, United States - UWRJ-L089-202R-1 | ecosystem: Environmental > Terrestrial > Plant litter >... | reverse complement strand
GCTCTCGCTTCGTTGTATTTTTCTAAGTTACTTTTGCCCATAGGCTCACTCATCAGGTGCCCCAAAGCGGAACACCTGAATAAATATTTATCAAACTTACCCATTATTGCAAAGCGTTAAGTTGTTGGTTGTACAAATCCGCTTTAACATCATTGTCGATATGCGGCTGTAGCTTTTCTAACTCGGCAACAGATTTGCAATCTTCAACCAATAGGGCGAAGCGTTCGTTTTCTTTGTTTTCGATTTGCAACGGCTCAACATCGGAATAAGTAACGTCTTGCGTTTCGTGGTTATTAATAACGGATTGATCTGCAATAACTGCGCTTTGCATTTCAACAGATAGTGGTGCCCATTTAGACAGCAATAATTTAGTAACGGTTTTTAATGCCATTGCATCAAAGCTATCAACCCAATTACCATAACCTTTTTTATACGTTTGGCTGTAGCGTGTAGCGTGGTCTTTGACTTCCTGTACGCTCATATAGTTTTGCTTTTCAAAGCCGTTAAGTAGGCTAAAATAAGCCACATAACCGATTATAGGCAACTTAGCCCTGATAGCGTCATCTTCTTCCCATTGAAATTCGATGTCACCTGTAAGCCTGTCACGTTTTTTAATTTCGCCTTCCCTTACGTCTGTTTGCGATAGCTTTTTAAATTGGCCTGAACGCATAGCAAGTTGGTTGAAGCCTTTAGCCATAACCTGAAACTGCGCAACATCTTCCCATTGTTGGGTTTCCTTATTTTTGGTTTTATAAGGAATAATAGCTGCAAAGCCTAAGTTCGGGTTTATTGGTAAATCTAATACTGCCGCCATCATTGCTGACTGATAGATACTGTTTACGTTGGCATTTGCAAGAAGTTGATTTTGCGCCACGCATTGCAGTACGGAAGTCATAAAGGCGGTAGAACGTTTGCCCATAATTTCGGCAAACTTTTGTTTTACATTGTCTTGTGCAAAGAAGTCTTTAGGCTTTTGCTTTGCTACCTGATTTGTCTGTGCGGCCTGTACCGCTGTTTTCTGTTTTTCCATATTAATTTATTTAGTTGTTAGTTTAAAGAAAGTCAACAACGGAATATTCAACACGTACCGTTTCATTTTCCAATGTTAATGTTATAGGCTGCTCACTTAGTCCTTTAAGGAACAAAAGGAGTTTAGCCATTGCAAGGTTATTGAATTTAGCGTTATCTGTAACACCGTATTGCCTTTCGGTTTTATATTCTACATCTGTCTGATATTTAGTTGTGCCAAATATTAGCGTTCCGTCATTACCATACCATTGCATATAATGGCAATCAACATCAAATGCCTCTTTCAGCTTTTCTGCAAACACTTTGCTATTTACTATTAGCTTCATCTTTCCTTTTCTCCTTAAATACTGTCGTTTGGGGTGGGGGTTAAAAGCTCGGAGTGTTGGTGAATGTTGCCGATGACTTCAGCCCATTTTTCAGTGGAATAAAACGGGTCGTCTTCTAACTCTGAAAAGTCGTAACACAACGGCTCATCATTCATCATAAAACATCCGTCTTTGTATAAGACAACACCTTTATATCCTGCATAGTTCTTGATTATATCCCCCTCGTAAATATCTACGCCGTTTTTATCCTTTAAGCCTGTAAATTCGCCTACTGTTTCAGCGGCAACGTCTGCATAAGAGTAATACTCCTGATTGCCCCATTTACCAATAGCGGACTCTGATAGCAAACTACCGTATGCAAACTGACCGTCTTTTTTTAATCCTCTAAATTTTATTTCCCTTTTCATATCGCTAAGTGTTGTATTGGGGGTGGTTAAACCAATACCTCTTTAATAATTTGCTTTGTTGGATAAACATGTGCCTTTAAAAGTTGCAGGCATTCGTTTGGTGTTTTTCCCGAATGATGCCCATATCCGTCAATATAAGCGGAAAATTTTATGCTATCTATATTGCTGCTATCACGTAAGTGTTTGCCTACAGAAACGTCTACTGTATAATAAGGACGTTTAAGGTTAACGGCAATCTTTTCTACTTCTTTGGCAAATTCTGCCATGCTAATTACTTTAGTCGTTTTCATATCTTCCTTTGTTTAATTTTTGGAAAGGGTGGGGTTAGTTATTAACCCAGTAATCAGCAACTACCTTTTTAGCAGAATCCCACCAAATATCATGCACTAAAGGCATTTTTTTAGATACAATATCGCCTATATTGAAATAGCTTTTAGCCATTGTATTAAACTCGAAATCGTCGTCGGATATCAAGCCGAATTTTCGGATAGATATTTGCGAAACTTTGTATTTTTCATCAACCCTTAACAACAAGCAAGAGTGGAATTCTTCGCCGTCAAAATCAGCAGGATTGTCTTGATTTTCGCTGTACTTAAATATACAAGGCACCTCGTAAGGGAATTGTACTTGTTCTGTTACTGTTCTGGTTACTTCGATAGTTTTCATTTTTATCTTTTCCTTTTAGTTCGGTACAAATATAGGGGGTGGGATTGGTAATACGAAATAAAGTTATTAACATTTTTAATAACAAGTTGTTGAAAACTTTATTAAGAAAATTAATAAACATATTAATAAAACAGTTATATTTGTATCATACAAAACGGTAGAAATTATGAAAAATTCAGATATTAAGAAAGGTCAAATAGTAAACGTTATCTACAAAGGAACAGAGGAATTTGCAGAGGTGTTAAGCGTATTTCATTACGAAAACTATTCATCTATATTAACCGCTGTTTTAACTGATACTGGCAGACAAAAACACACATTTGATTTACCTGAAATTTTATCTATTCACGCAAACTAAAAATTAATATGAAAACATACATGGTAACTGCGGTTAATCAAAATGGTGACAAACACTATTTTTATCCAAAAGCAAAAAGCGAACAAGATGCCCTATCAAAAGGCACTCAAAAAGCTATTAGTGTTTCTAACTACTGGAATACATGGGTAGTTATAGGTGCTGAATTATTTAACATTAAATTACATGCAAGGGATTAAGTTATGAAAAGCTTTGAATATAATGAGCGCACAGACCAAGGTAATAAGTTTCAAATAGCTTGTGCTTTGGAGCAGACCTTTGATATAAAATATAGTGGCAGCGATGATGTTATAAATGCATACGAAATTGAAAGTTCATTAAATCATATAATTGATGGGCTGGGGTTCCTTTTAATAAAAATAGAAAAATAAATAATTATGCCAAAATTCATAAAAACAAAAACAGTTAAGCCTGAACAAATAGAAATCGGGCAAGCGATAGAAGTACACGCAGATAGTTTAGCAACCTTTAAGGCTTATGTAAGTAAGGCTAATAAGGGGCAAGACAATCTAATCAGGTTTAATTATTCACCCTTTGTTGGTTCTTTCTGCACCGCTACACGTACGGCAGATGTTCAACGTAAACAACCCGCATCAAATGACCACTAACCAACTCAACCGCCTATCAATCCCTGCATCGGCAGTGGTATTTATAATTTTTAATATTTATTGGTTTTTATTGAGGTAACCCCCACCACTCCTACAGGGGTGTAAAAGATTAGAAAAGATATGAAAACCACACAAAAAGTATTTCAATCAGAAGTAAGAAAATGGGTTATAAAATGTTTTGGTGAAACTATCGCCAATGACAAGTTAGAGCGGAATCACCGCTTTTTAGAGGAAGCATTAGAGTTGGTGCAATCAACAGGATGCACTAAAGAAGATGCCCATAGCCTTGTTGATTATGTATTCAACAGGCCCGTAGGTGAAGTGTATCAGGAAATCGGGGGCGTTATGGTAACTCTTTCCGCTTTGTGTTCTGCAAATGAGCAATCACTATTTGTTAATGCCATGATTGAATTGGCACGTATTAACAAGCCTGAAATAATTGAGAAAATACGTATCAAACAGGCCACCAAACCACACGCATCACCATTACCAACCTCGGCTAAACTTCAAGACCATGACTAACCCAATAAAAGCCCTAACAGACAATACAGGAGAGAATGCAACGCCGGTTAATCCGTATAGGGTAGCGTGTTACGAGTGGAACGAATGGAATAAGTTAAATCCAAAACGCCCATTAACAGAACGCCAAAAACCAAATATTTCTATTGAGGTTCATGAGATTTGGCAGTATGACGAAACATCTTTACTATGGAAAAATGCACCACCTGAAAGATATGAGAAGTTTAAATCCTTTGAAGATTACAAACAATTTGCAGATAGATGGGGAATCAATACCCGAATCGCCTATAAGCCCCTTGCCGCCCCTGTTGATGGTGTGGAAAATATAGATGAGTGGGAAGTTTACGAAGATGAAGATAACCGTACACCACATGAGGAATATTTGGATGCCGTAATTGATAATCGTAAAGGAAGCGGCCTTTATGAAGATAATTGCGTGACATTAAAGAACCCGCCACAATCCGAATGGAACGCAGCTATTGATGAGGCTGTGAGGGTGTTGGAGCCATTAGTTAAACACTACAGACAATATGGCGACCACATAGAGGCTTCAACTGTTCAAGAATGTATTAGTAAAATTAAAACATTATCTAAATGAAAGAGATAGAAAATTGCCCGATTTGCCTCGGTGCGGGTGAAATGTATTCTGAAAAGGATGCGCAAAAATGGCCATGTGGCTTTTGCAAAGGAACTGGGAAAGAAGAACCAAATGAAGTTCCTGAGTTAAATACACTTTATCCTCACGACAAAGAATACTTAGCCGAAATAAATTCTGTGATTGATAGCATGGATGAAGTGGACAGAAAGTTTATTCCAGTTGATAACCCTCATTGGTTAGATGGGTATCAAAACGGATACATATTAGGTAGGCGTAAACAATCCGACCCCGCCCATATAGCTGATATAGTTAGGCAGACGTTGTACATAATCGCTACCAACAAATTAATGGACGGTATAGATAACCTGTTGCAATTTGAGCGTCACGAAGCCATTCTCGCCATGCACCCCGAAATAGTTAACCAAATAATAAAGAAATGAAAATAGCAGAAATCATGAAGTTACTTCCGACAGATTCTGAAGTTGAAAAATGGTATGATATGAACATTAGCGAAATGGACGAATGTTCAGCTTCATCTGCCATTTACAAATTTAGGTTATATCTAAAGGAGCGATTTGAACAAAAATTAAAACCAATTGAACACAATATTTCAGGCTTTAATACACGCAGGAAATTACCAAGTTAGACCTAACCAAATAAGAGTATGAAAATTTTAAACACACCCGAGAATAAGGCAAAGTTTTTTGCACTGTATTGGGGGCAGGCTGTAATGACTTATAATGATGAAATATTAAAGTTTAACAATGCTGTATCAAATCCAGCTCATTTTTATGTGAGTATGTTTAATATTGATTTTATAGAAAATAAACTATTGAGACTACGCCAGCTATCATCAATTACAGATGATGAAGCTATTGAGGTGGCTAAATTCAGTGGATTTGATTTTGACGAAGATACCGAAAGGGCTGTGTCTTATGATACAACGTTAGGCAAAAAAACAGAAACAGACTACTTGATAAATCGTGGCAAATCAACAATTAAGCTGTTTTTAAATAAGCTGAATTACAAGGCTTACCAATATTTGCAATCCCTCGGCTTCGCCATACCATATCACGACCTTTCAGTTGATGATTTGATTGCTTACGGATGGATAAAACTAACCAAATAACTAACCCCCGCCATATAGGCGGTTAAAGAAAAAAGAAAAAGATGAAAGAACCGAGTATAATAATAGGGTATACAAATCAATACAAATATATTGTCACCTGTGAATATAAAGAAGATTATCCCGAACACAAAACAACCCATTTTCAAATATTTGAGCCTATTTTTAAAACAGATACATTTGATTCCCTGGTTTCAGATGATAGGATATATAATAACGAAACGTGTAAAAATGATTGGAGCGAACTAACCATAACCCTTTAACCCGAAAAGAAAAGATGAACAAAAAGAAAAAAGCTACAACATTCAGCAAGTTTTGTGAATCCCACAATTGCACAAAAGAAGAAGCGTTTGAATTGTTTGATTATCTGCTATTCATTAGAATAAAAGACACTATACGCCTTATAAAATAACCCCATCTCACCCTGCATAGCTTATGCGGGTGGGGAAAGAAAAAGAAAGACATATTATGAGAGAATTAAAATTTAGGGCATGGGATGCCAAAGAAAAACAAATGATATCACCCGATTATGTTAGCCGCACAGGTCATGCTTTTTGGAAAGAAAATAGTATACCTACAAGCAGTAATTTGGTTATGCAATTTACAGGGTTGTATGATAATTTCGGAAATAAAATATATGAAAGCGATATAATTACTTTCCCTGAATTTTACGAAACCCCCGAAATGACAAATACAAATTGGATAAAAGGTAAGGTTGTGTTTATTCATGGTTCATTTCACATACAAACCAATGAAGAAGAAATTACTCCTGATACCTACAATTTGGCGCATGAGATGCAATCGTACGACGGGCGCATAGAGGTTATAGGAAACATATATCAAAACCCCGAACTGTTATGAAAAACCTCACCATCCCCCTAACCCTCCTATGCCTGCTTTTTGCGGGGGTGTGAGAGCGGACGTACAGAACAACCGAAAGCTAAATATTGGCACGTAATAACAATTGACGGTTGCCAGTATCTCGAAAATTCTCGATGGAATGATGTTCCGTTAACTCACAAAGCAAACTGTAACAACCCAATACATAAAAAATGATACTCACACTCATTACCCTACCCTTTAAAATAATAATTTGTGAGTTATGGGTAAGGAGATATTTTAAAAGATTATGAAAAAAACCTACACCCGCTCAGATGGCACCCGATGGATGCGCATCCCGTCAACAGACAAACACGGTAACAAATTATTTATTCATGTATATAAAGGAAAAGAGAAATGAACAACGAAACCCTAGCCGATATATCAGTAAAGATCACCCATGTTATTAAAACAAACCTAGACCTGCCCTCTCAGCAGTTAATAACGAAAATATTAGATAAGATACCTGAATTAGCGAACGATATTGATTTAACAATTGAATACTTGCGCTCAATGGCAAACAGCCTCAGTATTGCCTACACAGACATTAATGATATTATCAGCTACATTCAGGGTTATGCTAAAAAAGCATCCAGCGATATTGACTGGAATACCCTTTGGCAAAGCATAGCGCAGGGCATATACTACGTTGCAAAAGTTATTGCCGGATTTCTACCGCCAAAATGGAAAGAAGTTATATTGATTGTTTTGGGGGCTTATGAAAGGTTGGTGTTATGAGCACAGAAAAAGAACTTTACTACAAACTAAGCGATAACGGCGATTTAAACGAATTGCACTTAGCCAGCCTGCATGAAGTAATGCAGCACATCGATATGGATTTAGGAGATATACACCCGAACGAGCGTGAAAATGTTTTCTACACAATTCAGCCCGTTTATATGACCGAAGATGAATTTAATAATTTACCTGAATACGAGGGATAATAATATGAGCGAGATAATTGTACAAGGTCACAAGATTGACACCAAAGAAATATTCGACATTAAAGATATTGAACATGATAAAAAAATGTTCCTAAACAGGCATGCAGGCTTTGTTATTTACTTAATTGACAAAAAACCCTTGTCTCTTTACGAGCACATCCCTTACGAAAGTTACCCACGAGAAATATCGGAAATAAAAGAAAAATGGCGTAAACTTCAAAAGCAGGTCGAAGAAAAATGGCAAGCAGACAAAACCGATTTGCCGGTATTTAAACTTTAACACCCTACCTCTACCAAAAGGCCCCGCTCGTTCTGAGTTGGGGCTTTGAATAAAAATTAGTATATTAAAAAATGCGACATTATGAAAGGATCTGAAATTAAAACAGAAGATATTGCTGAAAAAATAGCAAGTCTTATTGTAGAACAAAACTACATTTCAAAAAAGGATTTAATTCCTAAAATCAACGCTTATTTAAAGGCTTTTGTTAAGGTTCAATCAATACCTAAATTTCATCCGAGGGATTTAAAACAGGAAGCTATTTATCAACAGAAAAAAGAGGCGTGGGTTTGTTCCGAACAAAAATCGTTCTATTCATCTAAGCTTTCTGCTATTATAGGCATTGATGAAATGGCAAAATTAAATAAAGATGCCGAGGCATTTAGAGAAGCCTATGATATTAGCCAATTAGTTTAGCCGCATTACCCTGCGGTTATTTAGCCCCTCGATCAGCAATTGAAAGAGGGGTTTTTTACTTTTGTACAGTAATATCACCACTTTCAGTAGTAGCGGTAGGCGTTGCAGCCACACTTTGCGAAGCAATAACCTCATCTTTTTTAGCCGCTCCCTGTGAATAACCGAAGTAATATCCTGTGGCTGTACTAAGCGCGGTTACAATAGCTATCAACGCCTGCGATAGAACGTTGCTATCTCCCCTGTAAATGAATGTTATCATAAAAAGGTATGATAAGCACCCTACAACTAAAATAAGTGCTAATAAGGGTTTAATGTTTTCGGAAAGTGATTTCATATCCTTTATTTTAATGAATCAAATATTTTATCGTAGTAGCCTTTAATTAGCACCGCCTTATCATGACCGTTAACAATCTCCCTCGCTTCAATAGGGTCACTTTCATGGTCGTTAAAAGCATCTGATAATTTCTTTCCAGTAAACATACCTTTCAGCATGCCAATAACAATTATCTCTGCGGCTATATCAATTTGTAGTGCTAATTCAGGGCGGTTAACCAAATCTAATTTTAGCAACTTAGCAAACGCTGCGTAGTTGGACTTCCATGTAATCTGAACAAAGCCACGCCCGTAGTATAGTTTATCGGGCGTTGTGTATGGAGCGCGTTTACCGGGCCCTTTACCAATGTCTAATTTACTACCATACGGCAAGCCTTTTCCTCTGCCAACTTCTTCAACTGGCTTTAATCTGCTTTCGTGGTAACATGTAGATAGAATATAGGCAATGTATCTATAATCGCAAATGCCGTGTTTTGAGCAGCTTTCCAGTATTGCGTTAACGCTATCAACCTGAACCTGAGTAAGTGTCTTAGAAAGGCTGCGAAGTGCGCTAAATAGTTTGTCTTTGTTCATAATCCAAATATTAAATCCAATAACACAATTGTAGCCGTACCGTAAAACCAATAGGATATATTGTGGCTGTTCATGAGCCTAAAATTACGGCTATTACCCACATTGCCATTATAACAACCGCTATAAATAATACCATCCATATATCGGGTCGCTTATCCATAACATAAAGGTAAGTAATTGAACGCTAACAAAAAAGCATGTGTTCTTTTAGGTAAGAATATCTTTAACTTTCTGTAATACATAATTACTACTAACAGTAAACGATGCTAAAAAGAAAGCCGGGTACATACACATATGTAAAAGACGATCCCATGATGAAAGAGTGTATATTATATCAGGCATTTTAATATCATACACATAATAAGCAAGGTATCTTGACCAAAGTGCTGGTATTTCTGCTGTTATAGCCACACAGTAAGCTATAACGAACAATATTTGAGAAATCCACTCTTTAGATGCGTGTTCGGCTTTTTTAGCTTTCCTCACATGCCATAGCATCATAAATGGTATGCCTATGAGTATAACGCAATTTATCGCGCTTATAAATATTTTACTTAGCTCTATATCTTCTCTCATTGCTTTCCTTTAATAAAATTAGCTAAGAACGTTCCGCCAGTAACTAAACCGAAAATAATCATGCCAAAAAACAGTATTAGTCTAACAATATAAAATAATCTTACCTGAACAGTATAAACATCAAAATCTAATGTTTCTTTGACAAAAGGCAACATCATAAGAGCATATGCGGCGGTAAACCCAGATGCCAATATTTTGATGGTAATTTTATTAGTTTTTTCAGGCATCTCAACAATATCCCTTACGTGATTGTAAATATAAATATAATACATGCAAAGGGCGCAAACTCCTAAGATAGTAGCTATAATAATACTAGTAACATCATAGCATATCTTTTGCATTTTTGAATAAGCCTAATTTAAGTCCGCTGGTTATTACACAGCATATGGTTAATAATTCAATCCCAAAAAATGCTCCAATTTTCCACTTGTAATCATCGACCCCGAATTGAAACTGCAATATGATAAAAATAAAAAAGATTGACAATGAAGATAAAGATAGTATTATAAATCCTTTTTGGTTAGGGCTGGCAAAACCTTTTAAAATTTGCCATATAATATACGTCAATGTAAACATGCAAGAGTATCCGTAAATTAGTTTAGATACCCAATATTCTATAACATTAAAAGTAAGTACGTGTATTAATAGAGCGGCTACGTTTAACATCCAAACAATAGCCGCTCCTAACGTCCTGTAGTTAATATTAACCAATGTCATCTACACAAATGCCCTGTGCGTTTCTTACCTGACCTTGAGGGCATGGCGGAAGCGGTTTTGTGTCGCCCTGTGTAGTAACTCCGCCATTTAAAATATTCTTAATGTTATTTTCCTCATACTTTAGGATTTGCTTTGCGTAGTTTATCCATTTTAAGGAATATTTAATCTGCTCTTTTTGTTCGTTTGACATGATATATTGATTTTAAATTGTTTACGGTGTTGGCGGAGCAGAAATAGTCTGCCATCCCGCTGAGTACTTTTTATAGATAGCGCCACCTAGCAAAATAGACGGGCATGATACTTCGTCATCCGGCTGTGCGCTAGGGTATGTTGCGTTTAATGTCGCTGCTGAAAGTCCAACTGTAGTAGCATTTTCTACAAAGTTTACCCTTATCGCAGTGCCGGTCTGAATGTGTATTTTACCTACTGTAGCATCAACTACGGTAACATATCCTATTCTGTATCGATACTGCCCTAAAGTGGTCGGAACGGTCTGTGTTAAAGCGCCCGCAGTTGTATTGGAGAGATAAACAGGCCCTACAGAAAAGCCTGATGTGTTTAATCCGTTTACCACTCCTAAAGACGTTACGTAGCCTATCGCGCCGTTTGCAATGCTTTCCGTTGCTATACCGTTACTCACGGTTGTGGCGGCTACATCCGCCTTTGCAAGCGCTATGGTAGGCAAGCCACTTGAAGAACCATTAATGTACACAGCTGCACCATTTGTTATAGTACTGCCTGAG
>Ga0247808_10001545_pt1 | contig 11116 bp, 9 predicted proteins | sample UWRJL089202R1_FD_179914 | JGI IMG/M metagenome (GOLD analysis project Ga0247808, IMG submission 179914) | Plant litter microbial communities from Arlington Agricultural Research Station in Wisconsin, United States - UWRJ-L089-202R-1 | ecosystem: Environmental > Terrestrial > Plant litter >... | reverse complement strand
TCCGATCTAAATTAAGTTTCCGAAATTATTGACTTGAGATTCAATTTTTAAATCATTAAATTCCTTTTGCATTTTATCTGCATTTTCTTGATAGACAACTCTGAGATTAGGAATTTCACATTCAAAATTTTGGAAGTATTTTCCCAATTTGGATTCTATCTGTTGAACTGAAACCAATCCACTTTCTTCGACATTTCTAAAAAACTTTTTATAATTTTTTTGAATAATGATAAAATCAACCGGCGGAAGAATAACAGGAATATGGTTTGGCCAAACACAAACTCTGTATATTTTTCCATCATTAATATTTTTCAAAAGTATGTATCCCGCAACAAAAAGATCCTCATTTAAATTATCTTGAAGTTGATTTCTATTGAACTGATAATTCCATATATAATCAGAATTTTCTTTTGAATAAAAATCGATTTGAAAAGTTTCAAAATTATCTTTCACGAGTTTTTCATTTTGAATAATCCATTGATTTCCCAAATAATTTTTTTCAAATTTTTGTGGATTATCTGGGTCTATCTCATCTTGCATATTTAAAATATACAAATCCAAATCATCTATAATTTCATTCAGAATAGGAAAAGACTCATATCCGAAAAAGTTTGGTCTGATAAAATTAATGGTAAAACAAAAATTCAGATTTTCATAATCTTCAAAACTGTCCCAGATTTCTATTTCTTCGTTTTCTGTATTAGGTTCGTTCCAATCAATTCCAAAATAAACTCCCGTTTCTTCATTATGATAACTCCATTGACTTCCATTTTCCTCAAGAACGAAATGATTCAAGTTGTTTAAATAATCCTTTACTTGTTCTTCGGATAAACTGCTGGACTTTCTTTTATAGAAATATAAATCGTAGCTCATTTTATAACATTATTAAAAATTACGAAGCCTTCGTTTTATCCCTCATAAATTCTAAAACCTTCCAACCCAAATCATCCACTTTCTTCAAACCAATAGAAATCAAGAATGACAAGAAAATATTAAATGGATAAATAATCAAAACCAAAAGCCACCAACTCATTGAGTCTTTCAACGGAACAACAAGAAAATAAATTATAGAAGAACTCATTCCCTGAGCAAAATAAAAGAAAATCGCGTTTTGTCCGACATTTGTAATGAAATTGGGTTTCGTGATTTTCAATCGGTTATAAAAAACGAGAAGCGTGACCAATGAGAATAATGTCCAAATAATGTAAGGAATTTTCGGCGGAAATTTTTGTTTATTGATATTATAAAAAATCTCATTTCCATAATTCCAAAACATCCAGGCTAAAGCAATTGCAACAATGCCGTACAAAACAGGAATTATTTTGGTTGGGATTTTCTTGCCTTTCATTCTGTTAGCAATCAGAAAAACAGCCATATAAAACGCAACGTAACCGCCTTGCCCATTTGGATAATAATAAGGAAAAATATTAAATATTAAAGTTAAAACTACGCAAACGCCAATGAACCAATTGATATGTTTCGGAAAGAATTTTAAAATTAATACGCCTAAAACGGTCAAGATATAATAGACTTTCAAATACCAGAAACTTCCCATCACAACAGGAAAAGTGTCACAATTGGAATACTCGTGCAGATACCAGTTTCCTAAAACCTGCCATTGCGGTTCAGAAGAAATGCTGGTTGGAACATATTTACTTCCAAAAGTGGAATAAAAATCCTTCAGCCATTCAAAAGAAAAAAACGTCAATCCAAAAACTTTGAAGAAATAATCAAGAAAAAACAGAAACGTCACAAAAATCATATAGGTGATCTGCAACTTCAGCAATCTGTAAAGCGTTTTTTCTACATTATTCCCGGAAGTGATTCCACTCAGCGCATAAAACAAGGCTACATCGAAAACCAAAGAGAAAACCCGGACTTCTGTCGGAATGTAAAATTGGCCGCTCCAAAAAGCCGTGTGAATAAATATAATGGAAATGGTCGCCAGTCCTTTGGCAAAATCAATATAGAGATCTCTTTGCATTGGTTGTTATTTATCAATAGGATTGGGCTTTAGCCCATTCACAAAAGTAACAACATTCAAGGCTTTAGCCAAAACATATTAAAAATTTCGGCTGAAGCCTTTTCTGCGCATTACTCTGAAATTGGGCTGAAGCCCAACGCTATTGATTTTCGTTATGCAAAACCAAATTCTATTTATAATTATTTAACTTTTACCACTCGATTCTTATCCTTATTTTTACAAGTTCAATCGTAGAAATGTCAGACATCATTCAGCTTTTACCGGATCACGTTGCCAATCAGATTGCTGCAGGAGAAGTGGTGCAACGGCCGGCTTCCATTGTGAAGGAACTTTTGGAGAATTCTGTAGATGCAGGTTCTACCAAAATCCAGCTTATTATTCGTGACGCCGGGAAAAATCTACTTCAGGTTGTGGACAACGGAATCGGAATGTCTGAAACGGATGCGAGATTGGCTTTTGAACGCCACGCCACTTCCAAAATCAGATCAACCGAAGATATTTTCAAGATCGCAACCAAAGGTTTTCGTGGCGAAGCGTTGGCATCCATTGCAGCAGTTGCGCAAGTAGAACTTAAAACCAAACAAAAAGACTCGCCTGTCGGGACGAATATTTACATCGAAGGCGGACTTTTCCAGTTTCAGGATCCTATTCAAACGGTTGAAGGTTCTAATTTTTCTGTCAAGAATTTATTTTACAATGTTCCGGCAAGAAGGAAATTTCTTAAAAATGACAATGTAGAATTTCGTCATATCATTGATGAATTCCAGCGTGTTTCTTTGGCGCACGAAAATATAGAATTTGAAATGTTCCACAATGACGAGCCGGTTTTCAAACTGAGAAAAGGTGGTCAGATGCAGAGAATTGTGGATGTTTTCGGGAGAAAATTACAGCCACTTTTGATTCCAATCAAGGAAGATCTTGGCTGGGTTCATCTGCACGGTTATGTTGCAAAACCTGAAGGAGCGAAAAAAGCAAGAGGCGAACAGTTTTTCTTCGTCAATGGAAGATTTTTCCGAAGTGCTTATCTAAGCAAAGCCGTACAGGAAGCATTTGAAGGACTTTTGCAACCAGGTTATATTCCATCATTTTTTCTTTATCTTGAAATGGATCCAGAGAAAATTGATGTTAATATTCATCCTCAGAAAACCGAAGTTAAGTTTGAAGACGAAGCATTGATTTTTGCTTTGGTGAGATCCACAATCAAGCGCTCTTTGGGAATTTACAATGTGGCACCAAGTCTGGATTTTGAAAGAGATCCAAAGATGGAAGCATTTTTTGCACCAAGTAAAAGTAATTACAGTGCGCCATCGCCATCAGCCATTAATGTTGACAGAGATTTCAATCCCTTTGCTGTGGAGAAAACGACCGATGAAGAACGAATCAATCTGGCAGAACTTTATCAGGCAACTGAAGCGGCGCCATCGAAAATCAACCTTTTCGAAGATGATGATCTGGACGAAGATCTTTTCCGATTGCCCAATGGTTATTGGCTTTTGAACAAAGACGGACTGACTTATATGCTGGATTTGGGAAGAATGCATCGTGTGATTATGTCTTCGCATCAGGAAAATCTGCCGACGAAAAAAGCAGGGCAAAGTTTATTATTTTCTTTAGAATATCACCTGAATGAGATCGAGAAAAATAAATACAAATCCATCAAAAAATACCTCCCCGATTTTGGTTTTGAAATGACATTGGCTCAGGAAAATGTCTTAAGAATTGAGACTGTTCCGGAAGCTTTGAAAGAATCTCAGGTCATCAAATTCCTGGAAAAGATTTTCGAAGTTTTGGAATACCGAACAGAAGATGAGTTTTCCAAATATTTTGAATACCAATGGATTAAGCTAAAAACAAAATCTAAATTTGATTTTATTTATAAGACAGAAGTTGAGCAACTGGTCAAAGATTTTATTGATCTTGGCTTTCCGCAATATACCGTGAATGGTAAAAAATGTTGGATGGAAGTTCCGTTTGACGATTTTAAAAATAAATTTTAAGAATAATTAAAAAATTATGTTTCCTCAAATAACACCAGTGACGCGAAATATCATCATTTTGAATGTGATTTTTTTCGTTGCAACTTTTCTTCTCACCAATATAAATCTTAATCTGAAACCTTTGCTGGCAGGATATTTTCCTTTGTCTCCAAACTTCAGATCGTGGCAAATTATCACGCATATGTTTATGCACGGCGGAATTATGCATATTGTTTTTAATATGTTTACGCTTTATAGTTTCGGGCCGGTTTTGGAACAGGTTTTAGGACAGAAAAAATTTATTATTCTGTATTTCGCTGCAGGCTTGGGCGGTTTTGCTTTGTATAATATCTGGAATTATTATGAAGTAAGTCAATTGACTAATTTCCTTGTAGCTAGAGGTTTTGATGTGCACGAGATTTATAAAACGATTGATTACAGCAATATAGAATATTATCCCAATTTTTCTAATGACGAAGTTGTAAATACTGCGGCTCAAAAACTATTCGGGATTTTAAAAATACCAATGGTTGGTGCTTCAGGTGCAATTTTCGGAGTGATTGCTGCGTTTTCAACCTTGTTCCCAGATGCTAAATTGATGTTTATGTTCATTCCTTTTCCTATCAAGGCAAAATATCTGACACCAATTATTATCGTGGTTTCTATATTTTTAGGATTTGGACAGTTTAGTGGCGACAATATTGCACATTTTGCCCATCTTGGTGGTGCATTGATTGGCTTCCTTTATATTTGGAATTGGAAAAAATACAGAGACAGAATCCAATAAATGGGAATCATCAGACTTATTTTAACGATTTTTCACTTAATTATTATTTTTCTTTTATTCGGAACAATAATGAATGCTTACATTCCGCCAAGTGTTTTCGGGATGTTGAATCTCTTGTCTTTGGGATTTCCAATCTTAATGATTATCAATATTTTATTGCTCATATTTTGGATTGCAACCTGGAAAAAACGTGCGGCAGTGTTCCTTATATTATCTTTATTTTTCATCATCCCCACAAGAAGATGGATCAATTATACGCCAACGAAGAAAGAAACGCCGAACCTCAAAATCATTTCTCTCAACGGAAAATCCGGAAAATTCGGTGACGAAAATATTTACAGTTTTCTTAATGACCAAAAAGCGGATGTTGTTTTTACTCAGGAATATAAAAGTGACCAAAATCTGAAAGGGTTTGAATATTTTGAACGCCGATTTCCTGTGGTGAAAATCCAATCCAGATTCCCGATTGTAGAAAGTGGAATCGTGGAAACTGACGCAAAAAATGGAAGATGTATTTATGCCGATATCAAGGTGAATGGGAAAATAATCCGTTTCGTGAATGTTTATATGGAACCGTTTTATCTGGATAAAAGTATGATAAAACCAACTGGCGATATGAATGTGAACGAAGAAAAAGCGAAAAGCATCATCCATAAATTAGTTCCGACTTTCCGAAAACACCAAAGCCAAATTGCGCCTATCAAAGGATTTCTTGACAGTTCGCCTTACCCGATTATTCTTGCAGGCGATTTCAACTCGGTTCCGAATTCTTATGAGTATTATACATTATCCGAAGGTTTGGAAGATACTTTTCTGAAAGTCGGAAAAGGAAGCGGTACCAGTTTCCACGATTTCAAATTCCCTATTAAAATCGATCACGTTTTTGCTTCAAAATCAATTACTCCAATCAGTTACCAGGTTGACAGAAGCATGAAGATTTCTGATCATTTCCCTGTGATTGCAGAATTTTTAGTCGATTAAATTTAATAAAATGATGAAGAAAATATTAATTCTCAGTTCGGCTTTTTTAATCATAAGTTGCTCAAAAGAAACCCCGGTTCTGAATAATTCTGATAATCTGGATGCTGCACCGCAAATCACTTATGACACAACGGCAATCGATTCCTTTGGTCCTGGTGCGACTTCGGAAGCTGTGATGGCAAAAATCAATGCAGTCGCTATCAAAAGAGAACAGGACAGTCTTGCTAAAATTGCTGCTGCTGAACAGGAAAAACTGGATAAAGAAAAAGCGAAATTGGAAGAAGAAAAAGCCAAGGAGAAAAAAGAAGATTTATCCAAACCTAAAGTTGAAAAAATCATTGATAATTCCGTGTCTACAGATCAAAACCCGGCAAAAAATCCATAATGAATTCGGATTTATTGTTGGAATATATGATTTATATATTCCTTAAAAAATCGTCCAAACTATCATCTTTTGCCAACATCAGTTTTTTCTTTAATCGATAACGTGCATTCTTCACCGTTTCGGTAGAAACATTCAGGATCACAGCTACTTGCTTCATAGACAGTCCCATTTTGAAATAAGCACACATCCGCAGATTATTCTCGGTAAGATCACTGCAAATAGATTTTAACTTACTGAAAAATTCCGGATGCACTTCATTAAAATGATGAATAAACTTATGGCTTTCTACTTCTGTATTTAGATTCTTTCTTACGATATCAATGATATTGTCTGAAAAATCCTCATTTTCAAGATCATTAGATTTTCCGGCTTTTTGGAGAATTTCATGAAGGACATCGTTTTTATTAGACAAGATAAGAGAATAGGAAGTCACTTCCCGTACTTTAGCGTCCAGAACCTCTTTGTGCTTCTCCTCCTGAATCTGCTGAATACTTTTCTCATAATCCAGTTGCTTGCGGAGTGCCTCTTTTTCAGACTCTTTGATAATAGCCTGCTGTCTTTTTTTCTGATAAAATATTACCAAAACCGCAACGATTAAAAGGATAATAAAAATTGAGGAGATAAGTGTGATCGTCAGCTTTCTTCTCTCCAACATCGTTTTCTGCTTGGAAATCATTATTTCTTTTTCTGCTGAAGCCATAAAGGTTGAGACGTAAGCCTGATAAGAATCGATTGTTTTGGAATTACTTAAGATTTTCTCTTTCTGATCATTGTACTTTTTGAGATACGTGAAAGCCTTGTCAGAAGCGCCTTCTTTCTCATAGATTGTATATTTGACATTGTAAGCCAGGGAAAGCTGTTCTGCATTACCAATTTCGTGGGACAGTTTTTCAGCTTTTTCAATATAAGATTCTGCATCTTTAAAATCGCCAATGCCTAATGCGTAAACACTTTCATTGATCAGCAGAGAAGTCATAAAGGATTTGTTTTCTATCTGGTTGCCAATCTTCATCGCTTTTTGATAGTATTGATGCGCCAGATCTGGTTTATTGTGTAACATATAGCAGCCTCCGATGTTGAGGTACAGCACAGCAGAAACTCCTAAATCATTAAGTTTATCAACAGCCGGGATCAGTTTTATCATTCCAAGAATGGCTTTATCAAGTCCAATTTTTGTGAAAGCCTGTGCGCAATACATATTGACTTGAGCCTTCAAATATTCTGCCTTTGGAATCTTTGGCGAAAGCGACTGTTTATAAAATCTTTCGGAAATATCGAAATTCCTGGTCCTGAAACAAATCACACCTAAAAGCAACTCGACTCGGGATTTAAACAAAGTATTCCGAAGCGCTTTGTAACGAACCAAAGCTTTCAAAGAATTGGTAAAGCTGTCTGTGTAATTTCCAACGATGACATCATTATAGGCAAGAGCATGAAGCAGCAAAGCATTCTCAAACGGATATTTCTTTTCATTAAAAAATTTCAGTTTGGAACCGATAAGCGTATTTATCTTCGGATCTGAAACGCCTTGAGCATAATTTGAAAACGATTTCCAGTAAAGATATTTGGGAACTAGTTCTGGATGTTTGGATGAAATCTTTTCTAATTGCACGATCAAATTCTTTGTTTCAGCATCCCGAATAAATGCTTTTTTGTTGACCTCATTGGAAATGGAATCAAATCTCTGAATGTCACTTGCCGCAATGCAATGATTATTTAAGAGTAAAACTAAAAATATGGTTAAGAAAAAACGCAACTGCATCTTGGATTGAATTTTAAAAAATAATTCTCAAACGAAATGTATGAAAATTTGAACAATTACAAATATTATTTATAACCCATTGAAAATGAGAATTAAGAAAATAAATGCATACCACTTGAAATTAAAAAAATAACGCATGCACACCCTTTGCATACCGCAATAATTTGTTGAAAATTGTATTCCCTTCTACATTTGTTCAATACTTTTTTAATTAAATATTATGTACAAAATTAAATCTATTTTTTGCACCATTGTACTTTTGTTGATGTTCGCACCTACGAAAGCTCAATTTTCCGGATCAGGAAGCGGGACAGTAGCTGATCCTTTTAAAATCGCCAATGCAACCCAACTTGACGAAGTGAGAAATTATCTCGGGTTGGCAAACAGTACCAAGCATTTTTCAATCATTAATGACATTGATTTGACAGAACTAATTGCCACAAAATATCCAACTGAAGGATGGTTGCCTATTGGAAACAAAGAGGAAGAAGATACAAATGCTTTTTATGGCTCAATTAATGGTAATGGTTTCAAAATTATAAATCTTTGGATTTCCAGACCGGAAAGTAACTACATCGGGCTTTTTGGAAATATGCAGGAAGCCGTAATCAATAACTTGAACATACAGCTTGCAACCAATGGCATTACAGGTGGAGATTATGTCGGAGGTGTTTCCGGCTCAGTTTCCGGCGGAACTGTTACCAATGTAAAGGTAACCGGAACGATTACCGCGGCAAATTACGTTGGCGGACTTTTAGGAAATTCAACATCGAGTACATTAATCCAGAATGATTCTTCTGTTGCAATCATCAATGCAACTGGAAGTTATGTCGGCGGATTGATTGGAGTGAGTGCTTCTCCTGTTGCCAACTGCCAATCTTCCGGAGAAGTGAATGTAGATGGAGACAACGTGGGAGGCCTGATCGGTAAAACGTCAGCTATAGTTACTGGCTGCAGCTCATCCAGCAATGTTAAAAATACAGGAAGCATCTTTGTTGGGAATTTTATGGGCGGGTTAATTGGTGTTAACCAGTCACCAGTCAGCAATTCCAATGCATCAGGAAACGTAACTGGAACCAGCACCATTGGTGGATTGGTAGGAGATTCCTACGCGCCTGTCAGTGATTCTTATGCTACAGGAAATATTTCCGGAAGAACCTGGATTGGCGGTTTAGTTGGTACTTCTGATGCTGTTGAAAATTCCTATGCCACAGGAACTGTATATGCTGATCAGAAAATTGGAGGTGGATTGGTAGGACAATCTTATGGTACCATCACTTCCAGCCACGCGACAGGAAATGTTAGCGGTAGTCAGTCTATTGGAGGTCTTGTTGGAATTTTGGGAGCCACAGTTTCTTACAGCTATGCTACAGGAAATGTGACACAAATAGTTGCTGATAATATCCCTGAGGGAGGATTTGTAGACATTGGCGGACTTGCTGGTTCCAGCTTTAGTAATTCTTTTATTGAAAATTGCTTTGCTTCCGGCAATGTAAAAGTAACTGACAACAATGCAATGTATGTTGGTGGTTTAATTGGATTAAGCAACGGTATTTCAAATAGTTATGCGTATGGTTCAGTCATTGGCGGTTATTCGCTGGTAGGTGGACTTGCAGGAACAACTTGGGGTCCAATTTCCAACTCTGCAGCACTCAATCCATCAATCCAATCTTCACCTACAGGGAATCTCAATAAAATTCACAGAATAGCTGGCGATGTAGAATTTGATTCTGAATTGACCAATAATTACGCTTTGGATTCTATGCTTGTAAACAATCAAACGATTACTACCGGAACAGAAAATGACTGGTCGGGAATGAACAAATCTTTATCAGGAATCCAGATGAAAACGACTTACGAGAATGGATTGTCTTGGGATTTTACAAACGTTTGGGAAATCAGAGAAGGACACGGTTATCCTTACTTTAAAAATAGTGAATATCTTACAAGCATCATTCAGGCAAATACCAACAATAAAGAATGGGGAACTATCACGCCAACTGGTATTGTAGCACTAAAAGACGGATCTTCCCAATCATTTCAAATTATGCCTGCATCTGGTTACGAACTGGAATCTCTGATGGTAGATAACGTGAGTGTGGAAAAATCTTCAACTTACACTTTCCAGAATATCACAGAGAACCACACCATTACAGCAATTTTCAAAAAAATAGAACTTGGGACAAATGAAACTGGTTTGAAAGAAATCAATATTTATCCGAACCCGACTTCTGATTATATCTATATTTCAGGTAACAAAAAAATCAATACTTTGGAACTTTATAATGTCAATGGACAAAAGGTCTTGCAAAGCAAAGGAAACACCATAGACATCTCATCACTCACAAAAGGTGTTTACATCCTGAAAACCTTTACAGAAAATAATGAGGTCTTTACAAATAAGATCATCAAAAAGTAAAATTGAAAGACGAAAGGCCAGCTTTTTTAGCTGGCCTTTTTATTAAACAAAAAACCCATCAGATCATCTCTGATGGGTTTCTCAATATAATTCTATGAAAAATTATTTATTGTAAAGTTCTTCCACTTTATCCCAATTGATCACATCAAAAAACGCAGACACATAATCCGGTCTTCTGTTCTGATAATTAAGGTAATATGCGTGCTCCCAAACATCCAATCCTAAAATCGGAGTTCCTTTTACGTCCGCAACCGGCATCAGTGGATTATCCTGATTCGGAGTTGATGATACAACTACAGAACCGTCAGAATTTTTCACCAACCAAGCCCAACCAGAACCGAATCTGGTTTTAGCCGCGTTAGAAAAATCTTCTTTGAATTTATCAAAACCACCGATTTTCTCGATTTCAGCTTTTACATTTCCAACTGGTTCTTTGCTGCCGCCTGGCGTCAAAAGTTCCCAGAAAAGTGAGTGGTTGTAGTGTCCACCGCCATTATTTCTTACCGCTGGTTTGTCAGTTCCTGTTTTTTGGATTTCTTCAAGAGATTTCCCTTCAAGTTCTGTCCCCGCGATTGCGTTATTAAGATTGTCCACATACGCCTGGTGGTGTTTTGTGTGGTGGATTTCCATTGTTTTAGCATCGATGGTTGGCTCCAACGCATCGTATGCATAACTAAGTTTTGGTAATTCGAATGACATAGTTTGGTATTTATTTGTTAATAAATGAATTGTTCAAAAATAGTCAATTATTATTCCAAGAAGCAAGAATTAGACTTATTTTATAAATATTTAACATCGAAAAATATAATAAAATTTAAATCA
>Ga0247808_10001544_pt1 | contig 11120 bp, 10 predicted proteins | sample UWRJL089202R1_FD_179914 | JGI IMG/M metagenome (GOLD analysis project Ga0247808, IMG submission 179914) | Plant litter microbial communities from Arlington Agricultural Research Station in Wisconsin, United States - UWRJ-L089-202R-1 | ecosystem: Environmental > Terrestrial > Plant litter >... | reverse complement strand
GGTGCCGCCGGCGATGTCCAGCACGCGGTTGCCCGTGCGTACGCCGGACAGCTCGATGGCAAAGCGTTTCCAGAGGCGGTGCATGCCACCGGACAGCAGGTCGTTCATCAAGTCGTATTTGGCCGCGACGGAGTGGAAAACCTCCGCAACTTTCTCGGCCTTCTGGCTTTCCGGCACATTTTTGTAACCGAAGTGAGTCGTGGGTTCGGCATCGCTGCCTTTGCGCGGATCGTTCATATCGCGGTCACCGGAATAAAGTGCGGCCATTCTAATCGCCGGGGCTGGCTTTGTCTTGACAAGGCTCATCGACAACAGTTTCTTCGTTCGGAGCGGCTGTTATAGTTGCGCCACGATTTACCTTGCGCTGAAGGAGCCCTTTAATGGCCCGAATCACTGTTGAACGCCCGCACGCACTGGGCAAAGAAAAGGCCCGCGAGAAGGCTGAGGTGCTGGTGGAAAAGCTGGCGGAAAAATATGGCATCGCCCACGAGTGGAATGGCGACAGCGTCGAACTCAACGGCAAGGGCGCCAAGGGCACTGTCGATGTCGAAGACGCGCTGGTGCGAGTCAACCTTGAGCTGAACTTCTTTTTGTCGGCCATGAGCGGGCAGATTCAGGCTGAAGTCGAGAAGCAGCTGGATAAGGCGTTGCTGGCGTAATTCGCTTCAATCCCGTAGGAGCGGCTTCAGCCGCGAGGAACATCCTCCCGGCTAAAGCCGGTCCTGCACATTCAACGCCACCAACCTAGGGTGAGCATTCTAATTTTTGCGCCTACTTTGTGCTTATGCCCCATTCCCACGGGGATGTCCTCCAACTTCAGAATGAGAGGTGCAGCATGGCCAAAGTAAGGTTGTTGAAGAAAAAAGCCGAAGACGAACAGGACACGGCGCTTTCCGAAGTCAGACTCTATGCACGCAAGATCTGGCTCGCCGGCCTGGGCGCTTATTTCTGGGCCGAGCAGGAAGGCAGCGAATACATCAAAGAGCTGATCCGTACCGGCGAAGAAACCGAAAAGAAAGCCAAGCGCGTTATCGACGAAAAAGTCGAGGCGGCGAACAGCGAAATCATGGCCTTCACCGATGATGTGGCCGAAGTCGCAGACGACGTTGAAAGCCGCCTGGACAAAATCGAAAACGCCTTTGATCGGCGTGTTGCCAGTGCCCTGAATCGCATTGGCATCCCTTCCAGACATGACGTCGAGACACTCTCTGCTAAGCTCGATGGGCTGACGGCATTGCTCGAACGTGTCGTCAATAAAAAATAAGGAGAGCGGGATGGCTGGCAAGAAAAAGCTTGAGAAAGAAGGCAGCTCCTGGATCGGCGGAGTCGAAAAATACTCCCGTCAAATCTGGCTGGCTGGCCTGGGTGCTTACTCCAAAGTCAGCAATGACGGCAGTAAGCTTTTTGAAACCCTCGTCAAAGATGGCGAGAAGGCCGAGAAAGAAACCAAGGCCGACCTCAGCAAAGAGGTCGATGAAGTCAAGGGCAAGGCGAAGTCGCGCGTTGGCGATGTGAAAGACCTGGCGCTGGGTAAATGGAGCGAGCTGGAAGGGGCTTTCGACAAGCGTCTGAACAGTGCCATTTCCCGTCTGGGTGTGCCGAGCCGCAATGAAGTCAAGGCACTGCACAACAAGGTTGATCTGCTGACGCGGCAGATCGAAAAACTGACCGGCGAATCGGTTCCGCCGGTTACTCGTGCGTCGGCATCCCGGCCCAAAGCCACGGCCAAGCCGTTGGTCAAGGCAGCCGCCAAGACTGTCGCGAAAACCGCGGATAAAGCGGCGAGCAAAACCGCTGCGGCCAAGCCAGCAGTGAAAGCGGCAGCGGCCAAACCGGTTGCAGCAGCCAATAAAGCGGCGACGACCACGGCCAGCAAGGCTAAAGCGGTGGCGGCCAAGGCTTCCACGCCGAAGAAACCGGCCGCGCCGAAAAAGCCTGCTGCACCGAAAGCCGCAGCCGCCAAGCCGGCCGCTGCGAAACCTGCGGCGAAACCTGCGGCCACGCCGACCGCAAGCGCGACACCGGCTGCCAGCACTACCGCAGCTTCCCCGGCAGCGAGCACCAACTCGACCTCGTCGACGCCTGCCAGCCAGTCCTGATTCAAGGCTGGAAAACAAAAAACCCGACCTGTGCAAGCAGGCCGGGTTTTTTTGAGCCCCGAAGGAGCGGCTTCAGCCGCGAGGAACCTCAGCCGCGAGCGACGTCCTCCCGGCTCAAGCCGGTCCTACAGCGAATCGTGGGTCCCATTTCACGCCTCCAGATAATGCATCGCCAATTGCTGCGCAGCATCGCGCGAAGCGGGGATCAGGTGCGGCGCGACCAGCATCATGATCTGGTAGACCACCACCTCGCTCTGACCTTTGCGGCCCAGAATGCGCTGGTAATCCAGGGAAAACAGCAAGGTCATGCTGATCTGCTCAACCAGTTGCCCCAACGCCTGGGTATCGCTGACGATCTGTCCTTCGGCTTTGAGGCGCGCCAGCAGCGACGCCAGCGTGCGTTTGATGGCATTGAGCAGGTTACGAATCCCCCGCGCCAGTTTCGGCAGGCGTGAGGCAAGATTGGACAGGTCCTGAAACAGGAACCGGTAATACGCCAGGCGCTCGACGATCAGGTGCAGGAACAGCCAGTAATCCTCTGCCGCCAGCTGCGCGTTGTCCGGTGGGTCGAGCAGCGGAGACAGTTCGGCGTGAAAGCGTTCGAACAGCTCCAGGATCACCGGCTCCTTGCCATGAAAGTGGTAATACAGATTGCCGGGGCTGATCCCCAGTTCGTTGGCAATTTCCAGGGTTGAAACGTTCGGCTCGCCCTGCTCGTTGAACAGGGTCAAGGCACATTCAAGTATGCGGTCGCGGGTTTTCATCCAGTCTTCTTGTTTTGAATTGTTGGAGCGCGGCTTGCCCGCGAAGGGGTCATGTCAGTCGATACCAATGTCGACTGATCGATGGGTTCGCGGGTAAGCCTCGCTCCAGCAGAATCACGCCTAGCGCACATGCACATAAGTCCCCGGCGCCGCTTCCATGGGCGGGTAATTGGCGTTGCCCAGGGTGGTCAGGGTTTCCCGTTGTGCGCCAGACCGCGCCTGGACCCACTCCAGCCAGGTCGGCCACCAGCTGCCGTCATGGCTTTTCGCGTCGTAATACCAGGCGCGCGGGTCGCTGCTGAGTTTTTCATGTTCGACAAAGGTCGATTTAGGATTGCCCGGCGGATTCAGGATGCTCTGCACATGGCCGCTGTTGGACAGCAGGAAACGTCGTTCGCCGCCCAGCAACAAGGTCGAGCGATAGACCGCGTCCCAGGGCGTGATGTGGTCGTTGATGCCGGCGACGTTGAAGCTGTCGACGTTGACTTTCTGCAAGTCGATGGGCGTGCCGCACACTTCAAGACCGCCTGGATGAGTCAGCGGGTTGTGCTTGAAGAAGTCCAGCAAGTCGCCATGCATGGCCGCCGGCAAGCGTGTGGTGTCGTTGTTCCAGTAGAGAATGTCGAACGCTGGCGGCGATTTTCCCAGCAGGTAGTTGTTGATCCAGTAGGTCCAGATCAAGTCGTTGGGGCGCATCCAGGCGAAGACCTTGGCCATGTCGCGGCCGTCCAGCACGCCTTGTTGATACGAGCGCCGCTTGGCCGCTTCCAGCGCTTCTTCGTCGATGAACAGCGTGGCCGGGCTTTCGATCTGGCTGTCCAGCAGGCTGACCATGTAGGTAGCGCTGGAAACGCGACGCAGTTGACGCTTGGCCTGCAAATGGCCTTGCAGCGCAGCGATGGTCAAGCCTCCGGCACAGGCGCCCACCAGATTCACTTCCCGCGCACCGGTAATGGCGCGGCAGACGTTCAGGGCTTCTTCTGCGGCCTGAACATAGCTGGAAAGCCCCCACTCGCGATGACGCACATCCGGGTTGCGCCAGCTGATGACAAAGGTTTGCAGGCCGTTCTTGAGGCAGTACTGCACGAAGCTGTTATTCGGGCTGAGATCGAAAATGTAGAACTTGTTGATCTGCGGCGGCACGATCAGGATCGGCCGTGCGTACTGTTTTTCACTCATGGGTTTGTACTGGATCAGCTCCAGCACTTCATTGCGAAACACCACCGAACCGGGCGTCGTCGCCACCGTGCGGCCCACTTCAAACGCGTCCTTGGTGGTTTGTCTGGGTAAACCGTTGTTGTGCAGCATGTCGTCGAACAGATGGCTCAGGCCTTTGAACAGACTGTTGCCACCGGTATTGAACAACTCCTTGACTGCCACTGGATTGAGCAGGGTGTTGGACGGCGACACCGCGTCGTTGATCAAGGAGAAAATGAAATGCGCACGCGCCCGGTCGTCTTTGGACAGATCGCTGTCGTCGATCCAGTGCCTGACCTGATGCTGCCAGCTCAAATAGGCTTGCACGCCACGCCGGTAAAGCGGGTTGAGGCTCCACGTCGGGTCATTGAAGCGGGTGTCGCGCGGGCTCGGCGTGTAGGGCGTCTCGCCAAGCAACAGGATTCGGCTCAATTGGCGGCCCAGCGCCAGCGTGTGTCGGGCGCTGCGTAATGGATGGCGCAAGCCCTGCGCGGCCATGGTGCGCAAGGTTGAAAATAGATCCTGACCGCGCAGGCCGGTAATCGCGCTTTGCGCATTGATATAGGTCTGCGCTGTGATGTCGCTGCTTTTTACGGGCTTGTCTCGCATGGGGGCAACACTCCTTCGTCGTACCATCGAACCAATACAGCTACGCAAGCCCCTGTCCGAGCGGGCTTGCGTCGTTCTGCGCTGTGCGAAACTCCGATCTTCGCGTGCAGTCAGTGAAGCGTCTTGCCAATCGTGAATCGTGAACCTTGAGTGGTGGATTAAAGACGATGAATTCAGCGCGCGCTGGGCGCGGGGTGTGGATGCATGACGGCGCGCTGCCGTTCCTGCTCCAGAAATTTCATGATGATGGGCGCCACGGCTTCAGCCCGGGTGATCAAAAACAAATGACCGTCATCGATTATGTGTAGCTGGGCGTTGGGTATCCGCCAGGCCAGCAGTCGCATGTTGATCAGCGGGATCAGCGGATCGTCGTCACCGGCCAGCACCAGCGTTGGCTGATGGATCTTGTGCAGCCAGTGAATGCTGGTCCAGCCCATGCCCGCGAATAACTGCCAGTAATAACCCAGCTTGCCGGACGAGCGGACCTTGGCCGCATGATTCGCCGCCAGGTGCGGATCGCGCCGAAAAGCACCGCCGTAGATTTCCGGCGCGATGCGAATCACATGGGACGGCTGGATATAACGCCGCGGGCTGGCCATCAACCACAGCACGCGGGGTTTGCCCGGCACCATGACCGCGCCTGCCGCCGTAGCCGCCAGCACCAGCTTTTTGCAGCGCTCGGGATAATCGTAGGCGAACTGTTGGGCCAGCGCGCCGCCCCATGAAACGCCGATGACGTTGACCTGACCGTAATCCAGATAATCGAGCATCCGCGCCGCCAGTTTGGCCAGGCCGGGAAAGCGATACGGGCGACTTGGCGTGGAAGAACCACCGACGCCCGGCACATCGAACGCGATCACTTCCAGATCCGGGTCCAGCGCATCGACGAACGGAAACACCAACTCCAGGTTGGCACCGATGCCGTTGAAAATCAGCAAGGGTGTCAAATGAGGTTTGCCGGGGCGCACTGCGGTGCGAATGCTGTGACCATTCAAATCAATGGTGCGAAAAATAAACGGTTGCGGCATGCGCGAAAGCCCATTTGGATTTTTGAGAAGCTCGCCCTGTAGGACCGGATTCATCCGGGAAGAGGCCCGTATAGCCGCTGCATTTTCGTCGTCGCAAATGCCGCCTTCCCGGATAAATCCGGTCCCACAATAGCCAAAACACTAGCTGTCAGCGCTCGTGTACATAAGTCCCCGGTGACGCCTCGCCCGCCGGCCAGGTTTTATTGCCCAGTTGCGTCGGGGTCTTTTTCAGCTTGCCCGAACGCTCGGCCTGCCAGGCTTGCCAGTGCAGCCACCAGGAATCGGTGTGTTTGGTGCCGTTTTCTTGCCAGACTTTTGGGTCTGCGGGCATATCGGTATTGGTCATGTAGCGCGACTTGGGGTTGCCCGGTGGGTTCAGAATGCTCTGTATGTGACCGCTGCTGGACAGCACGAATTCAGTCTTGCCGCCAAACAACTGCGCCGACTTGTAGCAGGACAACCAAGGCGTGATGTGGTCGTTGGTCCCGGCCAGACAGAACACGTCGCTGGTGACCTGCTTGAGGTCAATCGGCGTGCCGCAGACTTCCAGGGCGTTGGGCCGAATCAGCGGATTGTTCTTGAACATCTCGATCAGGTCGCCATGAAACGCCGCCGGCAGAGGCGTGGTGTCGTTGTTCCAGAACAGGATGTCGAAAACCGGCGGTTCGTTGCCCAGCAGGTAATTGTTGACCCAGTAATTCCAGATCAGATCGTTGGGGCGCATCCAGGCGAAGACCTTGGCCATGTCGCGCCCTTCCAGCACGCCCGCCTGATAGGAATGGCGCTTGGCCGATTCCAGGGTTTGCTCGTCGACAAACAGCGCCACATCGCTGTCCAGCGTGGTATCGAGGACGCTGACCAGCAACGTCAGGGCGTGAACCTTCTGTTCGCCCAGCGCGGCGTAATGCCCCAGCAGCGCGGTGCAGGTGATGCCGCCGGAACAGGCGCCCAGCATGTTGATGTCTTTGCTGCCAGTGATGGCCATGACCACTTCCACCGCGTCCTTGAGGGCGTCGATGTACGTCGAAAGGCCCCATTCGCGCTGGGCCTTGGTCGGGTTGCGCCAGCTGACGATAAAGGTCTGCACCTGACTGCGCAGGCAGAAACGCGCGAGGCTCTTTTCCGGGCTCAGATCGAATACGTAGAACTTGTTGATTTGCGGCGGCACGACCAGCAGCGGCCGCTCATGCACCTGCTCGGTGATCGGCTTGTACTGGATCAGCTCCAGCACGTCATTGCGATAGACCACGGCGCCTTCGGTGGTGCCCAGACTCTTGCCGACTTCGAAAGCGTCCATGTTGACCTGGCTCGGCATGCCGCCGTTGTGGACCAGATCCTTGGCCAGATGCGACAAACCATCGAGCACGCTTTTGCCACCCGTTTCGAAGAAGCGCTTGACCGCGGCGGGGTTGGCCGCACTGTTGGTGGGCGACATGGCTTCGGTCAGCAGGTTGATCACAAAATGACCACGACTGATGTCCTGCGCTGACAGATTGCTGGAGCCGACCCAGTCATGCAGCTCTTTGCGCCAGGCCAGATACGTTTGCAGATAACGGCGATACAGGGGGTTCTGGCTCCAGGCCGGATCGAGAAAACGCCGGTCGTCGCTGTCCGGTTGCAGGGCCGATTTGCCCAGCAATACGTTTTTGAGTTCGAGGCCAAAATGCGCGACATGTTTGGCGCTGTGCCAGGGTTGCTTGAGCGCCTGACGCAAGACGGTCCGCGCAGTGCTGAGTAAATCCTTACGACGCAAGCCCACCACGGGATTGAGTCCCAGGGTGTGTTCAGAAGCTTGCTTTTGCAGGTCATCGTTGCTTTTGCTACTCATCTACGACGCTCCATTGTCCTGAGACGAGCGCTGACTTCCCTGTGAAAAAACAGCGCCACAGGCTAATGCCAGCACTAATGCTCGGGTTACCGATGATGGCTAAACACACGTGTTCCAAGGGGATCCGGCAACGCCACCGTCTTGCGCGTCTGAACAGCTGCGCTCCCTGCGACGGTTTACGATGCACACCCTTTGTGCTGCATGTTTTTCAATGCAGGGAACTTGCCAGAGTCATTGGTTACGCGAGATTTCAAAAATTCGCAAGCAGCGCCAGTCATTGGCCGCTGCGCGGAACATTGAAACAAAAGGAATTAGAAAGCGCGTCCTAAAACGCCCGGCGGCCAGGAGCTGCGGGCTAGAGCGATCACAGCATCAGCTTGACGATTTGCTCGGCAGGATCGCGGGATTTGCCGGCGTTTTTCAGCTCCAGCAAATAATCGTCCCAAAGAGATTCCTGGCGTTGCGCCAGTTGATAGAGATATTCCCAGGTGAACAATCCGCTGTCATGACCGTCATCGAAGGTCAATTTCAGTGCGTACTGACCGGCCGGTTCGACCTTGCTCAAACCAACACCGAGCTTGCCGAATTGCAGGATCGGTTTGCCATGGCCCTGAACCTCGGCGGAAGGCGAATGCACCCGCAAAAATTCAGCCGGCAGATGATATTCCTCGTCGGGCCCGTACTTCAGTGTCAGGGTTTTCGAGGCTTTGTGGAGCTGGATGGCGGTGGGGAGTTTGGTCATAGGAGGCAGCGTAAAGCTGCAAGCCACAAGCTGCAAGAGGGAGCCGCGAAGCTCCGAGCCACAAGCCGATCAGCTTGTAGCTTGGAGCTTGCGACTCGAAGCTTAAAGAATATACCGCGACAGATCTTCGTCGTTCGCCAGTTCACCCAGGTGACTGTTGACGTAGTCGGCATCGATCCGGATCAGCTCTGCACCCGGCGCGCTGGCCAGGTCACCGGCGCTGAACGACACTTCTTCGAGCAGGCGCTCAAGCAAGGTGTGCAGGCGGCGGGCACCGATGTTCTCGGTCTTCTCGTTCACTTGCCAGGCAATCTCGGCGATGCGCTTGATGCCGTCCGGCTGGAACTCGATGTTCAAACCTTCGGTCTTGAGCAGCGCGCAGTATTGTTCGGTCAACGACGCATGAGGCTCGCTGAGGATGCGTTCGAAATCCTGCGGCGTCAGGGCCTTGAGTTCGACGCGAATCGGCAGGCGACCTTGCAGCTCGGGCACCAGATCGCTCGGCTTGCTCAAATGGAACGCACCGGACGCGATGAACAGGATGTGGTCAGTCTTGACCATGCCCAGCTTGGTGTTGACCGTGCAGCCTTCGATCAGCGGCAGCAAGTCGCGCTGCACGCCTTCGCGGGAAACGTCGACGCCGCCGGAATTACCGCGCTTGGCGACCTTGTCGATTTCGTCGATGAACACGATGCCGTGCTGCTCGACGGCTTCCAGCGCCTTGGCTTTGAGTTCTTCTTCGTTGACGAGGCGCCCGGCCTCTTCTTCGCGCACCAGTTTCAGTGCTTCCTTGACCTTGAGCTTGCGGCTCTTCTTCTTGCCCTTGCCCATGTTGGCGAACAGGCTTTGCAGCTGATTGGTCATCTCTTCCATGCCCGGCGGCGCAGAAATATCGACACCGACGGATTCGCTGATCTCGATTTCGATTTCCTTGTCGTCCAGCTGGCCCTCGCGCAGGCGCTTGCGGAACAGCTGGCGCGTGTTGGAATCGCTGGCCGGCAGGGCGTCTTCATTGAAACCGGCGCGGGCTGGCGGCAACAGAGCATCGAGAATGCGTTCTTCAGCGGCGTCTTCTGCGCGATGGCGCACCTTGACGATTTCCTGCTCGCGCAACAGCTTGATGGCGGCGTCGGCGAGGTCGCGGATGATCGACTCCACGTCGCGGCCGACATAGCCGACTTCGGTGAACTTGGTCGCTTCAACCTTGATGAACGGCGCGTTGGCCAGCTTGGCCAGGCGACGGGCGATTTCGGTCTTGCCGACACCGGTCGGACCGATCATCAGGATGTTCTTGGGTGTCACTTCAACGCGCAGCTCTTCGGGCAGCTGCATCCGGCGCCAGCGGTTACGCAAGGCGATGGCGACGGCGCGCTTGGCATCGTCCTGGCCGATGATATGGCGATTGAGTTCGTGGACGATTTCACGGGGAGTCATTGACATGGTAGTTGGCGGTCCTCCAGCTGAATCGAGGTCTGCATGGCCGCTCACGGGAGCGGCCAAGGCAGGCTCATTCAGCGAGGTCCTGCTCCTCAATGGTGATGTTGTGGTTGGTGAACACGCAGATATCGCCAGCGATATGCAATGCGGTTTCGGCGATTTCACGGGCCGACAGTTCAGTCTTGAGCAGCAGGGCGCGGGCGGCGGCCTGTGCGTAAGGTCCGCCGGAACCCATGGCGATCAAGCCATCTTCGGGCTCAACGACGTCGCCGTTACCGGTGATGATCAACGAAGCGTCTTTGTTGGCAACGGCCAGCATGGCCTCAAGACGGCTGAGGGAACGGTCGGTACGCCATTCTTTGGCGAGTTCGACGGCGGCACGCACCAGATGACCTTGGTGCTTCTCAAGTTGCCCTTCGAAGCGTTCGAAAAGAGTGAACGCATCGGCTGTGGCCCCGGCGAAACCGGCGATCACTTCACCATGGTAGAGACGACGCACTTTTTTCGCGTTGCCTTTCATGACGGTGTTGCCCAGAGAAACCTGGCCGTCGCCAGCCATGACGACTTTGCCGTGGCGGCGCACTGAAACGATGGTGGTCAAGGGGAGAGTCTCCACGCAGCGGGGCGAAAATGCCCTGTGCAAACTCATATGGGGGTGGGGAAGGGTATTTCAACCTTGAGCAAGGTTGGGGGATGAATGGTGTTGAACGAAATCATCCCATTGGACCAACGCATGACTGGCTGTAGTGGGGCGGACTCGTTTTGTAGGACCGGCGTTGGCCGGGAGGACGACGGTGCGTCCACAGCCGTTCTGTCATAAGAACGACCGCTCTCCCGGCTGAAGCCGGTCCTACAGTATGGACAGATTCAGTGTGCCGCGTGCCCCGGCGATTACTTACTGCGCTGCTGCAACAACAGGTTACTAAACCCGCCGCCCGCCAATTGCTTCTGGGCAACGGTCAGCTGTTCGCGGTTGCTGAACGGTCCGACCAATACGCGGTACCAGGTTTCTTCCTTGACCGTACCCGATTCAACGCCAGCGGTTTGTCCCAGCAAAATGATCTGCGCACGTACTTTGTCCGCATCCTCTTTCTTGCGGAACGAGCCCGCTTGCAGGAAGAACTGCGTAACCGCGGCAGGTTTGGCAACCGGTGGCGGCGGTGGCGGAGTCAGGCCGCTAAGTGCTGCCTGGGCCCGTGCCGTATCAATTTTCGCGGCTTGCTCCGGCGTCACCGGAACCACCGGCGCGACCACCGCAGGCGGGGTTTTTTCCGGCACGGCTTCGTTGGGCACGATGACTTCCGATTCCGGCAGCAGCGTATAGAAATCGTACTTGGGCTTGACCGGCGCAGTCGGGCTCGGCGGCGTCTTGTTCGCTTCTGCGATCTTGGCTGCCTTGGCATCGGCCTTGACCCG
>Ga0247808_10001542_pt1 | contig 11123 bp, 13 predicted proteins | sample UWRJL089202R1_FD_179914 | JGI IMG/M metagenome (GOLD analysis project Ga0247808, IMG submission 179914) | Plant litter microbial communities from Arlington Agricultural Research Station in Wisconsin, United States - UWRJ-L089-202R-1 | ecosystem: Environmental > Terrestrial > Plant litter >... | reverse complement strand
GGACTCCTAAGATACGCTAACGAATGGACGATTTTAGCATAGTATTAGCTATGTTTGTTTGTTTGTTTGTTTTCTTATTTGTTTCTTATCTGTGGAAGCAAAAGGTTAAAATAGGGAACAATAAGCACCCTATCATCAAAACTTGGCTTCATTCATGATTTGTAACCTCCATGCTTTTGACCACAACTTTCGTAGTCACAACGCATCCGATAGTTCTTCAAATGGTTACCCTGCGAAGACACGGGAATTCAACGAATTCACAGAGCTTCTGATACTTCTAATATTAGGTCTTACGAGTTCTAAAAAGGCGAGTAAGATAGTTGGTTCTGCTTATGGAAACCGGACAAACTCCTAGGCTGGAGTTGGAGCTCGATGATGGGTTCTCGATTTGCGATTCTATACAACTTACTATACTGCCCGTGTATCTTACCAGATGATTTAAATATACTGTAGGCATTGCCATCTATAATAGGATTTAATCCATCCCTGTAATGAATGGATGCTTGAGCGCGTCCTTTGCGGAAGGCCTTTTTGTCTGATCAATGATGAGTAACGACTCAATGAAATCTATGCATTCTTTTGAGATAGTATCTGCTGGAAGTCGCCCTAGCTCCTGCCGTATTGTCCCGACGGTAATGAACTTCCTTCGTTCGGTCATTTCAGGGGTTTGGAACCATTCAGACTCAAGGTAATCCGCTGTTTCAAAGTCTTCTGCATATTCAGGTTTGACAGGAGGGTCAATTGGTCCTACTAACTGCTTTAATTTTGCGATATACCATGCTTCAGTCAATCCTTCTAGGACTTTGTCCGAGGCACCAAATAAAGGTCTTTTAGCAAGCCAATGCGCCATCTAAAGCCATTAGTACCAGCATATGACATTTAAAGAATTATATATACAGTGACTCCCAAAGACCACACATCACTTGCCGGCCAAACGCCAATGCCCCTCCATACTTCAGGTGCACGTATAGCAAGATTTTGGAGACGGATCCAGTCAATATCCTCTTCGCAAAGGTTGCCAAGATCTCCAACTTTAACAATAGGATCTGATTTTTCGATACCAGAGATCAGAATGTTATTAGGATTGATGTCAGTATGGGTTCCTTGGATATCTGCAAAGACCGCTAGAGCTTTCAGGACTGACTTGGCCACATTCTTTTGCAACAGAGGATCATAGCTCCTTGGGTTCATACGGGCTTTCCAGAGGTCCGTATCTATCTACTCAAGTACCAGGCATTGTTGTTCCACTTTCTCACTATCGTGGCCAATGCAGTCTTCTAATGCTCGAATATATGGGGAGGCTTTGATCAAGGTGTTGTTATGATTATCATATTCGCGTTTATAGACAATCTTCTTACGGTTTTCGAAGGGTTCGGCCTTAATAACTACTCTATGATACTTTTCAGCAAAGATGGAATTTACTATGGCGAGTTACCTACAGCTTTTCTGTTAATGCATTAGACTGAGAGTTGGGCGCTGTTGACAAGATCGCGGCCTTGAACACTGAGCTGTTCTTTAAAGGTTCAAGCAGTTTATAAGAAGCACTTCGTCCCTTGAGTATCTGCCCAATGGTCAAAGGCATTTGTCGAAGAACTGAAGTTAAAGGAAAATGGATATTGGCTTAAAATGAGTGTCATAAACTGAAGGCGGACGCGCGACGTCAAGCCGTCGCGCCGTCCCGCCAAAGTTCATCACGCTAATCACGTGATACACGCTAATCTACAACTACTAGCCGGAATAAGCTGCCTCCGCCTCCCTTGAGCGGACCTCGGTTTCACAGAGGAAAAGCTGTCCAAGCTGATTATGTATTACAACATATTATATTATATATATATTATGTTTCTAAGGCTGTTTTGATTTAGGAAAGCAAAGTAGCTCCATGCTACCTTCCTAGGCTTAGGGGCACCACCCACAGTGTTGCTTTGGCTAGATGGCGCGAACTTCGTCCGCCAAGATATGCCGTGCCGTGTGTTGTACCGAAGTATTGACACGACGCCCAAAAGAGGTTGTACTAATTGACATTTTGTTGGTTCCGCCGCAGAATTAGACGTTCACTCGTCGACGTGACAATGGAGTGAGTGGCCTACGGGAAATTTCATGACTAGTTGACTGACACAAAGAATGGGTCTTCTAGACTTGTTAGTTCTAGGTCGTTGCACCAATATTTGCTACAAATGAACCCAGTGCCCTCGATTGATTGCAATCTACAGTATGTATCTCTGAAAATTTGTAGCTCCACAGAAATTCTTAAAAATGAGGACACATCTCTTCATTTCAGCCGTATGGTCTGTTTGCTTTGTCCCAGTATTTGCTGAAACGGGAGTTGGTGCTGGACCACTTTCTTTTGATCAGGCATTGCTCGAAACGACTCGTACAAATGCAAACGCTACTGGAAGTGTTAGTTTAGATGGCCGTGCGTCCAGCTGGCCTTCTGAACTGAATTGGAATGCTACACTCGATGTGAAGGAAATACCATTTGATGGCCAAATTATTACAAACTCAGTACTTTCGATTGTAGCTACTCCCGACCTCTCTAACGACATATGGAAAACGGACACATGTGCTTTTGTTTACACAGATGTTAAGAGAGCGGCCACGGTGAAAGGACAGAAAGATGATGGCGATTGTTATGCAACTCTTGGCGAAGAATGCGCTCAGGATCTGACAAAGGCGATCTTAATGGCACTACCACGAAGAGAGGGTCCTATAAATAACAGGACAGGAGTGTGTGAAGATTTAAGCATGCCGTTATTACCAGATACGTGCAAAGATGTGCTAGGCTCAGGGGCTTTCCATCAAAGTAGGATCTCAATTGAAGCTTCTTGGGGATGATAAGTCTAATTCTAGAACAGAACTCACCGCAAATTTGACTCATAGTAGCCCTTGGATTTACGAAGCAAGCAAACCGCATGCTGCTTCGAATTTAACGGATTACCATTCGGCAGCTACGAAAGTGTGGCCAATTGTGTTAGTGCAAGGACCTCGCACCAATTTCAGCGGTACCACCTCGTCTGGTATAAGTTGCTTGCGGGCACAGTCGGTATCTGATGGGTCTAAATCAATTGGTGATGTACCAGCCGCAGCAACTCAGTTGGGGTATGGAACATTAGGAGCGTTGGGCTTTGCGTGTGCAGGACTTTTACTCGCGTAATTCTAAAGAGAATTATAGATCAGATCAGGTCAAAACTCACATCAAGAACCAAGTTTCTCGTGGAGGCTAGAGTAGAGTCTTATGTACTTAACCAGGTCCTGGTAGCCAATTTTATCTGGCAAAGGCTAGATATTGGCCAATAAATACTCGGAGATACCAAACGGAGAGCACACTTACGGCATGCTTAATCTGTCAACCGTCAGCTGACTGGCATCAGATACTTTCGTAGTGCCTTGCGCCTTTCCTTCAAGGGTGGATTTTTGAACACTGCTTTCTGAATATTTAATTGAATGTGCATTGAAGTTCTCCATCCACTGCTCCGCCATGAAAATATTGCTGAACCTTGGCCCGATGGGACAAATGCCAAACATGGACAAATACACTTTGCTCTGGAGGCTCTGGATGCTAATCACGAGTATAAGGTGCTATGCTTGATACCTGCCACGCGAGATGGAGATATAGACCTCATTGCAGCTTTGTCAGGTGTAGAGTATGAGGGGTTGTTGAAGGAGTAAGTAAATTAATGATGCCGCCAGTCAACTTTATGGGTACGGGTTCACTGACCATCACAATACAGTGAGGGATGGAGAGACTTTACCAAACTCATCGCTTAGGGAACTTGTGATACTGATTTGATTTGGCATTGCAATATTTAAGAAATAACGAAATTGTTGAATGAATGTTCCGAACCGATTTACCACCCATCTTGTTGCTCTTTTCCATCCTCGCAAAGGAAATGTCTAGAGACTGCATGCGAATTACACATGATCCGTACAAATGACTGATCATGTTTATCCTCAATCCAGAAGTCAATTTGATTCATTTGACTGAAGGACACAGAAAGAGACTGTCAGCGTTGTTGAAATGCCGAAGCCATACTGAAGCTAGACCAGATTACAAATACTTCGCGAAAAATTCCAAGAAGATTCGATACCCTCTCTCATACTCGCCTTTAACCTTCTCATCCTCCAAATCAGCTCGCGCGCTCATCCATCCATGCTTTTGGTCAGCAAATTGCTCAATATAGTTCTCAACTTTGAGCTTAGCAGCCCATGAGTCAACCATATCTGGTCCCTCCTCCTGGCTTGCAAGGACACATGCTGGTATCGTGAATTTCGCTGCATCTTCCGGGTCCATCACTGAGTTGCTGTCAGCAAGTCGCGCTAAACACAAAATGCATAATTCTGTTGACTCGGGTTCAGACAACATAATCCTGTGACAAGGTTCAAACGAGAAAAGGACTTACTTGCAGGGCTCGTCTGAGCAACAGCCTTAAATGGGGTCCCTTCACCACTTGTGATACTACATACCTTCCCACCCCAACAAAACCCCACCGCACCCCAAGTTTTCTTGCCGTACTTCTCCTCAATTCCCTTCACGATTGCCGGAATCTTCTCCGCCCCCGTGGGCGGCGTGCGGGATGCAAACCACCCATACAGTGCTTTCTTCTGCTCTTCGGTCTCAGGTGGGTACCAAGATATATCTGCTGGAGAGCCCTCAAAGAAGTCGGGTATGAAGACTTGGTATTCTTCTGGGGAGGTGGCCAGGATATCGGCGCCTTGGAGAGTTTGTGGGAAGTAGCCGAAGATATCATACACCCAAAAAATGGCCTTTTTGGCGGTAGGTGAACCGACGACATCTATGATTTCATAAGCATGGCTGAGGCAGGAGGGGATGGGGATTGGGGTCACATGTTTTCAGGCCATTGATAGTCTCGAATTTCCCTTTCTCGGAGTAGCCTTTGGAAATCACAGGTGGGATATTACAGCATGCGCCGCTGTGGCCAAGAACAGACGGCATCTTTGTAGATTCAGTCATTTTTGCTTGGCTATTCGTTTTATTTGTCGTTGGTGGTTTGGTAGGATGTGGAATTGCTTGTCTGTGGTGAGAGTGGGTTTATGTAGGTTGGAGTCTCTCGGGTTCGGATTTAAGCTGCGGATTTGACAAATCAATTACTACGTCTATGGCTTTGACATTCACCAGATCACTTTCAAGAAGATGAATGATCTTTTCGTAAGGTGAGGAATGAACTTTATTGCCGTTAATGGATCTCCCTATATTTCTATTATGAATTCGGCTAGAAATCAAATCTCTGATCAAATATTGACTAGGTACTGCTTATACCATAGAGAGCCCGCTCCTAATAAGTTAAAGTCTAGGATTTCTTTTGGTCCTAGGTACCAATACAGTAACGGCTACTCTTCTCTACTCTACTAGCTTGAAGTAACGCCTAGTTCCTTTAATCGATTTTCAGCCCAGCTCCAAGCTCACCAAAAGATCCTTCCGAATCACCACTGTGCCAATCCCGCAAAGTTAAACATAGGTATTGTACGTCCTTTCCTGCCCTTATAGAAATTTCATGATCAGGTGCCTCTTCAATTAGCTTCTGGAGTAGTTTCCACCTATTGGTTACAATTTCTTTGCCAAAGTCACAAAACGTCGAAATGATCTCGAGAACCTCTGTCTTTGTATCAATTTCGAAGATATACAGCTCCTAGATGATACGACAACCGAGCTTCTCCTCACGCGCGAGCATGATATACATCATCAGAAACTCCATTTAAAGACCCCACTAGATATCGAAAGCGAGTACGCGGTTATTGGCGATCTGTGGTTCCATATACAAGAAGATCCATGTCAAGTACGATTTCCTATTTACAATGGCGGTAGCAGTTGCATTCCAACCAAAGATCTGTCTATAATCAAGAAGATAAAAGAATTTAGCATGAGCGTATATTTGGCACACATTGACTCCGATAAGTTCGTTTACAAGGAAATAGACAGGCCACTTTACATACCAAGAGATAGTGAGGTTCTGGAACTAGAGCTGCGAAATTTGGAACTGATGTACGGCAATGAGGGCATTGTGCGGCTTGCTGCTGCTGTTGTGTCCGACAATCCATACCGAACTACAGCGGCGATAGAGAACAACCCTCCTACCAATTTGCAAGAGATCCTTCTTGAGTACCATCCAAACGGCATATTGCAAGATGCATTAGAGTCGCCGAAACCCAACTATCCCTGGCATCGATAAGCTTTACAGATCACTCGTGCCCTTGATGCCCTTCACCAAAACAGCATAAAGCATATAGATTCAAAGCCAAGTAATATCGTTCTCAGCAAGAACAAAGATGCTATACTAATCGATCTATGTGGAATTGGAGGCACAACTCGAAAGTGGCTATCGCCAGAGATGAGATCATTATCAGAACCTATTTCTCAAGATTTTGAAGAACGGAAACAGAATGATATTTGGACTCTGGGGCTTATTCTCTCTGCAATGGCTCATGCTACATATAATGAGATGGAGCACAAGATACTGAACAAAGTTTCGCTACTGGCTGCCACAGAGATGGTTCCTCGCATCTCACTTGAAAATGCAATTTCTCTTCTTTCTTCATCTTTATCTGCTTTGGACAGCTCAGAACTCGCTCCAGACAACACTGTCAAAATCGAAAGCACTATCGGAGCGGCCACCTAGCTAATATCAGCATAAGGCAACAAAAAGATTCAAGAGTAACTTCTAGACAGAACTCACCCGGACCTTCACGTTTACCTCCAGCTTTTTTATCGCATCCATCCAGATAACACTAAACTCCTGCAGTACTTACATCCTCCGAACTGCTACTAAGACTGCACGGCGTCTTGATTTTCTTGGCGTTATCGCATGGTGCCCACAGCGTCGCGATGTAATATCCGCAACTGCTGACACGGCATTTGAATTCGCACATCGTCTCTGTCAGCCGGTGCTATTGAGCTGGACTTCGACACTATTTTGACTTGTGAGGGTGACCACGATAATTCTGTAGAAGCGAACCTTTTGTTCACGTCCCCATCTGCTCTTATCACGACTGCTCCAATCTTGAAGAGTCGAAGCACATGATGCCTTGCAACGTTTCACCTATCCGAAGGCTCCGGATAAGTCCTTCAGTAGCACACAGGCATTATCTGAAATTTGTACCTTGAAACCTTGGTGCTATATTCAACCTTGAAAGAAGCTCTATGCCAGAGTCCCGAATTCCAAAATAGGTGAATGATAATGATAAAACAAGAGGTAATAGCAATGTCAGGTTTTTTGATGCTCGTATTGAGGTGATCGACAATATGGTCGAAATGTAGTATTTTTTTATTTGCAAGTTAACAAGTTAAGCCTTATAGACAAATAGCTGAACAATAACATTGAATTGATTATAACTTTATAAATTGCCGTGAAGATTTTAACCCCTCTGAACTTAAAAAAGAATCAGCACGCAGGGATCGCCGTAAGTTGTATTACTACTTACTTAAGAGCTTGCAGGTCTCTGAGTTTTACTTGGGATGGCTGTATTAATGATTTCTTATCAAATGAGCCAAGGCTTGTAGCAGTGATAACTGCCGAGGGAGGTTTATCTTATTGATCAGGATTATGAGAGAATAGCAAGCTAATAAGTATATCGGTTCGAGAATGCATATGACAAAGGCCCACGGTGAGATCTACTTTGGGAGGAAAAGGAGTGAGAAACGGATATAGGGTAAGAAACGGATTAAGATTTACTCATATAACAGAATCGAGCCAGTGTGATATCACATGTTTCTATGGTCAGTATTGTAAATCTGACGCCATCCAACCCGATGAATTTCTTGATTTACATAGGCCGCCAGCCCAAGACCTCAAACTCCAACATCCCTTCCATCTTACAAATGAAAGTAATTTTATGTTTCAGTAGCTTCGTTGCCCTCGCTTGCTGGCTTCGCTGCTCCTTTGTCTGACTTCTCGATACTATCCTCCTTGCTCTCGTCTGCCTTGATGTCATGCTGAGCTGCTGGCTTCTTTTGTACCGCAGGCTCTTGAGCTGGAACAGTCTCAGGTTCAGCTCCCTCAACATCTGGGTGAGGTGGTGCAACTCCGACATCCTCCGGCTGGACGATTTCGTTTCCTTGAGCATCTATCAAGCGGGTTCGTGTCTCATATCTAGTCTGGAAGCTGACCTTGCCTTCCAGCTCCTTAACTTGCTCCGGATCAAGTAGATTGCCATCTTGATCTCTATATTCAACCTTCTCCTCACGAGATACCACGCTATGACCAGGAGCAATTGGCGCCTCAGACACAATAGGTTGGGCAGGAGCACCACTAATGTGATCACCCATTGGTTTCTGAGCAGGTGGCGCTGGAGGTGCAGCTGCGTTCGATGGGATCAGAGGCGAATTAGTCTTGTGCACTTCCGCGTTTGCATTGATTGACTTGGTCGAGTATTGAGAGTACTAAAATTATCAGCATTTATGGCAAGGCTAGTCCCGTTCAAATCCACGATTGGGAAGTATCCGGGATGGAAGAAGCGATGTATTTACCTCGGTGTGGAAAGTGTTACAGTCCCAGTCCCAGCCCTTGAAGAGCTTGACCTTATTGCAAGCGGATTGGGTCCATGGATTACCATAAGCCAGTGGGGCGTAAATTGTGAACGCGACGATGCTAAGGACTAGGAAGGCCACAGCCCCAATACGGCCAATGAAAGGACGCTCACGGAGACCGATTCCTGGGATCCGTGCAGTCACGTAGTCGTAGGTTTGGCACAGAGCAATAACCGCAAAGTAGAGAGCTGGGAAGTAATGATGGAGAAACAATTGACGTTGCATGAGGTAGAATGGGAAATAGTGGAAGGCCCATCCGAGGACTGAAACACCAATCTCATAATCAAATCTTTTGAAGATCGCGTTGTCGTAGTCCTTGAAACCTCGTTGCCAGCGCAAAACAGCAAGACCCTTGAAGACAATGAAAATTGCGACTGCAAGAGTTGAGCTCCACCATACAATTGGGTTGCCGATGAGATAAATCTGTCGGTGATCTTTGCCCCAGAAGTTGATTCCACGCTGGAGAATTGGCCAAGATGGTGGGCGGGAGTCCCAAGCGTGAGACTCAACTAAACCTGCATTCGTATGCCACATCACCTTTTGCAGCTCCCAGAACTTGCCCAAAAATCCCGGGTTTCTGTAGTTTACCTTTTCAGCATCTGCTCCGAGTTGAGGGTGCTCATTCTGCTCAATGAACCAAATGCTGTTGGGAAGAGTTCCTCCCTTGGCACAGGTAACCTCTTGTTGCTCAGAAGCCCAGTCTGGAAGCTTGACCTTGTGTGAAAATAATACACAGCCAGTCATAACATGGACGAGCTTGAACTTAGTCTGAATTGTTCGTAGACGAGTCTTGGCCTCCTCTCCATCCGACAGCTTTTTGATGATTTCTACACGGAAATAATCATTCGCATCACCCTCAAATCCATCGTACCCATAAGCAGATACCTCATTTTGCCAATCGGCTTCAGTAACAGGTGCACGAACATCGTGGGAGTGGAGACGACGGTTGGTGCTAGTGTGGTAAAGCTTAATAGTATCACCGTCCTTGATGAAGTTTGGTGGACTAATAGTGTCCCAGGCAGTGGAGCCATTGATGTTCTCTCCTTTTGAATCAAGAGGTTGGGTGATATTCTCTAAGCGCCAGACATTGTTCTCATCCTTGTGCGGGTAAAGTGTTATTTGTTGTTGCTTGCTTCCAGTTGGGTACATGAGGTTATGCGAATGCAAATATCCTCCCTGTGTGTTGTGATGTCTGATGCTGACCTTGCTTCCGAAAGCTACGTCAACCGGAACATCTTGCATAGATTTGGAATTCAAAGTTGCCTGGAACTCCGAGCTCATGAATCCATCTCCATCGCCTGGGTTTACTAGGCAGGCAAAATGAATGCCAAACATAGCAATATAGAATGCGACAGGAATAACAATCAGGCAGAATGCGCGAGCAAGCAAATGTTTCGTAAATAGGCGCTAAGATAATCAGTACTGGCAGTCTTCATGTGCAATGGGCAACTTACAGGTGTCACAGTCTTAACATCACCAAGGAGAACCCATAATTGAAGGAGTGTAATGGTTCCAACCCAGGCAATTGTGAACAGACCTACCCACTTGACACTAACAGTTGCGCCCAATCCCAAACCAGTCATTGCCAGCCAAAACCACCAACTTGGTTGAAATGCTTTCGATGGGCCTTGCTCATGTTGGTTCGCGAAAGAGATAAATGCTAACCCTGTGAAAGCGGTGGCAATCATGAGAGGAGAGTCAAGGAGGATCAAGCGTGCTTGAGTCAAAAGACCGTTTTCTACCACGATTAGCTATTTCCGTAAAGCATGTGCTTTGCCCTTACCAAAGATGATCAAGCTTGTGCCGAGTGTAGCAGTCATGGTCCTGCATCCAAGCGCTTTCAAAGTTAAGAACATAACCGGTGCTAAGAGAATACCACAGGTTGCTGGCAACATTCGCATAGCAACATATGGCACTTTTGGCTCGAGGTAGTCTTTGCCAATATCTTTGAAGTCAAAGTTTCCATCAAATCCTGCTAACCAACCAGCAAGCGTAAGAAGAAGTTTTGCGAGGGGAGGGTGAACGTCCATGAAGAACTTCCCCTTAATATATTTCGAAGCAAATCCACCAAAGCTAGAGAGCAGCAGGTTAGCTCTTGAAACACCTGTGATTTGGCAGTTGAGACATACTGGACTTCATCGAATACCACACTACTTGGTTGGTATATTCTAAAAAGTCTGATAACTGCTGCGAGGAAGGTCAAAACTCCCATAATCTGATAGTCGGATCCAGGCAAGAGGAAGACATCATGATCTACCACGCCTTCTGAGCTATAATCCTGAGGCTTCTTCGCAATTATCTTCGATGATGGGCTCCGTAAAGCCGTCGGCGATGAGGACTTCGTTGGGCGTGCCATGCTCGCAGATGTGTAATGTGTGCGAAGGGGTTCAGAAGCTGTCGTGTCCACGCGTTAATCCGCCCAGGGTATATCCACCAGGTCGTTATCCTTTTTTAAAGAAAGTAGAGAAGAAATGCAAGCTAAATTAAAAAGGTCTGCATTGAAGGTCAAAGTCGTCTAAGGACTTGATGGTGGATGGTTGTGGGAAAAGGGGAGTCGTGAACCATTAAACTTCCTTAGGTGGTC
>Ga0247808_10001541_pt1 | contig 11126 bp, 11 predicted proteins | sample UWRJL089202R1_FD_179914 | JGI IMG/M metagenome (GOLD analysis project Ga0247808, IMG submission 179914) | Plant litter microbial communities from Arlington Agricultural Research Station in Wisconsin, United States - UWRJ-L089-202R-1 | ecosystem: Environmental > Terrestrial > Plant litter >... | reverse complement strand
CTACAGCCGTGTTTCTGTTTTTCGGCTTAGGAAAAGACTCCGGGTCTGGATCCGCTGCTATTGAAGTCTCTACTTTTGGTGAGGTGACCTTGGCCGATTCTATAGATATGACTTTCAATTTCTCATCAATAGCCGCAACCCGTTCCTTCTGAACAGCAACAAGAGCAGGATCCTTTCCGTGTATTTGTGCTTCTAACTCTTGCTTCTCTGCAAGTAATTTGAACGGGACGTATTTATCCTTGACTCCATCAGGGATCTTTTCCAGCAAAGCTTGGGATTCATTTAGTTCTTTGAGTTGAGCTTTGGCGTTATCTTTACTGATCTCACCATTGATTACTTTTACCTTGATATTGTTTTCGAATATGGACTTTATATCCGGATTCTCTATGGTTTTTTGTAGGACATCCATTTGTATAGCGGTCCTGGCTTTTGCGGGAACCTGTAGTGTTTGCGAAACACCACCCATCATAGCACCGCCGATCATTCCGAGCTTAAAGCTTTCCCCGGTTCTCTCGAGCGCTTCAGCGAATGTCTTTGGATTGTCAAAGTAGTCCTTGCCTTTTATCTCGTTGTAAGCAGATTTCAGCGTCATGTCGGCTATCTCCTGTGCTGCTTCTGTTGATCCCTCAATGAAAGCTCCACCTGCCGTATTCAGCACACCTTTGGATATAAGTCCCTTAATACTACCCTCGATCGTAGACTCAATTAATTCAGATGAAGCGTCTTTAGGTAACTGAGAGAACACATTTTTAAGAATGTATGCATTTAGATTCTTTCCAATAGGTGTTTTTGCTATGGATTTAGTCAGCCCAAAGCGCTCTAGTTTAGATGATACAATACCATAAGCTGCTGCCAATGTAATCTTTTCACCTTCCGATACGTCCTTGAAATCCGGATCAGAATCCATTTGTGATCGGAAATTTGAATACGAATTAATAAATAAACCTATCTGATCTGGGGTCATTGATTTCTTTACATATCCCTTTGTCAGGCCCCATGCTGTTTTTCGGATTCCTTCTTTGTACGCTGCATTAACAATACCTTCCAGTCCTAATTTGGCTGTAGATTCAGCAGCACCTGCTGGACCAAGGCTAATAGCCGCGCCAAGTGATTCGGATATCCCGGCTAATGCCTTCTGCCAACCAGCCAAGTTTGGATTATTAACGTACTCTTCTGTAAGTTCCCCGGGAAGCAATTCAGATAAACTCTCATCAAAGAAAGGGCGATCCTTTGCGCCCGTGATATCTTCTCCTGCTAATGTAGCGATTGTACCCGTAAATCCCTTTACGAAACTACCTATCGCCAGGCTTGCTGCATCACCTCTTTCAGATAAAGCCATGTATGATTTAGCGGCCAACTGCTCATTTACATCTGCCTTTATGGCTAAGTCGCGAGACTCATTGGTGATTGTTTGGTATTCAGTCTTGATTGCGTCCTGAGTTGATTTGAACAACGGATCGTTAATCTTTTGCTGATATTCCTCAGGTGTTATGAATCCGTTTTTTAAGCCGTCATCCAGTACTTTTTTTTCTTTAGCTACTTCTTCTGCATCCTGCTTTAATCGTATAGCTCGAGTAGTAAGCATACCTATGTCGTCGGTTAAAACCTTCTGCTGATTCCTGTTGCCTACCTTGTCGTACTTTTGATTTACAACAGCAGCCATGTGGTCCCCGGAACTCAGAGCATAACCACGTCTTCTCGACTCAACAACACGCAATTCACTATCGAGATCAGATAGCTCCTTTTCGTAATTACTTCTCTGTAAGCCGCCAGAGTTGTCTATCTGGTTGATTAGTTGTTTTCTTTTTTCTGAAAGCTCATCGTATTCCGGGAATTCCAGATTTACATCGATAAAAGCCTCTAGTAGCTGTCTTTCGTTTTCAGCATCCTTGCCGGACGAATTGTCCAAATCTACAATAAGATATTGACCAGTATGTTTATTTTCGATTCGCATTTTGTCACCTGCGCCATATTCCTGAAAATCAAAAATATCATGATCTGTGCCAGCGAAAGATTTACGTAAAACATCCACCGCCGGCTCTTCTTCCATAAATACAGCTTTTGATGCAGTCTTGGCAATTTCGTCTACCTTGTTTCTTCTGACTACAACGGGGTCAGATTCATCGAGTACCTTGAAATCTTTGTCAAATGACTTCTGAACGCGAACTTGCTTTTCTGTCGGCGCAGCTTTTGGTGTAGTGTTTTCAGGCTTAGTCTCGAACTTCAACGTAAGATTACGCTCGTAATCAGGATCAACGTATCTACTTGATTTGGCTTCAAGTACTTTTTCTCTAGCTGACACGTCTCCCTTTGCGAGAGGTTGGAATTCGCCAGTCTTATTTACATCAACAAACCATTTGCCGTTATCCTTCTTGTATAATGCTGTTGGCTGAGACTCTATGCTATATATCCCGTCTCCTTTGGAAGCGGAAGATGCCAAACGTCCAGATTCCTCCTTCGCTCTTTCTGCTGCCGATGTACCAAAACCAGCGGCCATAGTTCCAGGAGATTCCGAACTTTTTTTTTTAACAGGAGTTTCACCTGAAAATTTCTCCCACGGTTTAGCAGATGGAGTAGTATTTTGTTGAACTGGAGTAGAAGAAAATTTCTCCCATGGTTTTTTTTCTGGCATAATTAAGCTTTTTTCCAATTTTTCTGATTACTTGGATCGCCGCCCAAGAATTTATACCCGTCTACCACTTGTCCTTTCTGTGGAGTCTGATCTGGAACGGAATACCTTGAATCTTTATCAAGACCGGAGCCGTAGAAATAGTCTCGACCATTGTTGTATTTCCTAAGATTAGTGTTTTGATCACCATTAAAGGCGTATTTAGCGAAACCTTCCGGTGAAGTGACTCTATCTACCTTGATCAATTCACCACGTTTATCGTATCCTCTGTACACTTCAGTTACTCCATTTCCAACCGCTTTAAATTGATATCCGCCTTTTGAAAGCATATCATACTTACCATCGTTCCAAGCCTCCCTGACAGCAATATATCCATTCAGGTCGTCTTCGTTCTCTTGAGCATATCTGCGTTGCTGATCATAACTAGGACCGTTGTATCCGCCGCCTGATCTCTGTGGAGCAGGAGTTACAGTTTTTCCTAACTGAATTTCTATCTCGGAATCAACTAATTTCTTGGCTGCTTCGAGCTGACCATTGGTTAGATTTGGCTGATAGTCTCCATTTGAATCCTGTTGCATCAAAATAAGCTGGCTGGCTATTTCTTCATCTGTTTTTTTCTGACCGGTCTGCGAATATAGTTCTTTGAGTTGTTGAATCTTCTTCTCTTTATCCTCAGGTCCAAAGTAAACCATGTAGTCGTCGTCCGTATTATCCACAAGGATAGAAGCCGCTGATCTAGGAGTGCCAACAAGCGCATCTGTCAATCTGGCTTTTGCTTTTAAAAATTGAGGATTTTGCCTTACGTCAGAAGTTCTGCCTAAAGCGAATTCACCCCAATTCTTAACTTCCGCTTGAACCATGCCATTTAAGTCGGTTCTATTGAACTCGATGTTAGCTGGATTATTAATGTACTTAATGTCTTCAGTTGACTTCAATTTTCCATCCGGATCAAACTTACCAACCATAACCCGACCATCATCATCGATAACTACACCTTTGTCACCCAACTGCGATAGCCCACCAAAATGCATTTGCATTTCAGCTTCAATTGCCGAAGCTGGTGGCAAAGTGCCATCTTCTCCAACTTGCTGACGGTTCATGGCCTCTGTCATTCGCTGATCAAGAGACTTGGTTGTTGTAGCTAGACTACCCCAGTACTCATTCAGGTTGGCTACACGTGCCTTGTAGTCTCTTCCTGATAGCTGACCGGATTTAAGTTGACGGTTCCACTCTACAAGTTTAGACCTTCCTTGATCAGCTCCTTTTAATACAAATGTATTCAAGGTCTGAGATTTAGGCTGCTCGGTAGAATTTATAAGTGCTTCTGATTCTTTCTTAACACGCTCGTTTTCGTCTCTTCTGGCTGTTCTTGCATTATCTACAGATCGAACAGCTTCCGAAAGCCCAGATATTCCCTCAGTCCAATCTACATTGTTTCCCCTATTGGAAACGTATCCTGCATATTCTTCTGGCATATTATTGAGGTTGAGGTGGTTCTATTTGTTCATTCTGCAAGTCTTCATTGGATCGTGCTTTAAACTTTGTTTTTCTGCCTAGACGACGAGTGCTGCCAGGCGTCATGTAGTCGAACTTATCCGTTCCAGCCAAGGACCCTACGCCGGCTGACAACCCGGACATAGCCCGTTGAATGGACTGATTTCTGTTGAACTGAGCATCCGAGGCTGCTTGTTGTGATCCTTCAAGACCAGACATTTCCGTATAGTAATCACGTTGAGCTTGACGTTGATTGATCCCGCCTTGTGCGTCGGCTTCCATTGAATCTCTTTGGAATTTTTGATCATCTTGTCTTGCGGCAATGTCAAGTTCTGCGTTGCGAACAGATTGATTCAGTCCAGATGTACCAGCAATAACACCTTCGGCACCTGTTCCTTGCAAAGCGGCTAAACTGTTAGAGGCTTGCTGATTGACTTGTTCCATCGCAAGCTTATTGCCCATGGTGGGAACCTGAACCCCAGAAAATGGATTCTGTTCACGAATACCTTTGATGTTTTGTTTTGCCTGTTTGGCTGCGGCTTGAGCGTCCTTCTGTAGTTTGTTTTGCTTTACAGCATTTGCTACTTCAAGCCCTACTCCGGCTGCAGCCATTGCTGCTGTGGTTATTGCTGCCATGTGTTTAAATTGAAATAATCATTTCCTGTGAATTACTACCAGTTAAAAATCCACATTGCTCGTATTTTTTAATAAGATGTGGATTATTGACTACTGTAAAAATATATTTGAATCCTTGCTCTTTTGCTATCTCTTTAAGTGCCTCGATTAGGAATATAATCGCATTCGGTCGATCAGCCTCTTTGTATTCTTTGTCTGCCACGATATACTCCATCCATGCGACCTTGCTGTTAGTTAGGAACAAGAATCCTGAGCAAATGTCTCGGCCAGACGAATTGGATACCATGATTCCTCCTGTTCCGGATTCAGGGAGCATATCGCGAGCAGGAGGTGTAAAGCGATTGGCCTTCCACCATTCAACCAGTGTAGGGTAGTCACATACGTTTAAAAGCCTTGCTTGCATAAGACGAAGTTACGCAAAATATGTTAATCGATAATTTTTAACGTACAGAATTCACGGCAAACGCATCTAAATCCAAAACACAACCAAAAATCACATGTGTTTATTGTAACAAAACAAATACGTTACGTTTAATATAAAACAAGATATCTAAACGAACGATTCATGAAAGCGATATTTAGAGATATATTTGCGGGGCTTAAAGATCACAGAATGAATAGGACTAAGCTCCACTCAATGGAGAATATTGTTTTTATATCAATGGCTGCAGTAATATGTGGTGCTGAAACTTGGGATGAAATAGAAGAGTTTGGCAATGAGAGAATTGACTGGCTGTCTACTTATCTGGACATGCCTAATGGGGTTCCTTCACATGACACCTTTAATAGATTCTTCTCTGGACTGGATACGGATAAATTCGAAGACTGCTTTAGGAAGTGGGTATCTGGTATCATAGGCGACATGAATGAAGACGTTATAGCTATCGACGGCAAAACTATTCGTGGATCAAGGGGGCGTAAAAGGAATCCGTTGCACGTAGTCAGCGCTTGGTCAACAAGGAATGGAATGAGTCTTGGACAAGTAGCAGTCAACGAAAAGTCAAGCGAAATAACGGCTATCCCTGAGTTGCTGGACGCGTTGTTTGTAAAAGGAGCCGTAGTTACCATAGATGCGCTAGGATGTCAGACGGCCATAGCAAAGAAGATAGTAGAAAAGGAAGCCGACTACATTCTAGCTGTTAAAGGAAATAACAAGACGTTAAGACAAGATGTTGAAGAGACAATAGACAGATTGTACATTGATTCCGTTACCGAGTCATTCAATGACAATCATGGAAGGATAGAGAAAAGAAAGTATACTGTTGTTGAAGATACCATCATGCTGCGTGCTTGTGAAAATTGGACCAATATAAAATCCATCATAAAAGTTGAATCTGAAGTAACTAATAAAATAACCGGATCCATAGATTCTTCTATCCGGTACTACATCACGAGCTTACCTGGTGACTCAGAGGTACTCGGAAGAGCTATAAGATCTCACTGGGGGATTGAGAACAACCTTCACTGGATGCTAGATGTCGCGTTTAACGAAGATCACAGTCAAAAGAAAAACAGAAACGCGGTAATGAACTTTTCTCTCCTAAACAAGATAGCCTTGACTGCTCTTAAAAACGACTCGTCAACAAAAGTGGGGATAAAGTCCAAGCGCAAGAAAGCTGGATGGGGATCTAGTTACCTGGAAAGAATATTGGGGTTGAAATAAGCTACATCCTGAACACTAAACCATCTGTACTGATGCGCTCAGCGTACTTAAACAAAATGCTCCTTCTTTTTGATAACTCCGTTCTTTTTTCAATGTAATGGCTCCTTGCCATCATTGCATTCCAATGGATAGAACTGGTAGCCATTACAGATTTGGGGTTTACTTTTCGTGGATTCATAGGCATAAAAAAATCCCAGCTCATTAGGACTAGATGGGATTCAATTTTGTGCGTTGAGGTGCTGTTGAGCACTATGTCGCAATTACGTGGTACAAATATACTGAATTAATATTTCGTTGTGATGCTTTCTGTAGATAGCTGCTCAAGCTTAATTAAACGTGCATTAACCAGTTCTAAATGTGTCCTCACGGCTTTCATTTCGATTTCGATGGTTTCCAGCTTGTTCTTGATTGGTTCCAGCTTAGAATCCATAAGATCTGATATCTCTTGTATTGTCATAATGCTTTTTTTTGTATAAAGATAACATCAATTACTTGATTCGGAAAGGAATAAACCCATGTTGAAGTTAAAGCTTTCGTTAGCCTCTTTCTCCGTATAGCCATATCCGCTAACATTTATAGATGGTGCAATCATCACATAATGCTCGCCTTCTTTTATCATTTCAGTGATTATTTCCATGATGAATCAATTTGAATTTGGATAAGGGATTTGAAAATGAGCGCATGCTAGATGAATAAGGTCAAGCTTAATATGACCGTTTTCAATTTTTGGAATCGTGAACTTCCTACCGTTACCGGAATCGCGGTAAATGCAGTGCGCGTACCCGTTTGTATCGACTTCATGAAAATAGACCCCATTCCGATCAAAAAAGTGGTGAAGCTGAATTAAAGTCATTTAGCATGCAATTTTAATTCCCCGCGTTTTAGTATCGACCCCTAAAGGGAAAGTGCTTATTTGCCGCATTGCATGCATCATACATCTAAGAGCATCGCCTAAATTTGCCTCCAATTCAGATATGGTTTCCCCTTGTGATGCTACGCCTGGAACTTCGTTTATGATTCCTACGTAACCACCGTCTACAGACTCTTTATAAGTCATGGTGAATTCAAGATCAGATTTTGCGCTCATGTTTTCTGTTTTACCACCAAAGATACAGATCATTAGTGCGGAACGGGTAAAAAATGTGATGAGCGGTAACCACTTACCTCTATTTATTTGTAAGCAAAGCCATTTAATATCCATAAAATCTGATAAAACGAAGAAAAATATGTTAACTAATGTTAAATAAAAGTAATGCATGCGCATAGTTTTATGCATCTTACATACAGATAGTCAACTATTTATGTATGAGTTCAACTATTTGATTAGTGTTAACTATTGTACTCATCTAAATGTAACGGAATAGGATTCGTTTACTTTTACGACCGATATAACACAGGCGTAAGCTTTGTTTGTGTGTTAGAAACGACCAAATTTCAAACGCCCACAAATAAGATTCGCAGTTATTCTACCTCCGTTAATGGGGCGTGGATGCTGTACTCTTGTTTCTGGGCAACGGTCTTGGTCGGCCTCTAACACAGAAACAGACTTCGGGTCCACGCCTGATATTTTTTTACCACTCACAAGGATTCCGGGAGCTTAACTAAATTAAATGAAAAGATTAGCACTGGCGATCGCTGTTATTCTATCCTACTCATCTGTAGCTCAAACAAATGATGATCCATTATCTATGCCATGGTTGATAAATGCATCGATTTCAGACCATAAAGCACTATGGGTTGATATGGGATACATTCTAGAGAGGACTAATTACGAAGGTTGTATATTGACCTATTCAGACGAAGCAAGAGGATTAGCATCGTTTATTGACTTCAGTGTCGGTTGGGGTCATGTTGAAGAAGTGATCTTGGCAGCAAGATCGCCTGAAACATACAATATGTATCTTGAGTACTCAATCGAAAACTATAAAGAAGAATCATCAGACACAAAGACTAGAACTTTCGCGTCAAAGGACTTAAAGGTTCGAATAACATTCTCAACACCAGAATATCAAAAAGGAGGTGTGTATATGATCAGAATGAAAGCTATATAATCATCAAATACTATTTAATCATGAAAACACTTATCACAATTTTCGCGTTAACATTAACGTCTATTTCTTTTTCTCAGTTCGTGCAAACACCAGTGCAAGACATACTGTTTGTAATGGCTCTTCAAGGAAGCCCCAAAAAGGCAAATAAGTACTTTGATGAAAACATCGATCACAAGTCCACAGTGGATACATCTGATGGCACTTACACCTATGTTGAGGAAGCAGGTAACTGGGTTATTGATAAGGAATCCGTCTGGCTTTATTTTGGTGACACAGAAGTATTCACTGGTATTTTCTACACTTTATATAAATCCATGGGTCCGCCAGTGGTATCTGAGGATGACAAGTATGTAGATTATCTTTTTGGGGGATACGTGTTCCTGTCAGAAGGTAAGGTGAAAGAAGATGGCTACACCCTGACATTAGATTACCAGGACCCAAAAGATTTCGATGGGCAATAATCATCCCTTTAAAAATGAAAAGGCCGGAACTAAGATTCCGGCTTTTTTGGTTCACGCAAATACCGACCATCATTTGGATCTACCGCTTATAACTACAATATGTTAGGCAAGCATTTTATTGGATAACTTTACTGCAACCAAATACAATAAATGTTAGACACCATATTCAACTGGATATACGCAGAGTATCCTATGATAGCATTAATCATAGTGGTTGCTGTCGTGACATGGATTATTGGTTCTAAATATTTCAAGCATAAGCACAGGATAGATGGAATGCAAAAAGCTTGCGACGAGATGCCATCTATATCAAGTAAGCTCGATAAGATCGATGTCAACTTCGGCAAATTGATAGTTTTTCTCACCCAGAAACATGATGATCTAAATACTGGATTATTTCAATCGTTTAGTCCTATCCAATTAACCTCATTGGGTGATCGGCTACTTGACGAATCAGGTGGTAAAAAGTTTGTAGATAAACACATGGAAGGTATAATGAAGGTTATGGAATCAGAGGATTTTAAGTCAGCTCTAGATGTTCAAACTTTCTCTACGTCCATAGTCGTCAATAGGTTTAACGAGGATGATTTCATTGACATCAGAAATTACCTGTACAAAAATCCTGTTTTTAAATCAGAAATTAAGAACATTGATCTTACCCCGACCTTGATATGCCAATTAATAGGCATTAGTATCAGAGATCGATATTTCGAAAAACACCCCGAATTGAAAGACGTGGATTAAATGTTCTCCTGAGAATCCTGATGGAGTTAGAATACGGTGTTCATTGTACCTGCATATGTTGAAAGGGGGTAACGTTTCGTTATGCCCTTTTCGGGTATCATCAGCTTTGGTGTAATTTAGATGCGTTTGCCGTGGTATCCAATCACGGATAACTCTTAAACACCTCGGACTCAACAGCGAACAATTCTACTTCAGAATTACTGTTATTAGTCAGCGTCACGCTCAAATAATACCCTCGAAGCCCAAATGATTCCGCTACTTTATTCTTGCCGACTACAATAAAGTCTGCAGGTGAAGTCGAGGCGACCACTCCGGCAAGCGTTATTGATATATTTGTGGATGAATCAATCGTTCCAAGTAGAACAAAAGCGCCAAGGTTAGTGATCTTGTACACTCGGTCGCCTGACGAAATGGCGCTTTGGTCAATGCCCGTCGTGAAGGTGATCTGCGGGGAGGCAAATGTGCCAACAACACCTACTCCTTGCGTTGATATCAATGTCGCATCTTCGGGTGTTATAGTTGTTGAATCTAACCGACGGATATAAGCATACCAGTCGCCCTCCTTACGTTCAAAGGATGACTTCGACATTCCGCCTGACATGAGATCAGTATTTAATGTTACGTCCCATGAATCACTTCCGTATAGATGTAGCGTCTTAAATAGTTTCTTGTCCGACTGAGATTCATTCAATTCCGTTGTAATGGAAGCTGGATACTTGACTCCATAAAACTGAGCCCTCGGTACACCTGTGGAGTCATGCTTAAATATATCCCCGTTCTTGAAGCTATACAAAGTGCTGTTCATTCCGATCATCCAATCAGGAGCAAACGAATACCTGGAAACCCAACCGGTTTCGGTTACTTCTGCTGGTGATGGATCGAATGCTAAAGTGTCTATCATTTTTGTCTTATTTAACAAGTGTATTTATCCACTACTCCGCCCAGCTCGTCTATCTGAATAGAATACAAAGAAGTAGCTACTTTGAACCAACGCTTTCCTCCAACGAATTTATTTAAAGCCTTTGGATCAAAATAAATAGTGTCATTTATGTCCGGTATATCACCGGATCCAGTGTGATAAAGTATTTCATAAACACCAGATAGCGCACAAGCTGCCACACCGTCTACAGATGGTTCTTTGATATCAATTCCAACTGGGGCTAAATTTACCGTAGATTCAACGGTTAGATCAAAAGAAACGGGAGTACTGTCACCCACACAATTTGTAGCAATCAATTCTATTGTTTTTGTTCCGGTAATTGATGATTTTCCAGTGATCACGCCATCTTTAAAACTAACGCCAACTGGAAGCGAATTATCTAAACACACGCCTGTATTCGTAACTGTTCCAGTGCCAGACACGACAGTTGGGGTGGAAGCGGCACATACTACCTGTGAGCTGTTTATTCCGGATGTAGCACGTCTAAAAACAGAATCACAATCAGTAT
>Ga0247808_10001540_pt1 | contig 11126 bp, 10 predicted proteins | sample UWRJL089202R1_FD_179914 | JGI IMG/M metagenome (GOLD analysis project Ga0247808, IMG submission 179914) | Plant litter microbial communities from Arlington Agricultural Research Station in Wisconsin, United States - UWRJ-L089-202R-1 | ecosystem: Environmental > Terrestrial > Plant litter >... | reverse complement strand
AGTCATCGAACGCGGCGCGATCATCGGCCCGGACACCAGTCTTGTCTCCTGCGAGATCGGTGAGGGCGCCACCGTGCGCCGCACCGACGCCACCCTCGCGGTCATCGGCGCGAACGCCACCGTGGGCCCCTTCGCCTACCTCCGCCCCGGAACCTACCTCGGTGAAGGCGGCAAAATCGGCACCTTTGTGGAGACCAAAAACTCCACCATTGGTGCGGGAAGCAAGGTTCCACACCTCAGCTACATCGGTGACACCACGGTCGGAGTGCAGTCCAACGTGGGGGCGGGCACCATCACCGCGAACTACGACGGCGTCAACAAAACGAAAACCGTGGTGGGATCCCACGTTCGAACCGGGTCGCACAACGTCTTCGTTGCCCCCGTTACAATTGGGGACGGAGCGTATACAGGTGCCGGCACGGTCGTCCGCAAGGATGTCCCAGCGGGGGCGCTGGCCATCAACGTCGCTCCACAACGCAACATGACCGGATGGGTCGAGACCAACCGAGCGGGTACCGCGGCGGCCAACGCTGCAGCAGCCTCGCTTGCCGAGGAATCTGCTTAATCGGTTTGTTGCAGGATGACGAGCACCGCCGAAATGCGGGCGCCCGCGTCATCCCCACAACACAACATTTTTTCTTAGAAGCAAATGTCGGTTCGCCGGCAGAGAGCGGGATACGTGTCCGAGATTAAAGTCGCCGGAGAAAAGAGACTTGTCATCGTCTCCGGTCGGGCCTACCCCCAGCTCGCGGTGGATATCGCGACGGCCCTCGACACCGACGTGGTGCACACCGATGCGCGCACCTTTGCGAACGGTGAGATCTACGCGCGGTACGACGAAAGCGTTCGTGGTGCAGACGTGTTTGTTGTGCAGTCGCTGACGTTCCCCATCAACGAGTGGCTGATGGAACAGCTGATCATGGTTGACGCCCTCAAGCGTGCCTCGGTCAAGCGCATCACCGTGGTTGCCCCCTTCTACCCGTACGCCCGCCAGGACAAAAAGGGTCGCGGACGTGAGCCGATCAGCGCGCGCCTCGTCGCCGACCTCTACAAGGCCGCCGGCGCCGACCGCATTATGAGCGTCGACCTGCACGCCGCGCAGATCCAGGGATTCTTCGACGGCCCCGTCGACCACCTCTTCGCCATGCCCGTGCTGCTTGAGCACTTCAAAAAGCTCGACAACAGCACCCTCACCGTGGTCTCTCCCGACATGGGGCGTGTGCGCGTCGCCGACATCTGGAGCGACAAGCTCGGTGCACCGCTGGCCATCATCCACAAGCGTCGCGACCCGCTGGTTCCCAACCAGGTCTCCGTGCACGAGATCGTCGGAGAGGTTGAGGGCCGCGTCTGCCTCATCGTCGACGACCTCATCGACACCGGCCGCACCATCGCGAAGGCGGCGGAAGCCCTCAAGCAGGCCGGCGCCACCCGCGTTATTGTTGCGGCCACCCACGCGGTGTTCTCCGACCCCGCCACCGAGCTGCTGCAGACCGACTTCATCGACGACGTTGTGGTCACCGACACCCTCCCGGTGCCGGAGGAGAAGCGTTTCCCGACACTGACCGTGCTGCCGATCGCCCCGCTCATCGCGCGCGCCATCTACGAGGTCTTCGACGACGGATCCGTCACCTCGATGTTCGACGGCGCCGCATAACTGCCCGTCACCATCTGCTTCGCTCGTCACGGCGGCGCCAGTGTCCTTCGGGGCGGTGGCGCCGTTGTGCGTTAAGCCCCGGTCTCGGAGCGGCGCGGTAATTCTGGGGTGCCCGGGATGAGGCCGAGGGACGCCACATGGCGGTCGCCGCCAAAGGCGCCCACGCTATAACACTCCCAGCCGATCCCGCCGGCGCCGAAGAATTCGAACGTCGCCGAGGCACCGATGGCGCCGGGTTCTTCGTAGGCGACCCAGATGGCGCAGCTCGCCTGCGCGGTGCGGTTGCCCACACTCACGGTGGTGAGGATGCCGGGAAGCACCAGCGCGACGAGGCCAAGAACCACCACAACCTGGGTGATCACACGCATCCGGCGGCCGCGCAGGGGGCGTTCTCCGGCGGGCTCATAGCCGGCGAGTTCTGGTTCGTCGTCCGAAAGGCTCATCGCCGACCAGTCTTCCATGATCGGCTGGGCGGCACCGCAGTGAGTGAGGCATCTCGCGTCACACTTCGGTTACGGCGACTACTTCGAGTCGGCTTTGCCCTCGGCGATAAACGCGAGGCGCTGGAGCGTTTCGATATTGCGGGCGTGCAGGCCAACGTCGAGCAGCCACGACGGAATCCAGGCACCGGGACCACGCACGGCGCGCTCGCGGATGCGCACAACACAGCCGTCGCCGCTCGGGCGCACGTCGATTGTGACAACGGCTTCGCCGATGGGCCAGCCCGCCGGTTTCATCACCGCGCGACGCGATGGATCCCACTCGAGCATGGTGGTTTCGTCATTGATCAGAACGGGCCAGACACCAAACGAATGCTGCAGGTGTGAGCCGGTGTTCGGCCAGGCCACGTCGACATCCCGCATTCGTGATGCGCCAACAACCCAGACGGGGAACACCCACCCGTCGGCGAGCACTTCAAACACTTTTTCCGGAGGGCAGTCCATGCGGCGAACATTCGTAGACATAACAGCATTCTGGTGCCTCCACGCCGCATCCAACACCGTCGATGCCGGGGTGCGCACAACTCCATCGCTAAAGTGAGCGCCGTCAGGCAGACTCGGGGGTATGCCCCTCGCGCGCCTCGGCCAGCCCGGCCAAGAGATTCCTGTTCTGCACACCCTCGACGCCACCTACGACCTGCGCAGCATCACCGCGGATCTCACGGGATCGTTTTTCGACGCGGGAGGGATCGACCTGGCGCGGATCGCCGCTTCGGTCGGAGATTTACCGGAACTGGCAGACGCGTCATCCCTCCGAATTGGAGCCCCGATCGCCACCCCGGGCAAAATCGTTTGTGTTGGCCTCAACTACCGCGACCACGCCGCCGAGACCGGAGCAACGCTGCCCGATGAGCCCGTGGTGTTTATGAAGGACCCGTCGACAATCGGTGGCCCGTTCGATCGCGTGATGATTCCGCGGGGGTCGAGCAAAACCGACTGGGAGGTTGAGCTGGGAGTGGTCATCGGCCACACGGCGCGGTACCTCGAGTCGCCCGAGGACGCTGCCGACGTGATTGCCGGCTACGTGCTGTCGAACGATGTGTCGGAGCGCGAATTCCAGCTCGAACGCGGCGGTACCTGGGACAAGGGCAAAAGCTGCGAGACGTTCAACCCGCTCGGGCCAGTGCTTGTGCCGGCCGACGAGGTGGGCGACCCGCAGGCACTACGACTGCGCACCTGGGTGAACGGGGCGCTGCGTCAGGACGGCAGCACCGCGAGCATGCTTTTTGGGGTGCACCACATCATCTGGTACCTCAGCCAATTTATGGTGCTGCGTCCCGGCGACCTCATCAACACGGGAACCCCGGCGGGAGTCGCGGGTGGGCATCCCGGCACACCGTACCTGCGTGACGGCGACGTTGTGGAGCTCGAGGTTGAACGGCTGGGGCGCGCGCGCCAGCGGTACGACCAGGCGTAGTGCCCCGGCGTCGATTCACCCACGGCGTCGATTCCGCCTCGGTCGCGCAGACGGCACAAAAAAGTCCCGCGGGGCAGCCCGATGGCTGGCCCGCGGGACTCGTCCGTGTGCTGACTAGTGCGAGTCGACGGACTCGATCTCAGTGCGGTCGCCGCTCCACAGTGTGTGGAAGGTTCCCTCCATGTCGACACGCTTGTAGGTGTGCGCTCCGAAGAAGTCGCGCTGTCCCTGCGTGAGCGCGGCCGGCAGGCGGTCGGCGCGCAGGCTGTCGTAGTACGAGAGCGACGACGCGAACACCGGTGCGGGGATTCCCGCGTGGGCGGCGTCGGCGACGACGTTGCGCCATGCGGTCTGGGCCTCGGCGACGACGTCGGTGAAGAACGGTGCCGTCACGAGGGAGACAAGCCCCGGGTTCTCGGCATACGCCTCGGTGATGCGGTTGAGGAAGCGGGCCCGGATGATGCAGCCGCCGCGCCAGATCTTCGCAATCTCACCCTTCTTGATGTCCCAGCCGTACTGCTCGGCACCGGCGACGATGGCGTCGAAGCCCTGCGAGTACGCGATGACCTTGGACGCGTAGAGGGCCTGGCGGACACCTTCGATGAAGCCGTCAACGTCTTCAACGGGGTTGGCCGTCGGACCCGGCAGCGCTGCCGCCGCGGCACGCTGGGCGGGCTTGGACGACACCGAGCGGGCGAAGACGGCCTCGGCGATGCCGGAGACGGGGATACCGAGGTCGAGAGCGGTCTGAACGGTCCAAACGCCGGTGCCCTTCGATCCCGCCTGGTCGAGGATGACATCAACGAGCGGCGTGCCGGTCTTGGCGTCGACCTGGCGGAGAACCTCAGCGGTGATCTCGATGAGGTAGCTCTCGAGGTCGCCCTTGTTCCACTCGGTGAAGATGTCGGCGATCTCGGCCGGGGTCTTGCCGGTGCCACGACGGATGAGGTCGTAGGCCTCACCGATGAGCTGCATGTCGGCGTACTCGATGCCGTTGTGGATCATTTTGACGAAGTGGCCGGCGCCGTCGGTTCCGACGTGGGTGACGCAGGGCTCACCGTCGACAACAGCGGCGATGGACTTGAGGATCGGGCCCAGGGTCTCCCATGCCTCGGCGGATCCGCCGGGCATAATCGACGGGCCGAGCAGTGCGCCCTCTTCGCCACCGGAGATGCCGGCGCCGACGAAGTTGATGCCGGTCTCACGCACAGCCTTTTCGCGACGGATGGTGTCGGTGAACAGTGCGTTGCCACCGTCGACGATGATGTCGCCGGGCTCGAAGACCTCGGTGAGTGCGGTGATGACGGCGTCGGTACCCTTACCGGCCTGCACCATGATGATGGCGGTGCGGGGCTTCGTGAGCGATGCGGCGAACTCTTCGTAGCTGCTTGCGGGCAAGAACTCTGCCTCGGGGTGCTCGTCGAGAACCGTCTGGGTTTTTTCGTACGAACGGTTGTAGATGGCGACGGTGTTGCCTTCACGGCTGGCGAGGTTGCGGGCGAGGTTCGACCCCATCACCGCCATACCGACTACGCCAATGTTTGCCTGTGCCTGGGGTGAATCCATGGGGAACTGTCTCCTGTACGCCTACGTGATGAGGAACGAAACCAGGGGGCGCTTTTCTGGGGAAGTCTCGGGAAAGCGCAACGACTGGTGGTGAGCCGCGAACGGCTGGACCGTTCTCAACGCTAGCAAACGAAGATGCGTACAAACGGATGTGGGTCGTCGGACAACCGCTGTTGTTACGCACGTCACGTGGAGGCGCGGTGCTATCGTGACGGGCAAACGTTGGTTGTGAGATTGTCTCCGCATTTCATTGAGTGCGTCTCAATGGAGTGACGGAGCCAGTGAGTACAGCGCGCGTTCCCGCCCGAATACTTCCCCGAAGGTGCCAATGACGTCGCACAGTGCCCTGCCCCGCATCATCCACAAGTCCACCGTCCCCCCGATTGTTGTGATGGGCGTCACGTCCAGTGGCAAATCGACCGTGGGGATGGATGTCGCTGCTGCGCTCGGAATTCCGTTTGCGGATGGCGATGACCTGCATCCCGAGGCGAATAAAGCGAAAATGCGCGCGGGCAACCCGCTCAACGACGCCGACCGTCTGCCGTGGCTGCACCTCATCGGTGAGTACATCGAGCAGCAGCTCGCGGCGGGCCAGCCCGTTGTTGTGGCCTGCTCGGCGCTGAAGCGGTCGTACCGGGACTTGCTCCGCGGCCACGTGCCCTCGCTGGTCTTTGTGCACCTCACGGGACCGGCCGACGTGATTCTCGAGCGGATGCGTGCCCGGTCCCACGAATTTATGCCGACCGCACTGTTGACAAGCCAACTCGCCACCCTCGAACCCCTCGAACCTGACGAGCGGGCCATTCTCGCCGACATCACCGCGACGCCCGCGGAGATCGTGGCGGAGGTCGAAGCCCACCTTCCCGAGTTCGTTGATGAGGCGCTCTCGGCAACCGTCGTGTCGACCGATCACGATGACAGGGAGCTCCTCTAGAGTCGGAACAACAACCTGGGGGAATGATGGCTGACCGACTTCGACTTGTGCTCGCGACGCCCTTGAGCGAAGAACTCTGCCAGCTGGTGGAGCAGCGTGAGCCGCGCATCGATCTGATTCGTGACCAGAGCCTGATGCCTCCGCAGCGTCATGCCGGCGACCACCACGGTGACCCGGCCTTTGTGCGCACTCCGGAACAGCAGGCGCGCTTTGAGGCCATGCTCGACACCGCCGAGGCGCTCTACGGACTGCCCGAGGAGTCGCCCGCCGCCCTCGCTCGTGTTGTCGCCGCCAACCCACACTTGCGCTGGGTGCACACCACCCCCGCCGGTGGTGGTTCGCAGGTGCACGACGCCGACCTTCCGGTTGGCGCGCTCGAGCGCATTGTTTTTACGCAGTCCGGGGGAGTGCACGCCGAACCCCTCGCCGAGTTCGCCCTCCTCGGAGTGCTTGCCGGTCTCAAAAATCTTCCTCGACTGCAGGCCGCCCAGGCCCGGGGCGAGTGGGCGTCACGCCAGACCGTTGAGGTGATGAGCAGCCAGACCGTTGTGGTTGTGGGACTCGGCGGTATTGGTCGCGCCACGGCCGAGCGTTTCGCTCTGCTCGGCTCACGGGTGATCGGGGTGCACCGCCGTGCCGTCGACGTACCCGGTGTCGCTGAGATTGTTGCGGTTGAGCAGCTCGCGGATGCCGCGGCGCAGGCCGACGCGATTGTCATGACGCTCCCCGGCACCGAGCACACGGAGAAGATGCTGAGCCGCGACGTTCTCGCTCGCCTTCGGCCCGGAACCACCGTGGTGAACGTCGGTCGTGGATCCACTATCGACGAGGATGCCCTCATCGACGCGCTAGACGATGGGCGGGTTGGCTACGCCGCGCTCGACGTCTTCCAGGTCGAACCACTGCCGTCATCGAGCCCCCTCTGGGCTCATCCCCGGGTGCTCGTCAGCCCACACACGAGTGCGCTGCACAGTGGCGAAGACCGCCTCATCGCCGAGCTCGTCGCCGAGAACGCGGGCCGTCTTCTCGACGGCCGCGACATGGTGAACCGGGTCAACACCGTGGAATTCTATTGATTCATCTGCGCTAGAGTGGGTGATTGGTTTGTGTATGCCGTTAGTGGTGTACTCCGACCGGAACTTCGGCGAGGGAATCGAACTTCGTGTAAACGACACAAGATTCCGTTATCGACGCGGTGGTGCGGGCTTCGGTCTTCCTCACGCTGACATGCGTTCGAGTTGAGACGTTCGAATGAGAACAAAACGAAACGGGCCTGCCGGTCCGGCAATTAGGAGAAAATCATGGCTGACAACACCAGCGGAAACCACCTCGCGGCTGAGCTGCGCACATCCTTCGGTAAGGGAGCGGCTCGCAAGATCCGCGCCCTGAACAAGATCCCCGCCGTCATCTACGGCCACGGTACCGAGCCGCAGCACGTGACCCTCCCGGGTCACGAGGTTGCCCTCATCATCCGTAAGTCCAACCAGGTTCTCGAGCTCGACATCGCCGGCAAGAGCCAGCTGGCCCTCGTCAAGGATGTCCAGAAGGACCCGGTACGCCAGATCATCGAGCACCTCGACCTCATCGTTGTCCGCAAGGGCGAGAAGGTCACCATCGATGTGTCCGTTCGCGTTGAGGGCGAGCCCGAGGCCGGCGCCGTCGCGCTTCAGGACTCCACCAGCGTTTCGGTCGAAGCCGAAGCCACCCACATCCCCGAGTTCTTCACCGTCAGCGTCGAGGGCCTCGCCGCTGGCTCGTCGATCTACGCGTCCGACGTCGAACTGCCCTCCGGTTCCACTCTCATCAGTGACCCCGAGCAGCTCATCGTCAACGTCAGCATCCCTGAGGAAGTTGACCTGGGCGACAGCGAGACCGGCGAAGAGACCGAAGAAGCTCCCGCCGAGTCCACTGAGTCGGCCGAGTAATCTTCTTATTCCGTAAAGCAAAGCCAGTGGACACAGACCAGTGGCTCGTAGTCGGGCTCGGTAACCCCGGGCCCGGCTACGCCGGAAACCGCCACAACGTGGGCCAAATGGTGCTCGCGGAACTGGCGGATCGCGTATCGGCTCCGTTTAAGAGCCACCGCACCAACGCTTCCGTCGCCGAAGGGCGCACCGGGGCCGAGGGCCCGCGACTCATTCTCGCGAAACCCGCCTCGTTTATGAACGTCTCCGGCGCACCCGTTGCCGCACTGATGCGTTTCTACAAAATCGAGCCCGATCACCTCATCGTGATCCACGACGAGCTCGACATCCCCTACGACACCCTCCGGCTCAAGTCCGGTGGCGGTCACGGCGGACACAACGGGGTGCGCGACATCATTGCCGCCCTCAGCACCGGTGACTTCACCCGCGTGCGTGTGGGAGTTGGGCGTCCCCCCGGCCGCCAGCCTGCTGCTGATTACGTGCTCAAAGATTTCACCGGCGACGAGCGCAAAACGCTTCCCAACCTGCTGTCGGATGCCGCTGATGCGGTCGAACTTGTCGCACGCGAGGGACTCAGCGCCGCCCAGTTGCGCTTCCACACCAACAACTCGGCATAACGTGGACACCATGCGCGTACTTGTCGCCGGAGCCACGGGTGTTTTCGGCAAATCTGTCCTCGACCAGCTTGCTGCCGCGGGCCACATCCCGGTGGAGCCCACGGTGCCCACCACCGACCGCGCCGCGTTCCTGCAGAGCCTCGACGGCATCACCGCCGACGCCGTGGTGAACCTTCTCGGCACATCCACCGAGTTCGCCGAGGGCTATCGCGCCATGGTCCCGGTCACCCGCGCCCGCCTCGAGGGCACCAGCACCCTCATCGCCGCCGCGCGTCTTCTCGGCGCGACCCGTCTGATCTCCGCCTCGAGCTTCACCGGCTACGGTTTCGACGTGCTGGGCGACCGTCAACTCGACGAGACCGCGCCCTTCGGCAACGCCGACGACACCAGCAACGCGCCCGTCCAGCTGGGGCTCCTCGGGCTCGAGCAGCAGACCCGCGCCTTCGGGGGAGTTGTGCTGCGATTCGCCCACCTCGTCTCCGAAAATTCCGACAGTGTGCCCGCTATTCCCCGTCGCTGGGAGGGTGCTCTTCCTGTTGTCTCGGTGGATGACGCGGCGCGCGCCATTGTGCACGCGCTCGAGTCCGGCCGCCCCGGCGCCACCTACAACATTGCCGGCGCCGAAACCGTCACCTGGCGTCAGCTGCAGACCGCACAGTCCCGCATCGACGGGTACGCCGCTCCCGTGGTGCTGCCGGATTCCACCATCCGGATGCTCGCCCCGTTTGCCGCACAGGTCATCACCCGCACCTCGATGCGGCTGTCGACCGCCGCCGCACGCGACGAACTCGACTGGGTCGCCACCCCAATCGGTTTCCTCGCAGCGAACACGGCAACGAGTGTCGGTGTGCCCGCCTAGACTTGGCGGGTGATACTCGAGGGATTAATCCGGGGGCTCTCGCGCGCCCAAAGCTTCGAGACCGCTGTCGACCACGCCGCACGAAGCGCAGATTTTTCGCTCGTCGACGGTCTGCGTGCTCCTCTGCTCGCCGCTCTTCTTGAGCGTCGCGGCGGACCCCAGGCACTGCTGGCAATTACGGCAACCGGTCGCGAATCCGAATACTTGCGCGCTGCGCTCGCTTCTGTGATGCCGGAAGCCGAGATCATCGAGTTTCCGGCCTGGGAGACGCTGCCGCACGAACGTCTCAGCCCCAGCGCCGAGACGGTCGGCAAGCGCATCGACGCCCTGCGTCGCATCAAGGCGTGGACGGCTAATCCGCAGGGCAACATCGTGCTCGTCGCATCCGTGCGCGCCGCCCTGCAGCCGCTCGCCGACAATCTCACCGACCTCGAGCCCATTGGTCTTGTCGCCGGGGGTCGCGGTTACGACCTCATCTCCCTCGGTCGCCAACTCGTTGACCTCGCGTACACCCGTGTCGACATGGTGACGCGTCGCGGTGAGTTCGCCGTGCGCGGTGGAATCCTCGACGTCTTCTCGCCCATCGACGAGCATCCCGTCCGCGCCGAATTCTTTGGCGACGAGATCGAGACCCTCCGCTACTTCTCCGTCGCCGACCAGCGCAGCCTCACCGAAGAGGTTCTCGCCGCATCGATGCCGGCGAGCCGCGAAATGCTGCTCAGCGAAGACGTGCGCCAGCGCGCCCGCGAGATGCAGCACGAGTTCCCGAGCCTCTCCCAGATGCTCGCCAAAATCGCCGAGGGCATCCCCGTCGACGGAATGGAATCCCTCGCGCCCGCGCTCGTGGACAAACTTGTCCCCCTCACCAGCTACCTGCCGGAGGGTGCCGCCATCGCCGTCTTCTCCCCGGAGAAGGTCGCCACCCGTGCCGTAAGTCTCGTCGAGACGAACCGCGAGTTCCTCAGCGCCGCGTGGAACGCCGCAACCGCGGGAGCCGAGGCTCCCATCGACCTCAACGCGGGTGACTTCCTCTCCCTCCGGGGTCTTCGCGACAGCGCGGGCAACCGCGCGTGGTGGACCTTCAGTCAGTTCAATGCCGGCGCCGTGAGTTCCGACGCGTCATCCACACCACAACCCGCCGGCACCATTTCGTTGACCGAGCTCGTCGAGACCATCGTCAGCGACGACAACTACGTGCGCATCGACGCCGTGGGTGTTCCGAGCTTCGCTGGGCAGGCCGACGGCGCTCTCGAACACGTGCGCGCCCGTGTGCGCGACGGCTGGACCGTCACCGTGGTGGCGCAGGGCACGGGACTGGTCGAACGCACGGGTGACGTGCTCGCCGAGAAGGAAATCGCGGCTCGTATCGTTGAGGCGTATCCGGATGAGGTTGAGCCCGGCGTGGTCTACCTGCTCAAGGCCGCCGTTGAAGCGGGCTTTGAGCTGCCCGAGATCAAGCTCGCCGTTCTCAGCGAGGGCGAGTTCTACGGCCGCAGTACCGGATACGACACCCGTCAGGTAAAGAAGCTTGCTGGGCGACGGAAAAACGTTGTTGACCCGCTGCAATTGAAGACCGGCGACTTTGTGGTGCACCAGACGCACGGCATCGGCAAGTTTGTCGAGCTGACGCAGCGCGAGGTGTCTAGCGGTGGAC
>Ga0247808_10001539_pt1 | contig 11127 bp, 9 predicted proteins | sample UWRJL089202R1_FD_179914 | JGI IMG/M metagenome (GOLD analysis project Ga0247808, IMG submission 179914) | Plant litter microbial communities from Arlington Agricultural Research Station in Wisconsin, United States - UWRJ-L089-202R-1 | ecosystem: Environmental > Terrestrial > Plant litter >... | reverse complement strand
GCCAGAAAACACTGACATTCACACTGACCTTACTCCTATCTTCGAATCAATCGTGAACGACATTCCTGCACCTGACGTACAAGTCGATGCACCATTCCAGATGCTCGTTACATCTCTTTACTACGACTCATTCCTCGGTAAGTACGCAATTGGCCGTATCTCACGTGGAAAGCTCTCTAAGGGTCAATCAATCCTTCTTATGAAGGCCGACGGAACACAAGTCCCTTCAAAGATCGAAAAACTCTTTGCCTACCGTGGTCTACTTCGTGAAGAAATTGATGAAGCCGGTGCTGGTGACATCGTTGCCTTAACTGGTGTTGCTGATGCGCACATCGGTGAAACGATCGCTGACAAAGACCAACCAGAAGCGTTGCCTGTGCTTGAAGTTGAAGCACCGACACTGTCTATGTACCTTGGTCCAAACACTAGCCCACTCAAGGGTAAAGAAGCAAAGTTCAACACAAGCCGTCAAATCGGTGACCGCCTTCGCCAAGAAATTGAAACAAACGTGTCACTTCGTGTTAAAGAAGACGGAATTGGTTTCGTTGTATCTGGTCGTGGTGAACTTCACCTTTCAGTCTTGATCGAAACACTTCGCCGTGAAGACTTCGAATTCGAAGTTGGACGTCCACAAGCCGTTACTATCGAACAAGATGGTGAAATCATGGAACCTGTGGAAGAACTATTGATCGAAGTTGGCGCTGAATTCCTCGGTGCTGTTAGCCAAGAACTTGGTACTCGCCGTGCAGCTCCTGTAAAGCAAGAGACGACTGCTAGCGGAACAACTCGTTCTACGTACATCATCCCAACACGTGCGATGATCGGTCTACGTAACCTCCTGCTTACTGCAACAAAGGGTACTGTGATCATGAACAGCCTTCCTCACGGCTACCAACCACTTGGTGCCAAGCTGCAACAGAACCGTAATGGTGCACTGATCGCAACTGAAGCTGGCCAAACAACTGCGTATGCACTTGATACAGCTGCTGCTCGCGGTGAACTGTACGTCGGTCCTGGAACAACTGTCTACCAAGGTATGATCGTTGGTCTGTACAACCGCGGTGGTGACCTCGACGTGAACGTCTGTCGTGGTAAGCAACTGACAAACATGCGTACATCATCATCTGATGGTACGATTCAGTTGACACCATTCACCGACCTGAGTCTTGAGCAATCAATCGACTTCATCGAAAACGACGAACTTTTGGAAGTAACACCAAAGTCACTTCGTCTTCGTAAGCGATTCCTTGACCCTAACCAGCGCAAGCGAAACTCACAGAAAAACCAGTAATTTATACTGAAAAAAGATCCCCGAATTATATCGGGGATTTTTTATTGCATTGAAGTCTTGCGCCTCATGATGAGGTGGTTATACTTGAATACAAGATGGCACGCAAAATAAATATCGATCCTATCAAAAGCTCACTCGTCAAAACGGCGGGGGTTCTTATTCGCTCACGTAAAAGTCCCGATGAACTACTGGGTGAGTTGTTCCAAGACGTGCAAACACAGCAAATTTATGACGATGGAAAAACATTTGTTGACCTAGTCCCGCGCAAGCGAATTGCAACAATCCAGGAAGAATACCGACTATTGAAGGCCGACCCATTATTTGACCTGCGTGAATTCGTCAGTCGCCACTTTTACGACCTTTCGACGACGGTTCATAAAAAAGACCCATATGTCGTCAATGAGAATGATACGATCGAACAGCATATTGAACGGCTGTGGCCACACCTTGAGCGCCGCAACCGTCTTGATCGCGGATCATTGGTTGCATTGCCACACACCTATATCGTTCCAGGTGGACGCTTTAGTGAGCAGTTCTACTGGGATACTTATTTCATCATGGTGGGGCTGGCCTCGGAAGGGAAGTGGAAGCTCGTAGAAGGCATGATCAAGAACTATGCCTATATGATTCGTAAGTATGGCTTTATCCCAACAGCCAATCGTACGTATTTCCTGAGTCGTTCGCAGCCGCCGATGTTTGTCTTTATGGTCCAGCTACTAGCGGAGAAAAAAGGTAAGCGCGTCTACCGTGACTATCTACCGCTACTGGTTGCAGAGTATCGTTTCTGGATGCGCGGGACACGTAAGCTTCAAGATGCCGAGCACTCAGCCTTTCGACGTGTCGCGCAAATGCCATCAGGTGCACTGCTGAATCGTTACTACGACAATAAAGTCACGCCACGTCCCGAATCAATGCGTGAAGATAACGAGACAGCAACTGTATCGAAAACCCGTATTCCGAACCGTCTATTTTTACATCTTCGAGCTGCGGCTGAATCTGGTTGGGACTTTAGTTCCCGTTGGTTCAAAGACCTCGATGATATTCACACGATTCACACCGCTGATATTATTCCGGTTGACCTCAATAGCTTGCTGTATACATTAGAGACTACGATTGCAAATGCGAACAACTCTTTATTACACCCTATTATTAGTAGGCACTATCGTAAGCGCGCGGCAGACCGAAAAGAAGCAATTGATACGTATCTATGGAACAAAAAGCAGAACTTTTACATGGACTACAATTTCCACCTTGGGCATTCGACGAAAGCATTTAGCCTTGCAGCGGTCTTTCCATTATTTGTGGGTGTCGCATCAAAAGAACAGGCCGAAGCAGTTGCGATAAAACTGAAAGAAGAATTCTTGAAACCTGGTGGACTCGTCACAACACTCCATGGTAACGGACAGCAATGGGATAGTCCAAATGGTTGGGCGCCGCTGCAATGGGTTGCTGTTGAAGGACTCCGTAAATATGGCTACGATGAGCTCGCTGATGACATTAGTTTGCGCTGGATGAAGTTAGTAGAAAAAGTCTACAAAAAATCACACAAGTTAGTAGAGAAGTACAACGTCGTTGATGGTGACGGACTTGGCGGTGGCGGCGAGTACGTTTTGCAAGACGGCTTCGGCTGGACCAACGGCGTCTATCTTGCAATGAAAAAGCGTATGTCTCGCGAAAGCTAGTTAGCGGCTGAGCTGAATGGTATTCCAGTCAGCATAAGTTCCAGAAAGCGTCCCGGAAACGGGGCGTATTCTATATTCATAGGTCTGTCCTGTGCCGCCTGGTATCGCACCACCAGACCAAGTTAATGATGAGGTGCTGGCAGGGATTTGGGCTGACATCGTTGTTGACGCTTGGTTAGTCGCGCTATTTGTATATGTCGAATACCCGTCCGCTAGACGAGCAAGGTACCAGGTCCCTGTGGTTGATGTTCGGAACTGTATCTCGTAGTGATAGCTTGGAACCGATGACACATCACCACTCCACGCAAATACGACGTTTGACCAGTCGCTACTTCGTGTCGCGGTAAAGTTGGTGACGGTCGGTAGTGATGAGTTCGACGGTGGGCTAAGCGATACAGTGGTCCAGTCTGCGTAGGCGCCGGATAATGTACTCGAAACGGGCCGTATTCTATATTCGAATGTCTGACCAGCTCCATTAGGCATAGCTCCACCGGACCACGTGAGGGATGAAGTAGTGGCGGGGATTCGGGCTGACATTGTCGTCGAAGCTTGATTGGTCGCGCTATTTGTATACGTTGAATAGCCATCAGCAAGACGTGCGAGATACCAGGTTCCAGCTGTTGACGTGCGGAACTGTATTTCGTAGCGATGACTCGGAACGTCGGATGTTCCTGCATCCCAAGCTAATGCTATGTTCGACCAATCTGCATTTGGAGAAACGGTAAAGTTCGAAACAGGTTGGAAGGATGAGTTTGCCGGGGGACTGAATGATTTTGTGAGCCAGTCACCGTATACACCCGAGAGTGTACTTGATACACCTCGAATCCTATACTCGTATGTTTGTCCGGCACCATTTGGGATTGCGGCGCCCGACCAAGTTAATGAGGTGGTACTGAGCGGTATCTGTGCAGAGAGCGTGGAGAGCGATTGATTGCCCGTAGTGACACCGTAAGAGCTGTAGCCGTCTGCTAAACGTGCGAGATACCAGGTTCCGCCAGTAGTCGAACGGTATTGAATTTCGTAGTGTGGATCAGGAATGGACGATACACTTCCACTCCACGATAGCGTCGCAGACGCCCATGAGGTAGCGGGTGAAATAGTGAAATCAGTTAATGCTTGCAGCGTATCGTTGTTTGGCACAGCAAGCGCTGCGGTATACCAGCTGCCTGCGGTGGCGCCTTCAAATGAGCGGATTCTATACTCGTATGTTTGTCCGCTGCCTGTAGGCATAGATCCACCTGACCAGGTCAGAGAAGTGGTGGTTGCGGGAATCTGTCCGGAGATAGTAGGAGATGATTGATTACCAGTGGTAACACCATACGTACTATATCCATCAGCAAGGCGCCCAAGATACCACGTTCCAGCTGCTGACGTACGGAACTGAAGTTCATAACGCGACGCATTAGGCACGGCGTCCCACGTAATTGCCATGTTAGTCCAGGCTTCATTGGTTTCAATTCTAAAGCCACCACCATCACCAACCGCGACACCTTTACTAGAGCGCGCAACTGAACCGCCTGCATTTGTATTGTAGTCACCAATAATACTGGATGCGACAACTGCGCCGCTACACGCACCTTCAGCTAGTCCTTCTTGGGTAGAGCTGTGCCAAATCACGTCATCATATTTGCTATGTGTGCCGTTGATGCAGAATGTTTTATTATCCGAAACGGTTGTTAGCGCGAGCCCAATATTTGTCGGAGTTTTTAGTGAGGACGGAAATGATGTGCCGTATGTTTGTGTTTCTGTATTGGCAGTAAGCATGAGTGAATGTGCTTTTTTTAACGAATCCTGTACCAGAGTAACACTGGCTTTTTTGGCAATGCCATTGAACGCGATAATCGTGACGGCAGCAAGTATGCCGATGACGACAATAACAATGAGGAGCTCGACAATCGTAAAACCGCTGCGCCGATGTTTAGGGAGATATTTTTGCATGTTTATTTTAAGACGAATACTACCAATAGTATAGCAGTATTACGCTTACGCTAAAAGATCTTTTCGTTCTTTAATTCATCTGGTAAGAAGCCTTTTGTATGCTTAAAATCAGCTTCCCATTTATAGCCTTTGCCGTAGTCCAAGTCTTTCATGAGCTTGGTTGGTGCATTGCGAACATGGAGAGGAACGGGTGCGTCGGAATACTGCTTCGCAAGTGCTTGGGCACGGTGCATTGCATCTGTAGTCTGGCGAGACTTTTCACTTTTAGCCAGTGCGGTGACGACGTGAAAGAGGATGTAGCTAGATTCGGGCATACCTACGCGCTCGACTGCCTGGAACGCATTCAGCGCTAGACCCAAGGCACCGTTTCCGGCTAAACCAATATCTTCAGATGCGAAGATGACCATACGGCGTGCGATGAACTTTGGGTCTTCACCAGCGTCGAGCATACGAGCGAGGTAATAAAGTGCCGCGTCGACGTCGCTACCACGCATACTTTTGATAAATGCCGAGATGACGTTATAGTGCATGTCGCCTTTTTTGTCGTAGCCGGGCAGACGTTTTTGGGCGGCGGTTTTCACGACTTCGACCGTGACTTTTTTCGCCATACCAAATGCGAGCTCTAGATTACCAAGGGCGACGCGGGCGTCACCACCCGATAGCTCTGCAATATAGTCAATTGCCTTTGCATCGATACGGGTGGCTGCTTTTTCAATTTTCACTGCCCGCTTAAGGATCTTGATGACTTCGGGTTTTGCGAGGGGCTCTAATACAAGGACACGGGTTCGACTGAGTAGTGGGGTGATGACTTCAAAGCTTGGGTTCTCGGTCGTTGCACCAATCAGTGTGATCAGGCCCGATTCGACGTGGGGAAGAAATGCATCTTGCTGGGCTTTGTTGAAGCGGTGAATCTCATCGACGAACAAAATAGTACGGAGCTGCAGGTTCCAGTTCTGGCGAGCGTGTTCGACGATACGTTCAACGTCTTTTTTACCACTCGTGACGGCAGAAATTTCAATAAACTCAGCATTTACTTCTTTGGCAATAATACGTGCGAGAGTAGTTTTACCCGCACCGGGTGGACCCCATAGGATGAGGCTGACAGGTTCACGATTCTTTACGATCTTCTTTAAGATTTCTTGATCACCCAGTAGGTGGGTTTGACCAATCACTTCATCGAGAGTTTCGGGACGCATTCTTTCGGCAAGTGGCACTCTTTGCATATATCTATTATAATTGAAATATATGAAGACTGTACTATTACTATTCGGCGGTGAATCAAGTGAACACGAAGTGTCTATCGCATCAGCAACAAACGTGAGCAAAGCAATCGATTCAACTAAGTTCGAGGTAGTATATGGGTACATCGATCGAAAGGGTGGGTGGTGGCTCGTTGATGGCGTTAGTGATGAGAAGCCGGATACTGCGCGGCAACTACAACCAGTGCTTGGGGGTGCATCGTTTACGGCTGAAGGTGTCGAAAAAGCAATTTCACCTGATGTGATTCTACCAATACTACATGGACGGAACGGAGAGGATGGATCTGTACAAGCGTTAGCTCAACTGACGCATATTCCAATTGTCGGTTGTGACATGAATGCGGGTGCTGCCGGGATGAACAAATACATAACCAAAGCCGTCGCGATAGCAAACAACATTAATGTCGTACCCTTCCGAGTGCACTTTGTGTCTGATCCGACCCCTGATTACGAAACACTTACGCAGAGTTTGGGCAATGTGTTATTCGTAAAACCAGTTAATGCGGGCAGTTCAGTGGGAGTTCATAAAGTTTCTTCACAAGATGAATTAGTTGTAGCGCTGGAAGATGCACATACACATGATCATGTAGTATTAATCGAAAAAGCGATTAATGCGCGCGAGCTGGAAGCTGCAGTATTAGGTAATTATCCAAGGATCGATGTCAGTGTTGTTGGGGAGATCACACCAGATCGTGAATTCTATAGTTATGAATCGAAATATGACGAGGCAAGCACATCCGAGGTTATGATCCCTGCTGCCATTGATGCTGATATGTCTGACAAAATTCGCCTGCAGGCAGTGCAGATCTTCCACTTGCTGGGTGGCAGCGGCTTATCACGCGTAGATTTCTTTGTGGACAAAGATAGCGACGAAATCTATCTTAATGAAATCAATACTATGCCTGGTTTCACTGATATCAGTATGTATTCAAAGCTTTGGGCGCATTCTGGTGTTACTTACGCGCAGCTTGTTGATAAGCTCATTGATTTGGCGCTCGAACCTTCTACGTAGCAAGTACGCTATACTTAAACTATAAACAGGGAGTACACATGGGACTATTTGTCTGGACAGTTATTATCATCGTCGGAATCTTTATCCTTAGCGGACTAAAGGTCGTCAACCAATATCAACGTGGCATCGTGCTGACGTTAGGTCGCTTTACGGGTGTGCGTCAACCTGGTCTTCGCGTGATCATCCCTATCTTTCAAAAGATGAGCCGTGTCGATGTACGCTCAACGCCGATTGATATCCCAAAGCAGGAAATTATCACTAAAGATAACGTGACCGCTGGTATCGATGCGATCGTTTACTTCCGCGTGGTTGATCCTGCCAAGGCACTGCTCGAAACAACTAACTACGCCTATGCGACTAGTCAGTTTGCGCAAGCGGCGCTTCGTGATGTCACTGGTAACTTTGAACTAGATGAACTGCTACAAAAGCGTGAAGAGATTAGCGACCGCATTAAAGAAATCGTTGATGCCGAAACCAGCAAATGGGGAATCGATATCGAGAACGTCAAGATGCAGAACATCGAACTACCACAGGATATGAAGCGTGCAATGGCGAAACAAGCTGAGGCTGAACGTGAGCGCCGTGCGAACATCATCGGTGCTGATGGTGAGAAGTTGGCTGCCCAGAACCTGGCAGACGCTGCGGCGATCTTTGCTAAGGTACCGGGTGCATTGAACCTTCGTACATTGGGAACCCTCGAGCGTATTAGTACTGAACCAAGCCAGAAGACAATGATGTTGTTCCCGGTTGAACTGATCGATGCCCTCCGTGGTGCGACTAGTATCATCAGTCCAGAAAAGAAGTAACGCTACTTTTTTTGGATAACATCCAAATAAAAGACCCGATCGACGAGGATCGGGTTTTTTATTTGGTGGCTCCTCCCAGACTCGAACTGGGGACACGTGGATCTTCAATCCACTGCTCTACCAACTGAGCTAAAGAGCCGTAGGGGATAGTACCCCGATAATTATAGAGTAAAAGGGCTAGTATGACAATACAGGCACGTGGGTGTATACTCAAATCAACTATGGTGGGCATATCAAAACCGACTCATACTACCGCGCACAACAAGTCGACAACCGGCTTCACGATTGTCGAATTGCTGATTGTTATTGTTGTGATCGGAATTCTCGCAGCTGTCACTATCGTTGCATATAACGGTATCACCGCCAAAGCCCGTGATACACAGATGAAGGCCGACCTGGCGATCGTGTTTAAGAAGATGATGATCGACAAGACACTGAACGATGCGTATCCCTCAACACTCACTGCTGCGGATAGCGGTAAGGGGATTGCACCCAGTAACGGAGGAACCTTTCAATACTCTGTTGATAACAACGTCGTGCCGGCTACATTTTGTATTACGTATGTTAAGGATGGCGTCGCGTTCTTTATTGATCAGAATAACCTGATAACAACAGGGGCGTGTCCTGGACACTCGTTAACAGGCGCTCCAGCAACTGCACCAAGTATCGGTGGATACTATAACTTTACGCCATCCAACCCAATGACAGGATTGACGTTGTCGACAGATATTCCGACGGGTGCCTGGATGATCATCGTCCTTGGCTTCGTAAACGACGCCGATCCTGTGCCGTCATCTGGATGGACTACATTGTACCCACGCTATATTACCGGTACATTGCGCACAGTTGTTTTTGGTAAGATTAAATCATCAACCGAGCCAACCACCTTCTCTTTGACCGGGTCGTTCGGCCCAGCGTCAACCAATGGCGTCTTGTTGTGGGGGACCGGTGCATCGAGTGATCTGAATAGTTGGGTGAAGGGGAGTACGTATGTACGCGGCGGGACGACGGCGACACAAGCAACTACCACGACACCGACAGTCACTACGACTACCGCGCAATCACTGATCCTGTCGGTTAGTCTAGAGCGTACCACTGCAACAGAAACAGACGTGACATCGGTCAGCGGGGCAACGAAATGGTTCTTTATTCCGCAACCAGATACCTCGAAGATTCAAACAATTGTCGTCAGTACGGCAACATTAGCTGCCGCGGGCACCTCAACGCCAGTTGTCGTGACATATCCAAACACCCAAGTACTGAACGGTACCTCGTTTCAAATTGCACTCCCACCGACCTAACCCTTGTAAAACAACCCACATTTCCGTATAATTCATGGAGTATGCGGGTGTAGCTCAGCTGTTAGAGCGCATCCTTGCCAAGGATGAGGCCCAGGGTTAGAGTCCCTGTACCCGCACCAAATAAAACGACCCAGTGAATGCTGGGTCATTTTATTTGGTCTGAGTTTAAGATCTCTAGCCCTGGGCCGAATCAGAAAAATGTGCCCAGCAGCCCAGTGCGCTCCAGCGCATCTAGGGTTAGAGTCCCTGTACCCACCTTATTTAATGGGTGTAAAATAAAACATAGAAACAATAACTTGCGAGGAGGTAAAAAATGTCTAAATACGTCGATGGTTTCATCATAGTAATACCAAAGGGTAAGGCTGAAGAGTATAAAAAGATGGCCGAAGAAGGCCGCGACTCGTGGCTCAAGCATGGTGCACTCGAATACTTCGAATGTAGAAGTGAGGATCTGAAACCGCAACAAATGGGAGAAGATGCATCCCGCGCCTTTCCTGAAATGACCGGCGCAAAAGAAGGCGATGACATTTGGTTCTCTTTCATCGTGTTCGAATCCAGAGAGCACCGCGATGAGGTAAATAAGAAGGTGATCGACGAAATGGGTGAAGCTTACCAAGAACAAACCGATTTTGTGTCGCCATTCACAATGAGTCAGATGGCCTATGGTGGATTTGAAGTTGTCGTTGAAGGCCACAAAGATTAGTTGACCTATCGCTTAAAAGGATTGGTGCTACTATAAAGACATGAATCCCGCCGACTACGAAACCTTGGAATTCCAAACTACTGAAGGGTTTCGTCTATGGCTCGCTAAAAACCACGATAATGTACACGGTATCTGGATCAAACTCTACAAAAAAGCCTCAGGCATCGAATCGATTACCTACGCAGAAGCGCTTGATGAAGCACTCTGTTATGGCTGGATCGATGGGCAACGAAAATCGCTGGATGATGTATCATTCCTACAAAAATACACACCTCGCCGCACAAAGAGCATGTGGTCAAAACGTAACATCGAACATATTGAAAGACTTACGGCTGCAGGGCTGATGACAGCTGCTGGTGATGCCGAAGTTGAGCGCGCGCAACAAGATGGTCGCTGGCAAGCTGCCTATGATACGCCCACGGACATGGTTGTACCGGAAGATTTCCTTGCGGAGCTAGAGAAGCACCCCAAGGCAAAAGCTTTTTTTGAAACACTCAATAAAACGAACAGGTACGCCATTGCTTGGCGTCTGCAAACAGCAACATCGAATGTAACACGCCTGCGTCGACAAGAAAAAATTCTTGCAATGCTTAACAACGAGCAGAAGTTTAATTAACTTTTAATTCGGCTAACTCTTTCACACGTTCAAAAGCTTTTGGATAATTCACCGTAAAGTATTCTTCCATTTCGGTTGGTACATCGATTCTGACAGTTAATGTAGTGACGCCGTCAGTTTCTTTTAATAGGTAACTTTCTTCACCGCCGGTCCATTCTTCGTCGCGTTCACGAGCACCACTATCTTGTGTGTCTGCTTGATGCTTGAGAAGTAAAAACTCATGTGGAACCAGTGTATCAACAAGGCTTGTGACGCCGTACCCATTCTCGGCTGAGAGGAATTGGATCTCGTTGCCCTCTACGAGCTCGCCAACCATATAGGTGCCTGGGTCAATAATGCCTGCCCAATCACGGAATGTTGTGTCATACCAAAGTGTACTCCAGACATCTTCTTTGGATGCGTGTATTTCAAATGTGAACTGCATTTCTTTCATGGTTCTATTTTAATGTATGTAAGACGGCGAATGCTATACTAAACCCATTATGGCTATCAACAAAAACATAGAGATTAAAAAAGTGC
>Ga0247808_10001538_pt1 | contig 11133 bp, 11 predicted proteins | sample UWRJL089202R1_FD_179914 | JGI IMG/M metagenome (GOLD analysis project Ga0247808, IMG submission 179914) | Plant litter microbial communities from Arlington Agricultural Research Station in Wisconsin, United States - UWRJ-L089-202R-1 | ecosystem: Environmental > Terrestrial > Plant litter >... | reverse complement strand
CGTGCACCTGCTCAACCTCAAAGACTCGGCGAGCCGCAACTTCGTCATCCTGTTCGGCGGCACCTGGTGCCCCAACACCCGCGCGGTGATCAAAGACGTCAACGCCGAGGCGCAGGACAACAACGTGAAGGTATACAACTTCGACACGGTTCTCGACGGCGGCACCGTCGGCGGCGCGACGACGAGTGCGGTCAACCCGCTCCAGATTCGCAACACCGCCAACAACGGCGGAGTGCTCAACGCGAACCCATCGTTCCTCTACGGCAGCGTCGTGTCCACGTACTTCAAGAACATCGTGACCCAGTACGACAACGGCACGTACATCACGTACTTTCCGAATGGAGACACCACGAAGGCCGTGCTCGCGGTGCGCAAGCTCCAGGTTCCGTTCCTGATCAACTACCAGCGCGGTACCGCCAACAACGTGCCCACCGCGACGATCAAGCGCCAGTGGATCCAGCAGAAGACCGACGCGACCACGGGTCTGCCGACCTTCACCGAGTACATGACGCAGTACCGCTTCGCTCGCCCCTCGGCCGGACGCATCGGCCTCAGTAACAGCCAGTTTCCGCTCGCATTGACCATTCCGGGCCTCGCGGGCTTCAACTGGAAGTCACCGGTCTACCCGGATCGCGCGACGAACGCCGATGCTGCCGCCTACCTCGACCCCGCTGCAACGGATGCCACCACCACGCCCAGCGCGCTCGCTGCAGCTCTCTCCGCCGTTCCCGGTAGCTCCTCGCTGGTCACGGTGGCCGACGCATCGGCTGCTCTCACCGCTGCCCAGAACGCAACCCCCGTCGATGCCTCCCTCGTCGCGAACCTGACGATCATCAAGGCCGACTGGACGCTCGTTCAAGCCCGCAAGAACAACGTCTCGAGCGCGCTGGCGAACACAGCGTTCGGCCTCGAATCGGTGGCCAAGCTCGGCACGTTCTTCGACGGTCTGCCCGGCGGCGTCGCGTCGACCCAGACGGTCACGGCACCCGACGTCGCCTTCGGTGTAGCGCCGACGGTCACCGTCGCGATCGCCAACGACTACGGCCGCGTTCCCACCGGAACCGTGACCCTCACGGCCAACGGCGAGACCTACACGCAGGCCGTCGCCAACAATGCCGTGTCGTTCACTCTGCCGGTGCTCGCCGCCGGTTCGTACAACTACACACTGAGCTACCCCGGTGACGATCAGGTTCTGGCGTTCTCCAGGACGGGATCGTTCTCCGTGGCCGAGAAGCTCGAGACAAAGGTCGACACGAAGGTCGAAACGAAGGTCGAAACGCCTATCGTGAAGACCGCGGTCAGCTCGATCATCGGAGCAGTGGGTACAGCGCCGACCCTCAGCACCGGCGGAACCTACGGCGTCAGCATCGCCACCCCCGCGGGCAAGGTTGCAGCCACCGGTCCGGTGACGGTGACCGTGGCCAGTGGTGCAACGAGCGCGACCTTCACGGGCACGCTCTCGGGCGGATCAGCGCTGGTAGCACTGCCCAAGCTGGCCGCCGGCAACTGGTCGGTCGCGGTCGCGTGGGCCGGTGACGCGAACTACCTCGCGGCGTCCACCACCGGCAGCATCACGGTCGCGAAGGCGACGGCCAAGATCGCGGGCGCGGTCTCGGTCAAGCCGACCAGCAAGAAGGCAGGCAAGTACGCCGTTACCGTCACCTCGCCCGCAGGACTCGACAGGGCGACCGGAAAGGTCACGGTGAAGGTCAAGAACGGCTCCACGACCAAGACGCTCACCGGCAAGCTCTCGAATGGCACGGCGACCGTCACGGTGCCGAAGCTCAAGAAGGGCACCTGGTCGGTTGCGATCAGCTACCCCGGTGACACCACCCTCGCGGCGGGTACGGCGAAGGGAACGCTGAAGGTCGCCAAGTAGCGCAACCTCGAACGAGAACAGGGTACGGATGTCGCAGCTTGCGGCATCCGTACCCCGTAACTATGCCGCGAACAACGTGAGCGTGCTCGAGGCCCCGTTGCCGCGACCGGCGCCCTGTTCGGTTCCCCTAACCCACGTCCGTCCTCGTCGTCGACTCACCGTCGTCCACGAGGATGGTGGCGAGCTGGCCGCGCCCCTTCGGCAGCACGCGGCCGATGAGGCGACCAGAGTCCATCTCGTCGAGCTGTTCGATGATGGCAGCGGCGATCGTCTCGCGGTCTGTCTCGGAGGTCGCCGCCCCCTCGGAATCGTCGAGCAGCGTGACCTCGACGCCACGCGATCGTGCGTTGTCTGCCGCCTCCGTGAGCTTGAGGATGTTGAGGGCAGGCGCCCGCAGGCTGTCGCGCACCGTGGCCTCGAGGCGGATCCACGATTCGCGTTCCGCGTCGGAGAAGGGCGCGCCATCCGCTATTCGTTCCAGGGCACTGCGAGCGACCTCGTTGAGGTGGGCCGCCTGCCGGGTACGCTCCTCGGCAGCGGCACGGGCCGCCGACTCCACCGAGGCGATGGCCGCCTGCTCGGCGTGCAATTCTGTGATGCGTCGGCTCGTGCGACGCAGGCCGATCGCGAAGAGGGTGCCGACCAGCAGGGTGCCGATCTGGTTGGGCAGCAGGCCCAGCAGGTTCGTCGAGCCGGTGTCGATCGTCCACACGACGGTGATCGCCGCCATGATGGTAAAGCCGATCCACGCGAGCCCCGAGCGTCCACGCAGCCCGAGAAACAACAGCACGAGAGTGTTCGCACCGAGATGCCACGACGAGTAAGTCGGGGCGGAACCGGGCTCGATGTTCCAGTCCATCGCCAGTGTCGTCGCCGCTACGACAGCGACGATGGCGAGCGAGCGGCCGAGGGGCAGCGGTTCGGCGGCGGGCAGCGTCACCACGACGGCGGCTGCCGCGACGAGCACGATCGCGACGATCGTGACGAGCGGCGAGTAGACCTCCGTGATGGTGGCCACGGCGAGCACGAGGTGCACGATGACAAAGGTCGCGAGCAGCGTTCGAGCCCCCGAACCGGTGATGCGCAGTATCTCGGTGACGCTCACGGTTCCCGTGTTGTTCACTGCGGCCCCCGCATCCAGTGCAGCACGATCCGCGTACCCTTGCCGGGAGTCGAATCGAGTTCTGCACTGCCACCCTCGACGAGCGACATGCGATGAACGATCGAGAAGCGGATGCCGAATCGCTCACTCGTGACACTCGACGAATCGAATCCCGCGCCGTCATCCACGATCTCCACGATCGCCCCCGTGTCGGTCACCACGGCGGTGACCCGGCGCTCGCTGTCGCCCGCGTGGCGCAGGCTGTTGCGCACCGCCTCGGCGGTCGCGTCGCTCAGGGCACGAAGCACAGACGTCGGTACGAGGATGCCAGCGGGCTCCGGTGCGTGGAAGCGAACCGTGTCGGCCAGCGCCCCGACGGTCTCGCGCAGAAGCGACACGAGGGCGTGAGCCGGAACGAGCGAGGTCGGGTCGTCGCTCGTCGCGGCAAGGGCATCCAGACGTTGGAGCGCGCGGGTGGCGTATCCCGTGACCATAGCGGCCGTGGCATCCGTCGACCGTGCCGCCGTGATGAGGGTCGCGATCACCTCGTCGTGGGTGAGCAGTGCTGCCGTCGCGCGCTCGAGGTTCTGGGCTTCGGCCGCTGCGGCGATGATCGTGTCGTTTGCTGTGCGATCGGCTTCGATATCGCGTTGTCGACCGGCGCGCAACGTCACGAGGATGATCGCGACGAACAACGAGACGTACATCGCGTTGAACAGGGTGTCCTGAACGGGGATCGAGAGGGAGGTGCCGCCGTCGGCAAGAAAGCGGAGCGCCCCGACGGCGAGGCACAGTACGGCGAGCGAGATCCAGGCGCCCACGGCAGGAAGCACGAGAGCGCCGGCGAACACGGCCATGGGTAGCAGGTTGATGATCCACGGCTGCGTGCCGTCCGGAATGCGGGGAACCAGCTGAGCGAACGGCCAGGTGAGCACGGCCAGCAGGAAGATGCCCATGTAGGCGACGGCGACGGCGCGCAGCGTAGCGAGGGGAGCCCACCACGACAGCAGTAGCAGCACGATCGGCACCGACCAGAGGGCCGTGGCGACGACGGTGTCCCAGGCGAGGTCGACGAACCGGGCCTGGTCGATGGCATGCGAGAAGTTGGTCGCCGAGAAGGCGAGACCGGTGAGGGAGGTACCCACGAAGAGCACCCGCGTCATCCGCGTCGTCGCGGTACCGGGGGAGGTGGTCTCGAGAACCGTCACTCGAGCATGAGCCCGTCTTCGATGGCGCGACGGTGCAGGTCGACCTTCGTGAGGGCTGGCCGGCCGACGTTCGCGTACTTCACCCGGATGCGGCTGATGTAGTTCGCGACGGTGTCGCGCGAGAGCCCCGTCTTGTACGCAACCGATTGAGCCTTCTCACCCGAGGCGTACAGGGCAAGAATCTCGCGTTCGCGATCGCTCAGTTTGGCATCGGCGAGCTCCGAGTCAGCGTCCAATGCAGCGGCCCAGTCCGTCGTGGCGATGGTCTCGCCCGATCCGGCGCGCAGCAGCGAGTCGATCAGCTCGGAGGCGGGTGCCGCCTTGCGGATCACCCCGAGCACTCCCGCTCGTGCTGCCGATCGCACCAGGCGTGGGTCGTCGCCCCCGGTCAGCACGAGAGTGTCGTGCCCGGCCGCGCGCAGCGCTGCCACGTTGTCGCCCGGGGCCGAGCCGTCGGCGAGTCGCAGGTCGAGTACGACGAGCTGGGGTGTCGCATCGAGCGCGAACAGTTCGGTCACCGTGGAGACGGAGGCGACCACGTCGATCATCGGCTCGCGGGAGAGCAGTTCGGCGATGCCTACACGAACGATCTCGTGATCGTCGATCAGGGCAACGCGCAGCGGTGCGGTCGAGTCGGCAAGCGTCATTGTGAGTTCCCCGCGAATCGTGAGTTATTTCTCACCCTAGCAAGGGGTGCCCCTCGGACGGGTGCCCATAGAAGAGGACGTAGCGCGAGGAGACACCGCGGTGACACCGTAAAGCATGGGGAATCGCTCGCTGGCACGTACGGGTGCCCTCCCCCTACGGCTCGAGCAGGAGGGCCCGCAATGATCCTTACCGTCGAGCAGGGTTTTCAGATCGAGCTGCCGACCGGGTGGCGTGAGTTACCCCCGGCTCACGTTCTCGCGGTCGGCAGCTGGCTCTTCGAATGGGTCGAGGAGCTCGGCGTGGCTCCCGAGCTCAAGGCGGAGCTCATCCACTCACTCGGCGAGACCGGCGCCTTCGTGCTCGCCAACCTCAACCTCAACCGCTCCTGGGTCGCAGTGCTCGATCCCTCCGACCACTCCCGCGTATGCGCCGTCACCTCGATCGTCGCGATGTCGGCCGATGAGGCGAGCAATACCGACGTTCCGGTTGTCAGCGCCGTCGTCTGGAGCACCGACCGCACCGAGACCACGATCGCGGGGCACCCCGCCGTCGTGCTGCACAACATCGGCGTCTACACCGACACCCTCGGCGACGCGACCCTCGCGGAACGTTTCGTCGGCACCGTCTATCCCGCCCACAGTGACAGCGTCGTGCGGCTCGAGATCCTTGCGGAAGACACCACCGTGTTCGGCGACATCGTCACGCTCGGCACCCGCGTGCTCGACGGGCTCGCCCTCGTCGGCGAGGCCTGACCAGCGCTATCGGCGAAGCGGATGCCGCGGCATCCGCTCTGCGTCTCTGCGACCCTTTCGTGACTACCCGCGCTCACAACGCGCCAACCGTGGGTGCGATTGTGACGAGGCGGCCGTCGACGAGGTGCACGACCCCGTGCATTCGGGGCAGGTGGACGAGGTCGTGGGTCACGAGCAGGGTCGACGTGTTGAGCTCGTCGGTCAGCCGCAGGATGAGGTCGATGATGCGTGCGCCCCGTTCCTGGTCGAGGGCGCTCGTCGGCTCGTCGATGAGGAGCACGCTGGGGTCGTTCATGAGGGCGCGGGCGATGTTGACGCGTTGACGCTGGCCACCGGAGAGTTGGTGCGGCCTCTTGTCGCCGTGGTCTGAGAGTCCCACCGCGGAGGGCGAACGCGGCGGACTCCTTCGGGCTCCAAGCCACCTCCGAGCGGGTTCAACAACTCGGCGGAACCCTCACCATCGATGCCGCGCCGGGCCGGGGGACCACCCTTGCCGTCGACCTCCGCCTGGCACAGCTCGCATGATCCGCCTGCTGATCGCGGATGACCACCCCATCGTCCGAGCGGGTCTTCTCGCCCTGTTCGGCCTCGAAGACGATTTCACGGTCGTTGCCGAAGCGAGCACCCCTGAGGAGGCTGTCGATCTCGCCGCACGCACGAACCCGGACGTGGTGCTCATGGATCTCCAGTTCGGCGCCCGGCAAGCGACCACGGGCGCCGACGCCACCCGGCGCATCCGCGCCGTCGAGGCACCTCCCTACGTTCTCGTGCTGACCAACTACGACTCGGACTCCGACATTCTCAACGCCGTCGAGGCTGGCTCCAGCGGTTATCTGCTCAAAGACTCACCGCCCCACGAGCTCATCGCCGCCGTCCGCGCAGCCGCAGCCGGCGAGAGCGCCCTCGCGCCTGTGATCGCATCGCGGCTGCTCAACCGCATGCGCACACCCCAGATCAGTCTCAGCAGCCGCGAGATCCAGGTTCTCGAACTCGTTGCCGCCGGTCGCTCGAACACCGAGGTCGCCGACGAACTCTTCATTAGTGAGACGACGGTGAAATCCCACCTCGCGCACATCTTCTCCAAGCTGAACGTCACCTCTCGAACGGGAGCGGTCTCGGCGGCCCGGCTGCAAGGCATCCTCCGCTGAATCGATAAACGGCTCCTGCTCACGCCATCCTGAAAACCTCCGCGACACGCCGAAACCACTACATGTAGGGGAATGACACGAGTGTCATTCCGGTTATATAGTTAGAACCCTCGCCCAGCACTCGCAGCGAGTACCACTTACAGAAGGAGGTTCGCTATGGAGAACGAAGACACAGTCGGCGGCTACGCAGTTCCCGTCGACCCGATGGATCTTCTGCAGTGCGACAGCTGCCAGTAGGCGCTCCACACTTCTAGATTCACCACCAAACCCCTGGCAGAGATGCCGGGGGTTTGGTCGTTAAGCTGTTCCTCGTGCCAGTGAACCCAGACCTGCAGGGGCGTGTCTTCCCGCCCGTTGCCTCCTACCTCGTCGGGCGCGAGAAGATCCGTGAGTTCGCTCGCGCAGTCTTCGCCACGAGTCCGATCAACATGGATCCGGATGCCGCGAAGGCCGCGGGCTACACGGACGTCGTCGCACCCCCGACCTTCCCCGTCGTCGTGCAGGAGCTCACGCTGCAGCAACTCCTCGCCGAACCTGACGCCGGCATCGACTTCTCGCGCGTCGTGCACGGGGAGCAGCGCTTCACGTACACGCGTCCGATCGTCGCGGGCGATGAGCTCACCGCGACACTGTCGGTCACGAGCATCAAGACGCTCGGCGGCAACTCGATGGTGACCGCATCGTCGGAGATCGTCGACGCAGGCGGCGAGCATGTCGTGACAGCCATATCCACCCTCGTGGTGAGGGGGGACGACGCGTGATCGCGGAGATTGGCGAGGTCGTCGCCGAGCGTACGTACGAGCTGACTCGCGGATCGCTCGTGCGGTACGCCGGGGCATCCGGAGACTTCAACGACATCCACTACCGCGACGACATTGCCGCGTCTGTCGGGTTGCCGGGCGTGCTTGCCCACGGCATGCTTACGATGGGCCTGGCAGTGCAGCCCGTCGTCGACTGGATCGGCGACCCCGGCAAGGTGCTCGACTACACGGTGCGCTTCACGCGTCCCGTCGTCGTGGATCCGACCGACGGTGCCACCGTCACCGTCGTCGCGAAGGTCGGGGCGCTCGACGATTCGGAGATCCGCATCGACCTCACCGTCACGTACAACGACCAGACCGTTCTCGGCAAGGCGCAAGCGCGAGTGAGTCTGGCCTAGTGCTGCTGAAGTCGCTGACCACGATGCGGGTGGGCGGTGAGGCGAGGTCCCTGCTCGAGCCCGCCGATCGCGACGCCCTCATCGAGGCAGCGCTCGAGGCGTGGGGCAGCGGCGACGACTGGCTCGTTCTCGGGGGTGGCTCCAACCTGGTCATCGGTGACGACGGTTTCGATGGCACCGTCATCCGCGTGGTCACGACGGGGATCTCGCGTGAGGCTGCCCCGGAGGGCGTCGTGCGCATCCGAGTGCAGGCTGGCGAACCGTGGGATAACCTAGTCGCCAGAACCGTCGGATGGGGATGGTCGGGGCTCGAGGCGCTCAGCGGCATCCCGGGTTCGACGGGCGCTGCACCCGTGCAGAACATCGGCGCCTACGGCCAGGAGCTCAGCGACACACTTGTCGCCGTCGAGTGGCTCGACTACCTCACCGGCGACATCGACTGGATCCCGGCAGAGCAGTTCGGCCTCGGCTACCGCACCTCGATCGTCAAGGAGGGGCGACAGGGCCTCGTGCTCGCCGTGGAGCTCGAGCTGACCGAGTCGCCGTCGTCGGTGGTGGCGTACGACCAGCTCGCGACGGCGCTGGGAGTGTCCGTCGGCGACAGCGTGGCACTTGCGCACGTGCGCGCCTCGGTGCTGCGGCTTCGGGCGTCGAAGGGCATGGTGCTCGCGGCATCCGATCCCGATTCCGTCAGTTGCGGCTCGTTCTTCACCAACCCGCTCGTCGGCGAGAACTTCGCCCGAACCCTGCCGGCCGACACTCCGCAGTGGCCGGTCGAGCCCGAACCGGCCAACGTTGTCGTGCCGCTCGGCGAGCAACCGGCGGTTCCGCCGCAGCGTTCGGATCACCGGGTCAAGCTGAGCGCGGCCTGGCTCATCGAGCGTGCGGGAATCAGCAAGGGCTTCTCGCTGCCGGGGTCGCGGGCCGCCATCTCGAGCAAGCACACCCTCGCGATAGTGAATCGCGGCGACGCGACGGCTGCCGAGATTGCCGAGCTCGCGCGGTTCGTGCAGACGCGGGTGTTCTCGGAGTTCGGCGTGCGCCTGCAGCCCGAGCCGAACCTCGTCGGCGTCACCCTTTAGAGCAGTCCCAGCTCCATCGCCTTCGTGACAGCGCGTGTGCGGTCGTTCACTCCGAGTTTCTCGAACGCGTGCAGCAGGTGGGTCTTGACCGTCGCCTCGCCGATGAACAGCGCGCGTCCGATTGCCGGGTTGCTCAACCCCGATGCCACGAGTCGCAGAATCTCGGTTTCGCGCGGGCTCAGCACGACGCTCGGCGTCTTGACCCGGTTGACGAGCATCGCCGCGATCGAGGGGGCGAGTGCGACCTCGCCGCGCGCAACCGAGCGGATCCCAGCGAGCAACTCCTGCTCGGGCGCCGCCTTCAACAGGTATCCGCTCGCGCCGGCCTCGATGGCGGTGAGAATACTCGCGTCGCTCTCATAGGTAGTCAGAACCAGGATCCGGATGCCGGGGGCCGCTGCCACGATCCGCGCTGTCGCCTCATCGCCGTCAAGGTCGGGCATGCGCAGGTCCATGAGCACGAGGTCGGGATTCAGCGCGAGCGCGAGCGTCACCGCCTCCAGCCCTGTTGCGGCCTGTGCCACGACTGTCATGTCGTCGGTCGACTCGAGCAGCGCGACGATCCCCCCGCGCACGATCGGGTGGTCGTCGGCGACCAGCACCCGGATCACGCGAGCACCCGCAGAGTCGTGCCGTCGGCCGTACTGGCGACGGTGATGGAGCCGCCGACGAGGGCGAGACGGTCGCGCATTCCGTTGAGGCCGTAGCCCGCCGACTCGGCGCCCACGTCGAAGCCGTGCCCGTTGTCGCTGACCTCGAGCGACGTGTCGGCGAGGGTTATCGTGGCGGCCGTGGCATCCGCGTGCTTGCGTATGTTGGCGAGCGCCTCCTGCGCGCACCGCAGCAGCACGACCTCGGTGTCGCGGTCGGTGACCGAGCCGCTCGACGTGACCGTTACCGTGATGCCCGTCTCGCGCTCGAACCGGATTGCAAGTCGTTCGAGCGCTGCCGATATGCCACCCTCGAGCCCGGGGGAGGCTGTCGCTGCCACGAGTGCGCGGGTCTCGGCGAGTGCTGCCCGGGCGTTCTCCTCGAGCACCTCGATGTGGGAATGCTCGAGGGTGCCGGCGGCGAGTTCTCGGGAGGCCCGCTGCGCGAGCATGACGAGACCGGTGAGATCTTGCGCGATCGTGTCGTGGATCTCGCGGGCCAGCCGCTCCCGTTCGCTCGTGACCCCCGCGTCCCGGCTGAGCAGGGTGAGCTGGTCTTGTGTGGCGCGAAGTTCGTCGAGAAGCTCACGCCGCTTCTCGCTCTGGGTGGCGATGCTCGTGATCCAGAGCCCGAGGCCGATGCTGAAGCTGAGCGAGAGTGCCTCGGTGACAATCGCCTGGAACGACGAGCCAGTGCTGACATACAGGCCCGTGCCGACCGAAATGGCGAGTGCGAAGTTGGCGACGAGAGTTGGGCCGAGTCTCTCGAGACGGGTCCAGACCAGCGGGAACGCGATGCACTGCACGATTGCGGTTGCCGGGTTCGCGACGGTGATCGCCCCGGCGAACAGGATCGTGATGACCACGAATACGGCGCTGCCTCGGCTGCCATCGGCGCACCGCCACCCGAACCCGAACCAGGCGGCGATGAACACCGCAACGGCGACGCCACCGAGAGCGAGCTGCCAGGCCGCGGAGTCGTCGATCAGCAGGATCGCGAGGACGGCGGCGGCCGCACCGACAACCGCGACGTGCCACCATCTCGCCGACTGCATCTAGCTATCCTTGCGGATCCACCGAAAGGTCACGCGGCACGCCACGAGTCCGACCACGAGCCAGATCGCCGTGGCGATCAGCACGCCCGTCAGGTTCCAGCTCTCGCCCGACTCGAGTGTCTCGAAGTTCGACGGCAGGAAGACGCTGCGCGTGCCCTGCGCGAACCACTTGAGCGGAAAGACGCTCGCCACGTTCTGCAGCCAGGTCGGCAGGCTCGTGAATTGCAGGTAGACGCCGGAGATGAACTGCAGCACCAGCACGATCGGGATGATCACGGCTGTCGCGCTCTTGCCACTGCGCGGAAGACCGCTGAGAGCGATGCCGAGAACTGCACTCGTGGTCACGCCGAGCAGGAACACCCAGGCGAAGGTGAGCCACTTCTCGGGATCCGTCGGCAGCGGCACCTGGAAAGCGACGCGCGCAACGAGCAGCAGGAGCGCCGCCTGCAG
>Ga0247808_10001536_pt1 | contig 11139 bp, 9 predicted proteins | sample UWRJL089202R1_FD_179914 | JGI IMG/M metagenome (GOLD analysis project Ga0247808, IMG submission 179914) | Plant litter microbial communities from Arlington Agricultural Research Station in Wisconsin, United States - UWRJ-L089-202R-1 | ecosystem: Environmental > Terrestrial > Plant litter >... | reverse complement strand
GAAGCAGTACCTCCCTTTAATCCGCGCTCTTATCAAGGAGGATCTTAGCGAACCCTACAGCATTTACGTATACCGCTACTTTCTCTACCAATGGGGTGATCTCTGTTACATGGCTCTTGATCCCAAAACCCCACCGGGGGCACCCATAAATCTTCTCGGTGTTGTCATCTGCAAGCTGGAGCCACATGCTTCCCACTCTCCGCCTACACTGCGCGGTTATATTGCTATGCTGGCTGTTTCGGCGTCATGGCGTAATCATGGGATTGCTACTGCGTTGGTGAGGCGTGCGATTGATGCTATGAAAGATCGAGGTGCGGATGAGGTGGTATTGGAGACGGAGGAGGAAAATGTACCTGCTATGAAGTTATATGAACGGCTGGGCTTTCTGAGGAGCAAGAAGCTCCATCGATACTATCTGAATGGAAATTCGGCGTATAGGCTAGTGTTGCATCTGAAGGGGGTAGAAGAGATGGTTGGGGACGGGCCAGTAGACTTCTGATTTGGTGATGAAGAAGAAGCTCTCACAGACACAGATTTACATGTAAGAGGGTGGATTGAAGAAAGCTGCACCTTTGAAACATAATAAAATTTGTTTATACGGACATAGGTACTGGGCTAAGGCTAAAGTGCTACCAGTCGGCGGGCAAGATGGCTCAAATATGGGTATCTGTGCTACGTAAGTGTACTAAAATGAAAGCTAAATATCATCAATCAGAGGGTATCTTAACAGCAAGCAATCGATCATTCCCAGTCCATTTCATCAACACAATCATCCCTAGGCATCTTTTTTTTCTGTAAGAAGCCAGATATCTTCGCTTGAGCGCCGTTTGTCAAAACTTCTTTGGAACTAAAGAGCGAAGTTTTTATACCCCATTCGTTGTCTCTGTTGAGCCCAAGGTATGTATATGCATCTAAAGGAAATTAGCCATTCCGATCATCTTCCAGAACATATCAGAGACATACCACATTTATAGTAGATTGGCTTCTTCGCGGTAATTAACCCAATCTCTTTCATCTTTCGAACTACTCGTGTTATATCTTCCATGTCCGTAAAGTCGTTCGTATATATACAAACCAGTCTCTCTTTTTGTCCTTCACCGGAATCAGGTGCCACTTTCGCAGCTTGGCCGAGCTCATTCTTGGCTGTGGCTTGAGCAACAATTCCCCAAATAAGATCGACTTCTCTTGGGTCAACAAATAGCATCCACTACCTAGCATAAGCTCGTGGACTAATTGGGTTTTCAGTTAATATCCAAACGTACCTTTCCAGAAGTGCACTTGAGTTTTACCGCAACGTCCCGTAGTTGTTGCACGACCTTCTCCCGCTGCTCGTTATACAGTCTTACTCTCCCCAACTCTTCTCGCTGTTTCAGCTCCGCTTGATAAGTCCTCAGATCCTGTAGGAGTTTCCCTCCACGTGCTACGAATTCCGCCCACTGACCCGCAGTGTGCTCTCCTTCCATGATCGAAGGAACATCTCGATACGGATTTCCTATGAAGATCCAAGGCACTTGTTCACATTGCGGTGTTGTTAATGGTGGTAGCCGTTCTAAGAACTCATCAATCGTCTCACCTAGCTGACGTCCACAAACCGATCCTTCATACGGATTGTAAAGCTTAGGTTGGACAGCTGGGGCTGAGAGATTGGCGAGAGCCATGGCGGTTGGCGTAGCTATACTTTGAGCCCACCAAGTAGTAGCGCAGAAGCTGGTAGCTCGGTTGCTCAAGTCTCGTTTAGTTGGGGTGTCACCTGATGACTTAGGATCAGCTTTGTTGATGAAGCACTGTGGGATAATGGTACAAACCGTAGAAAGAAGAATCATCAGACAGATAGCCATCGTTTGAAGCTGGCAAATTCCCATTACTTTCAGCCCCAACAGTCATGGTGAAGTCACTTCAAGGTCGAAATATTCCACGGTTGAATTCAAGGCGCTAAATAGGATACTTGATTCGACAACAATCCACAAAGTTCATGTACACAACAGCTTACTTTTCGAACCTCAATTTCAACAGCATCTCTCTGAGAATACTGGATGCAAGTTTATGATCGTGGAAAAAGAAACATCATGGTGTAATATATTCGGCGCTCGGACCACCCTAGAACCTTGAAAATTGGTCGATCGCCTCTCCTTTAGACGATACAAGTTTCGTGAAGCGAAGAAGAACGCAATCAAAAGTAATTTTTAATATAAGTAGAAAGCTCAGCAGGTGTGGTGTACAGGTACAGGATCTGCCGGATTAAGTGCTTTGATATCCTAGAATTATCACTTGCATTGATAAGCATGGATCCGAGTAAATACAGCAGCTCGACCGTGCCTTTATCTAAGGTAATATTGGACCTCCCACCAAGCTGCATTGAATTCGTTCCTTGGCATAAGGATGTACAGTCAAATGGCGAGTGGTTTGTTGTCGGGACCTACGAACTTCAGAAGGAGCAGTTCGATGAGACGAAAAGTGCTGGTCCTCAATCGAGGAGTGGTAGCTTGATTCTTTTTCGGTTAAGAAATGGTAAAGTGTATATGCCCTCATTGAAAAATGGATCACGGCCTTTTCTAACTTCAATTACAGAGAAATGGTAGACTCGGTCTTAAGTCAGTGTATCTTCACTCTCCATAACCTCAATATCAGCTGACAGAGAGCCCTCGTAGCTGAATCTGCCGTTCTGGATCTCCATTTCCTCCCTGGTACCCAGACACTTGCTGTTACAGACAGTACTGGCGGCATCAAGGCAAGTGATTTACCCCATGAACATCTTTACAAATCGTGAGAGGCTTTGAAGACCACTATCTCCAATGCTACACTAACATGCCGCTTCAGCTTTTGGCACTCCAAAAAGACGCTGCAAATGACAGCTATAGCCTTCAGGAGTTTCGTCACCACCAAATATTCCCATTAGAAGACGAGGTTCTCATTCTAAGCTTTACGTGGTATCCTCATGGTGACCAGGATCCGCCTAGTCTGGCACTTACACTCAACACCGGGGCAATTCATGTTATACGATTCACTAGCTGGGAGTTAGATTCATATTTGAGTGAACATGGGCCAATTCACATGCACAGCCAGAAGGCAGAGTCCTGTGCTTGGTCTCCTTATTCGACAGATCCAACCCTTCCAACTTGTGAGTCAGTGACTAAGATCTAAACCGAAGTTAGCTAACCTTCAACAGGCATTTTCACAGGTGGTGATGATGTCAGAGAGCCCTCGTTACGGATCGCTCAGCTACCTCATATGAAGCCAGGCGTGGAATATGATCTCGAGGAAGACATAAAATCACCTCCTTCAATGAAGCTTAGGCCGCATGAGAGCGGTCTTACTGCCATACTGCCGTTGCCTGGTTCTACCGTAAGGTGGCACTTAAATACCTATATTCATAATACGTATACTGACCTTTATACTTAGTTCTCCGACTCAAAGCCTGTATTACTCACGGGAGGCTACGACGGATACGTTCGAGTATATTCCCCTCTAGGTGACGAATCCACTCATAGAGCTAAATCACTTGCGGAATTGGAAGTTGGTGGTGGAGTATGGAAGCTCAAATTCATCACCTATGATGTAAATCTCGAAAGAGGATCGAGCCGTTATCGAGTCTTAGCATCGTGTATGCACTTAGGTGCGCGAATTTTGGATATCCATTTAGACGGATCAGAGTGGACTATCAAAGTTCTTGGCGGCAAGTTGATACTGCGTATTTGACTACATAGATGTGTGCTAAACGTTTGCAGGTGTAAGTCACGATTTGAATTACGCCAGCGATTTTCAGCCTTGCGATCCAGATCTTAAATTCGAGAAGACGCCCTCGGACTTCTTCAAAATGAATTGGGTTTGTATCAGCACCAGCTTTTACGACAGACTTTTATGTGTTTGGAGGTTTGATCCGGCGATTGAGTATGTTTGAGCACCATTTACTCAGCAAAGACTTTATTTGCAACTAAATACTGTTCAGCATAAACTTCTGGCCTGTTTTTTGTGTCGCATTCGCTTTTTCCATTATAGTGAAGTCTGTACGGGCTAATGGAAGTGGAGAACACCGGTACAATCTGCTAGTACAGGAAGTTGATGTTATTTGTCAAGGTGAAAAGCACCGTATAAAAGGTAAGGCTTGATACCTGCTCTTGGCCATGTATATATCTATATGACTGGTGAATTAGAAGCAGCATTTGAGATTTTAATAAGTCTGATGTATGGCACCTCTAGTTCAAGTTTAAGCAAATACCATTTGTCTTGTTGCCTTTAATTACACAGCCAGAACTAGCTTATTAACAAAAAGAATGAAGCTCTCATTTGGCTCGTTGAGTACTAAAGCCTATGACACAATTTGATCGTCTCGGCAGAGAACTCGTTTCAAGACTGCTGTGAGTTTCTGTTGAAGGTCATCAGGCTTATCCCACATTCTCCAGGCAATGAATCCATCTGGGCGAATCAGTATCGCTCCTCCTCCCGATATCCAAGAGGCAGATTCCCATTCGCCTTTAGCGCATACCAACTCACCAGCTGGGCTAGCACGGTATGCCTCTAATTTGACACCAACTAAGGAAGCAGCTTTAGGAGCAGCATTGCACCACTCATCTCCGTACTCTCCCGCTATCAAAACGAATCTTTTGCCAAATAGGTCGAGTGTAGAGATGCGTCGATCTTTGTGCTTCACCCAGATATGTGGTGCTCGCGATCCGATTGTTCCACCAAGGCTCATCATCCAAGGTAGAGTCGGCAATAGCCATCTTTGCTGCCATAAGAAAGGGGTCGTGTCTTCTCTGATGACGGACTGGGAGGTATAAGTAAACCCAAATCCAGATATTCTAGGCAGCCTGCTTATCAAAGCTCGGATTGCCCCAAATGTTTTGAATGCCAACTATATAAGGCATTAGCACTGTATACTTCTATGTTGGTAAGTGAGAAAATAGAAGCTGCCTCAAGGACACAGACGCAATTAGATGGAGAATTTGAGGTTTAGCCACCATAGTTTCCGAGAAACTACAGTTGACTCGAAAAATATTTCTAATATAGAAACTTCATACCAGACCATACTCGTCAGCTGAGGCTCCAGATTCCTCGGAAACGCGACGCCCTATCGGAAGTCGCTCATCATCATATGTTGCTAATAACGCAGGCGGTGCCAGACCGTTCAGAACCGCTGCTATTTTCCATGCCAAGTTATGCACATCTGCAATACCCGTAGTTGCCCCTTGCCCACCCCAGGGAGGCATGGTGTGTGCGGCATCTCCTGCGAGAAATATACGACCGTGCTGAAGTTGCTCAACTACTCGCACAGTAGGCTCCCACGGAAGTACGCTCTTTATCTCAATCTCTACAGTTGTCAACCCGAGCGCAGCCTTTATAAGCTCTTTACACCTCTGGGGTGGAAAATCCTCAATTTTCTCTCCCTTCCTCGGATCGTAGGAGAGATGAAATACCCATATATCACTGTTGTTTATGGATGCAAATAAGCCACGAACTTCTGGCTGCTGGATAAGACAGAGACTGAATTCGCGCCCTCTCACGAGGGATTTCAGATCAGCTTTGAATAGAATATTCAGGAGGTAGCCTAGCGAGCCAGCACCAGTAGTGGTAACACCAAGTTGCCGCCGAACTTGGCTCCCAGCTCCATCAGCTGCAATCACATAATCCGCTTCCACAACTGACTCGGAGCCACTTGAGCGATTGCGTAGAGTTGCTATCACCCCCCTGTTATTTTGTTCTAGTTTAATATATTCGGTATTGAAGCGTAGTTCTCCGCCTCGGTCCCGAGCCTTTGAGAGCAGGGCCGGCTCCATCATATCTTGCGTTACAAAAATTCCCTTCACTGGAGAGATATTCTCAAGGAATTTTGCGAAAGGAGGTTTTCGTTCGCCCTCATGCTCCTTGCGTTTTATCGGTTCGATAACTTCGACTAGAGATGCGCCGCTATAGATTCCCATGCTGGCTGATATAGATGCCCCAGCCTCACGAACAGCCTCATCAACCCCAAGCTCACGGAATAGCTCCATAGTACGAACATTGACTCCGCGAGCCCGTGGGTGTATAGAGGTAGTTGCATGGCGCTCTACCAAAAGTGACTTGATACCTTGGCTTGAGAGAAAGAGCGAAGCAGAAAGACCAACGATCCCGCCTCCGACGATCAAGACTTGAGTGCATGTTTCAGACATAACTGGCGAGGAATACGAAAGCTACAGAAGTGAGAGTAAGTTAAAAGATAAAGATCTTATATACATCATCACCAAATCAATGAACCTTATACAATATGCTGCACGCCTTGAGCGAGGCAACTAAGTGGCCGTACGGCCAAGACTATGTCTCACCCTTGCTTGAATCTACCAATGAGAAATACTAAATTCACTTCATTGCTATCTACCTAGTTCTAGTAGTCTCATTATTACCTGGTTAGACTTATCCCGACTTACCCGTAGTGTAGGTCTATGACGTAATATATACGTCCTTTAGCGAAGCCCCTTAACGGGGGACTTGGCGGCACAGCAATTAAATTTTAACCACGCAAGAGAGGATCTGTGAAGTCCAAATGCATTATATTGTAGTTGAAAATAAGAAGTCTTGGAAAACAAATACATTTATGAATGATTGTCTGCCTATACTTTTCAGCTGAGCTGTCTAAGTAAGCCTCACTGAAGGGAGTGCATTTTCAGATGTTTAGCCAGTCTTTGAGGTCTGGAATGTTAGGTTCTCTATTATTTTGTTGCTTGTCGCACTAATTTCCACAATACCATAAAGACACAACTCCTATACACTGTATGGTGGTATCTTAGAAACTACAGTGCAAGCGCTGTCTACACAATCATACTAAAAGACGATCCAAAAAGCTTGCATGTACGCTCGTGAGAAACAATATTGCGCGAGACCTTAAAAAGACATAAGAACAAATTAGATTTATATCTTCAGTTGATTTTTCAAGTCGCGAGGTTATCTTCTCATTCATGCTGGTAGCAGTGCTGCTACTGCTGTCGGAGCCTTCTCTCAGGTGTAATTGAGTTTGGAACAAGATTTAGAGATTCTGAAAAGGTTGGAGCCATGATAAAAAGGGTTACATACTACTACCATCATTCCGGTGATGGAAGAACTATGGCTAGATGTGGATGAGCTTTAGAAGGGAATAACATATCGTGCTTGGCAGTCGTGGAGAATTTGAACTGCTAGATATTTGGAAAATGGTGAGACTAGTCTCATAAATGCGTTCAGAAGAAAGATAAAAAGGTAGGAGTCAAAAATGGAGCTTGCCAAATAACATGGGTCCGGTTGAAAAGGGAGGATAAATATGAGATTATATGAGATTATCATGAGATTAGGGACACTGCCATATGCTACATACATTTTCTGGGAGGTACTTGGATTTATCCTATCTGTATTCCTGATCCTGTGTGTTACTAGGTCATTCTCTATTTTAGTCATTCGTAGACTTCTGTATTGATCTGAAAACATAAATTGCCTCTCTATTCCTCTCCAGCCTCCGTTTATAGGTGAACGCTCCTTAGAGACTAAGCAGGTATAGCGATGCATCTGCCTCTGTTCTAACCTAGTGACAGCTACTAGATAGGTTCCCAGGACAAGACGAAACTAATGTAGCTGTCGGTCCCCAAATTCAGATATGGATATGCTATTAATACTTCGTATGCTACCCGACCGGGGTCACGGAGAGCTTGAGGCCAGAGATCCTCTCCGCCAGGAAATGGTCCGTCCCAGTTTACCCCTGGGTCACGGAATGACTCTTCGAGAAATTCATCATCGTTCCAACGTGTAGCAACGAAAACGACATAATACCTTCGTCCATTTGCCTCAAACTCTTGGTATAGATCATGATGCTCTAAAAGTTGTGCTTGTATAGCTTTATTCAATCGCCAATGGTGGAGGATGTATTCTTTTCTTTTCTCTATTATTCGGCTAAAAGCTGCAGGAATGGCAGGTGGATACTGGTTCCATTGCGGCCGAGGGACGCCATCTACCAGCCAATAGAGTTGTTTAGTATTGAACCCATTCATCCTTCCAAGACCAACTATTTCGACAATCTTATCTTCGCAAAGATACTTTCTGCCTTCCGTGGTGGCCCACAGCGGGTGCCACTCGATACCGATACGATCGAATGGTGGGAGAACAGGCCGAGTATTGATACAAGGACGCATTTGTCGCCAGAAGTTTAGAGTATCCTTAGGATGACCCAATGTGTTGTGTAACCGAAAGACCACGAGATCCAAGGCGCCGCAAATTCTGGGAACTATTCTCTCGGCCTCCTCTAAGACTATCTCGTTATTTTTGTACTGCTGTCTCCGAGTCTCCATATAGTGCGATTTATTCCTAATACCAGCACCACTGAAGAAGTGCAATGATTTTCTAGAGATCATATTCTCTAAATGGTTGAAAAGGCCACAAATACCAGGAAGTATTCCTTTGGCACCTTTTAGTGATGTATCGGTGGCTTTGTATTGCTTTCTCCAAATCTCCAAAGGGCGTGGTCTATATATAGCACCAGCACCGCGGAAGAGCGGCCATGCTAGGTCAGGGTTCATCTTCTCTAGATAATCCAGGGCTACAAGGCGTGAAGTCTGGCTTACTGAGAGCAAAGTTGCAACCTGCGAGTAAGTCGAGAGCTGTCGGCAGCGTCGCGTTGCGGCAATCTCATCAAGCATCTTCGACTTGAGCGTATCCTCCTGCGGTCCTTTGGAATGTCCCCAAATGGAGGGAACAATCTGGTAGAGATACTGGAAATATTCACTACTTTGATCTAGGTCACGGCAGTGCTGATCGTATTCGTTGTTATCATATCTGGCATAATTGTATTCACTTGTTTCCGCATTTGGTGTTCTGTCATTATAAAGTTTATGGGACCATTCAAGCGTTTTATTGATTACATGAGCAGGGTGAGGGAAGCCCTCAAACTCAATCCATTGTACACCTCCTCGATATGGGAGAACCAACGTCCATATTTCCGTCTGTAATTCGAAGGGAAGATCAGAAAAGCACGCCATAGCGAGGCAGCAGTATGGAGAAGATGAACTTATTCAGCGTAGGCACCCTCATACTTCACTAGAAAAATCGTTGCTAGGAAGAAGAGCTAATTGTCGTAGTTTCGTATTGATTTCCTTCAGCTTGTGCTGATGTGCTCCTTGTGTTGGATATGCAGATTTAGCCGAGAGTACGCAAATGAACCAACAGCACCAACAATCCGAGGCTGGTACAGGAAGCGGTTGCGTATGGCTCGTACTCCGTGGCTCAGCAAATTGGCAGGATAGGGCTATGCTCAATGATCTCCCTTGCATGCGTATTATGGATCGAGTTACCTGCAAAGCATTTTGGAATAGATTCAAATACAGCACGGTGCTATTAGTGAGGTTGGACAACTACTAAATATAGAAAGGTAGGCGACTGGCATTGGGTATTCTCTCGAATATTATTGGCTGGAACAGCTCATATAAATGGGGAATAGTTTTTAGACGTATTATACCGCCAAAAAAAGTCACAAGTTGTTCAACCGTCATGCATTGAAATATCAATTTGACCACTAAAGACTGAGGCCATCGAGTTCAAGCATAAATAACGAATGTGGTCCATCACACCAGAAATAAAATCAAATACGCCGAAATTCTTAACGCCTAAACTCCCACACACCTCTCCCACCTCTAACGCATGTCCAAAAGACTGTCGTTCTCATATTTCCTATGCTCATATGTTCTTTGAAGCTGCCTGTTATTCCCGACCAATCTCCAGGTTACGGGAGCCCAAGGTATATATTTCAAGTCGGAGGTGTATCTGCAGGCCCGCCTGCGCCGCCGGGTGGTGGGGGTGGTTGAGGTCCCTTCTTTTTGCCAAACTTCAATTTGTTCAATACACCTTTGGTTTTACTGCTTGCTTTGCTCGGAGTCTGCGATTCGCCAACTGGTGTTTGTGTAGTCCCAGCGCTGGGGGTTTGGCCGCCGGGTATCTGAGGAATTTCGCTGTTGGGTTTGGAGCTGGCAGGGCGGAGTGCAAGATCAGTCGCAGGACCTGGGGCAATGCTCGATGCCCCGCCTGTGTCCATTATTCCCCCCGACCCATCAGTCCATTGATAGAGCCTGATGATATCGTTAGGACGCGTTTCGAACTTTATCTCCACCCCTTCTACGGGTTTCATATTCTTTTCCAGTAATTTGGTATGTGTATTCCTCTCCCAGGCTATGGCGAGAACGGCTCTATCATACTTCTCGTACCCAACTTTTAGTTCGCTCGATATCTTTTCTTGATCCTTCACAACCAAGTCTGCAAATCTGGCTCCGTGCTGCGCAGCTGATTCAACTTTGAGCTCTATTATGAGACCTGGCTTTCCATTACCGGGTGGAAACACCCAGTCGGCAGCCTGCAGACCTTTTCCAAAGACGCGTATCTCACGTACTTCGATATCCTTTTCGACGTTTATGCCTTGGCGTACTTTGAACTCTACCTCGAAATCAAATTGAACCCATGACTCGATACCGCCTTTGGTAGCTGAAGCAGCGCGAAGCCTGGTCTCTGATCTTTTCATCCACGCTACGAGGTAGTTAAGGACTGCCGGTGGGGCTTCGACCACTGGTTTTTTTGGTGCTCCTGGCTGTGATACCGATGAGGAACCTTGGTTTGGGGGTGTAAGTGGTTTGATATCTGGCGACGGTGGAGGAGTAGAACCCGTGCCCACAGGTACTCCCAGGCATTGTGTCACGGCTAGAAGTGCCAGAAAGATGGCCAATAGTGTAGGGCGCTTAAAGGAGAAAAGCATGTTTTCTCTTGAAGCGACGAAAGGCACGGGTTGTGAGGATGTTCAAACCATAAGTATTTCTCTATTGAAAAGATATTGCTACCAGGACCGAAACTAGAAGTAGTGCTAGAGAGAATGAAGATTTTTAAGGTATCTGATGGTATATATAGTTGTAGATTTGCAAGGGAAGACAAAAAGATCAACGTGAATAATGGGAGTACCAACGAGCTCCTCAGGAGACTTGGACGATTCTTATACTAAACGCCGTCTATGAAAGACTGCTGCACCTCAGCAAGACAAGTCCATCATCAATTGAAAACACATTCGTGCTCCGCGGCTGGGGATGAGCCATTTCAATCCCGTTGTTGGAAACACGCCTCCTTCAACCAAACACGCCTCCTTCAACCAAACACGCCTCCTTCAACCAA
>Ga0247808_10001534_pt1 | contig 11151 bp, 9 predicted proteins | sample UWRJL089202R1_FD_179914 | JGI IMG/M metagenome (GOLD analysis project Ga0247808, IMG submission 179914) | Plant litter microbial communities from Arlington Agricultural Research Station in Wisconsin, United States - UWRJ-L089-202R-1 | ecosystem: Environmental > Terrestrial > Plant litter >... | reverse complement strand
GGGTTCTATAAAAGTCCGGTTCAGTAATGTATCTACTCGTGTCGCAGCTCTTATGTCTCGTGGTTTCTGGCTGTAGGGTTCAATATGGGTACAGGAAAAAGTAGTACCTACATTGGTGTTTGCTACGGTATTGCGTACTATTTTTCCACCTGACGCTGTTGCCAAAGTAACGTGGTGCATGGCTTTTAGATAATTGCTGATGCCTCTTTTTCCTGGGGCATGAACCCCCAAAAAATAGCCTGCTCCTGTAAATACGGAGGGCTCGTTGATGATTATCCAATTCTTTACCCGATTGCCAAAGTGCTTGGTGCAAACCGCTGTATAGTCGGAAAACCACGACACACATTCCCTGTTGGTCCAGCCTCCTTTCAGTTCCAAAGCGTGTGGCAAATCCCAATGATAGAGCGTAATCCAAGGCTCAATGCCGCATTCCAATAAAAAGTCAATGATCTTGTTGTAATAGTCTATTCCAGAATGGTTGATGGGTAGAATTCCAGTTGGCATAATTCTAGGCCAGCTGATGGAAAACCTAAAGTTGGGGATGTTTAGTTGGCGTACCAGCTGGAGGTCGTCCTTGTAGCAATTGTAGAAATCACAGGCATCCAGAGCGTGGTGGCCGTTTTTTATTTTGCCTTTCCTGGTAGAAAACACATCCCAGATGGAAGGTCCTTTTCCGTCGGCATCATGAGCACCTTCAATTTGAAAGGCCGCTGTGGAAACGCCCCAGATAAAATCGTCTCCAAATTGTTCCTTGCTCAAAATTGAGTCTTCTGCTTTACTCATTCAAGCACTACTTTCTTATGATTAATGACGGAAACTCGATTGCATGGCCTTCAAAAAAAGCCATTCCTTGATCGCGGTAATGAAGTTTAGACTGAAGAATTTCATGATGGTTTGTTTTCATCAAATTAAGAAAACAAATACAAATTAATCGTAATGCAAAGGTTATTAAATAGTTATGTCGTAATGTGTGCCTCATTTTATCTGCCGTAAGGGCAACAAAACAACAAACAAAGCTCCTTTCTGGCTATCTGCTACCGCATAGATGTAGCCATGATGGTTCTGGGTGATCTTTTTGCAGATTGCCAGCCCGATACCGGTTCCGTCGTATTCCGTCTTGCCGTGCAGTCTTTGAAAGATGTTGAAGATCTGGTCAGCATGTTCCTGTTGGAAGCCAATCCCGTTGTCACGGAATTCCAATTTATAATAAGTGCCTGCTTCATAGACTCCATGCATTACAGCTTCTTCCTCTGAAAGGACGGATGCCGTAACGTTGATGATGGGGGTAAAATCAGCACGGCTGTATTTGAGTGAGTTGGAAATCAGGTTGGCAAAAAGCTGCGACATCTGTAAGGGTATGGCTTCAATCACAGGCAATTCGTTGAAGGCTATTGTTGCCTTTTTCTGTTCGATGATGAGGTCGAAATCGGCAACCACGCTTTGCGCTATCACATTCAGGTCTACTGCTTCAAACTGTTGCTGCTCTTTTGATAATTGTGAGTAGGCGAGTACGTCCCTTATGAGGTTCATCATCCTGCTGGTAGAAATGCTGATCTTAGACAAATAGTTGCGGGATTGTGCATCTATATCGCCCAAGCTATCTTCCAACATCTTCGAGAAAATGCTGATCTTACGTATAGGTTCCTGAAGATCGTGGGAAGCTATGTAGGCAAACTGTGCCAGTTCTGCATTTGTCATTTGAAGATTGTCGATGGCATCGGCAAGTCCGGCATTGGCTTCCTGCAATTCTTCCGTACGTTTCTTTACCTCATATTCCAGTTGCTGTTGCAGTTCACGTTCCTGCGTTACGTCTTGTGCAGAACCACTCAGTGTTTCAGGATTTCCTGTTTCATCATAGAACACCTGTGCCTGTGCGTGAATGATTCTTTTCTGACCTGTATTTCTATTGATGATTGGATGTTCGTTTACATAAGTTCCAGTTCCTCCAGATTTGATGGCGTCCTTTATGGCCATGTCAACCTGCTCCCTAAATTCCTCTGGTAAGGGATTGTATGCCTCCTCCAAGTTCTTGGTGTCTTCAGAAAATCCGAGCCAATCCATAAACCTCTGCGAATAACTAAAAATGTTGTTCTTTATGTCGAGACTCCAGGTCGCAAGTTCAGCCAGTTCCACAGCACCTCTGAGCGAGGCTTCTGCATCTTCTGCTTTCTGCCTTGCCAATACAGCATCAGTAACATCAATGGCGATGTCCATAATGGCATAGATCTCATTGTTCTCATCAAAAAGAGGCGAGTAGGTAATATTATAATAGTTGTATGTCATGACTCCGTCCTGTACAATCTTGACCTGGGAACCATAGCTTTGAAACATGATTCCAGTAGTATATACATCATCCAAAATTTTCAGGAAAGGTTGTCCTTCTGTAATCAATTCTGGCATCACTTCCCTTAGGGGTTTTCCTTCTATATCTGGACCTTTGCCAACAATGTCAATAAAAGTCTTGTTTGGAAGCTGGACAATGAGGTCCCTGCCTACGAAAAGTCCGATTCCCGCAGGAGCATTCATAATGACCGAACGTAACTTGGCCTCGCTGGCTTCTACCTTTTTTCTCGAAATGACCTGCTGGGTAACATCAATTACTACTACAAATACGCCAGAAATACTTCCGTCAGATTTGTATTGGGGCTGGTAGGTGAAGTTGACAAAAATAGTCTCCATTTTACCATTGCGTAAAAAATCTACCTCCACTTCGTTCGCAATATAAGGAACTCCCGTTTCGATTACGTTATAGAGCAACTTGTCGAAATCTCTTCCTTTTAATTCCGGCAAGGCTTCAAACAGTGATTTATCGACCAATTCGCTTGGTTTTCTTCCCACCAAATCACCATAAAACGGATTGGCGAGGGTGAAGACAAGATTCTCCTTGTCTAAAATGGCGATACCTACAGGCGACTGCTCGAAAGAGGCTAGAAGCTGCTGCTGGTTCTCTTCTATTCGTTGATTGGCTATAACCCGTTCCGTAACATCTACCGCCATGTCCATAATGCCATACACTTTTCCAGTTGAGTCAAAAAGAGGCTTATAGGTAAAGTCACAATAAATTACTTCCAACTTGCCCTTGACGAGAAGTTCTACACGAGCCTCTTTTGCTTCATAGGCTACACCTGTATCAAAAATATTGTCGAGTATCTCAAGAAATTCTTGGTTTTTGAGTTCAGGTAAGGCTTCGGCCAGAGGTTTCCCTAACACCCCATTGCCTTTGCCCCATAAGGCTATCATGGCATCGTTTGCAATATCAATCTTTAGTTCCCTGCCTATGAAGAGACAGGTTGCTACTGGTGCCTCCTCGATTAATGAACGGAAACGTGCCTGATCTTCCTCAATTCTTTTTTTAGCCAAATTCAGTTCGGTAACATCTGCGGCAGTATTCATTACACCATAGATTTTTCCTTTTTCATCAAAAAGAGGTGTGAAGATATAATTGAAATAGAACTGACGGTCAACACCGTTCTCTGTAATATTCAAGAATTTGTTATCGGATTGATAGGGGATTCCTGTGTTATAGACCTCCTGTAGTTGCTCAAATATTCCAGTTCCTTCTAATTCAGGGAGGATTACAGGATACCGTTTTCCAACCACATCATCACCCTTGCCAAAAATTTTCTTGATGGATTTATTTGCCAAGGCAATTTTCATTTCAGGCCCTGTGTAAACCCCAATCGGAAATGGGGCACTTTCTACAAGATTTCGAAGGTTGTATTCCCTTTCGGCCTGATTGTCCTTATGGTTTTGCAGGTAACTCAACAGTGATGTTAGTCCGACAAAGGTTCCTTCAGCATCAAAGCTTGGTGAGCCCTTTTCAAGATGACAGTGGTAAGTGCCGTCGTGCTTCCTTATCTTGTATTCAATGCTGTAAGGTTCTTGGTTTTTATAGGCTTCCGTAATAGTTGCCAATACATTTTGTCTTTCCTCCGGATCAACAGCATCCTGCCAACCGGAAAAAAGAGCTTCTTCCTGTGTCTGTCCTGTAAAAGCATGCCACGCATTGCTGGACCAAAGACAATTTGCATCTGCCGTAAGCATACGGAAAATGGCAGGAAGTGTATTAATAAAAGCTTCTGTTTCAGGCGAAAGCTGAAAGGATGAATTATGATTGTTGGGGCTGTTGTTTTCCAATGTTATCGTATTGCTTGAAAAATCTTAAAAAAATCGTTGAAATCGCTTGGCTTGGTAATAAAATCGTGGGCACCCAAAGCCTTGGTCTGGTTGATCAGTGCTTCTTGGGAGGATGTTGTAAAGATGATTACCGGAATATGTTTCAGGTGTTCGCGCTTCTTTACTTCGGTCAGGAATTGAATACCGTTCATAATGGGCATGTTCAAATCCAGAAAAATCAAATCGGGGTTGATTTGGTTTTCATCCAATTGCTGAAGTGCCTTCACAGCATGATTCATCGTATTGTAATTTCCGGGGCCAAACGATTTTTCTATCGCAACAAGGAAAATCTCACAATCGTCCTCGTCATCATCAATTAATAAGATGTTTTTGTACTTCATAGCATAAAAATAGAAAAAAGCGGTGGATTTGCAGTAGGCTTTTGCATATTTTTGAAGGATAAAATTATTTTCATTTTCCAATGAAAAATTCAATTGAAACCCCATGAAGAAAAGTGTTGTCTATTTCCTATTCCTCTTGCCTTTTGCATCAATTGCCCAGCAAGACCTCTTTAAATATGTCCGCCCGATTATCGGTACCGAAAAGATGGGGCATACCTATCCTGGAGCTACCGTTCCATTCGGAGCCGTACAATTGAGTCCTGAAACCGATACCATCTCCTATGAGCTCAACGGAAAATACAACGGCAAGGTCTATAATTATTGTGCAGGATATAGGTATGAAGACAAGACGATTACAGGTTTCAGCCATACCCATTTCAGTGGAACAGGCCATTCCGATTTGGGAGATTTCCTGATCATGCCTACCCAAGGGAAATTGCAACTCAACCCCGGAACGGCTGATAATCCAAAGAGTGGTTATCGTTCGGCCTTTTCACATCAAAACGAAACAGCCGAAGCCGGATATTATAAGGTAAAACTCGACGATGATAACATCCTGGCAGAATTGACCACGAGCACGAGGGTTGGGATGCACCAATATACCTTTCCTAAATCAGCCGAATCGCATATTGTTTTTGATTTGATGTCGGGCATCTATCATTATCCTGAAAAAAATGTCTGGACCTATGTTCGTGTTGTCAACGATACCTTGGTAACGGGTTACAGGCAAACCAATGGTTGGGCAAGGACACGAACGGTCTATTTTGCCATGTCATTCTCCAAACCATTCAAGAAATATGGTCAGCGGAATTATGATGAAAAGCAATCCTACCGTGGCTTTTGGCGTAAGTTCGACCAGACCGAAAACTTCCCAGAAATAGCAGGCAAGAACATCCGAATGTATTTTGATTTTGATACCGAAGAACAAGAAAAAGTACAAATAAAATTCGCCCTTTCGCCCGTAAGTCAAAAGAATGCCTTGGAGAACATGCAAACCGAAATACCGCATTGGGATTTTGAAAAAGTGAAGAACGAAGCCCAGGCGGTATGGAACAAGGAACTGAATAAGATTGTAATCAAGGCATCCGAAGACGACAAGGTCAATTTTTATACTTCGATGTACCATACCTTTATCACGCCAACGATTTATAATGACGTCAACGGTGAATACAAAGGGTTGGACCAAGACGTTCACAAGGCGGATGGTTTTACCAACTATACGACCTTTTCACTTTGGGATACCTACAGGGCCTTGCATCCTTTTTTCAATTTAATTCAACCATCCAGAAACAATGATATGGTGCAGTCGATGATGGCACATTACGATCAAAGTGCCTTGAAGATGTTGCCGATTTGGTCGCATTATGCCAATGATAACTGGTGTATGAGTGGATACCACAGCGTTTCCGTAATAGCAGATGCCATCATCAAAGGGGTTTACAAGGGCAATGCCGAAGAAGCCCTCAAAGCCTGCATCGCCACCTCCAACCATCGGGATTATGAAGGCATTGGCTATTATATCGACAGCGGATTTATTCCTGCCGAAAAAAGCGGTACTTCCATCTCCAATACCTTGGAATATGCCTATGATGATTGGTGCATTGCTCAATTGGCGAAGCATCTGAACAAACAAGATGTTTATGAAGAATATACCAAGCGTTCGGGAAATTGGATTAATAATTTTGATGCCGAAACTGGATTTATGCGAGCTAAGTTAGCCGATGGAACCTTCAAGCCGAACCCAGATGTAATGAGTACACACGGTCAGGGATTCATCGAAGGGAATTCGTGGAACTACAGTTTCTTCGTACCCCATACGCCAGAATTGCTGCAGCAGCAGATGGGAGGCAAGGAGAAATTCGCCGAAAGGCTCGATAAATTGTTTACGATGCAATTGCCAGATGCATTTTTTGCCGATACCGAAGATATTACCCGAGAAGGGATAATTGGCGGTTATGTCCACGGAAACGAACCTGCCCATCACGTTGCCTATCTTTACAATACCGCAGGCCAGCCGTGGAAAACGCAGGATAGGGTACGAATGATTTTAAAGAAGCAATACAAGAATGCTCCGGACGGCTTGGGAGGCAATGATGACTGTGGTCAGATGAGTGCCTGGTACCTTTTTTCCTCGCTGGGTTTCTATCCCGTAGCACCCGGTTCGGTTGATTATGCCTTGGGAAGTCCGGCTGTAAAATCAGCAGTGTTGCAACTTGAAAACGGTAAAACGTTTACCATCGAAGCAAAAAACCAAAGTGATAAGAATGTCTATGTGCAGAAAGTACTGCTCAACGGAAAACCCATCAAGGACTTTATACTCCGCCATAACGAAATCCTAGCAGGAGGGAAGCTGGTTTTTTATATGGGACCTCGACGATTTAATAGGTTTTTTTAGAAGAAGGAATCAGGCAATTTGCACAATCCTTGCCTTTTGGCATAAAGGATAGGTACCTATAAAATGCTGGATGTTATTGTTCATTTCTTCAAACGAATGACCATAGAAGTAAAAGGCTGTTGTAGTTTCGTCTTCCCAATAGCGATCGGCATTTTGTTTGGCACCTGTGAGTTTATAGATTTCCTGTTGGATAAAATCAATGTCGTCATAAGTACAATGGTGCTGTTGTAGATTTTCAGCATCCAGATAGACGGTCATTCCTTCCATTTTTCCAAACGGAATTTCTTCCTGTGTGGCATCAATAATCAATTTGGAACCTTTTGGTGCCCCACAATTTTCAAGATGTTCAATTATGGAATGGACAACACTATAATCGATGTTTTCGCTTTCAAGCTCAATCTGTATATCACAAAAAAGAATCTCTCCGGGTTCTTCCTTTGCAGTACCGCCACCGGTAACTTCGCCATAGCCTTTTTCCTCAAGAAATGACGACAACGTTTGGGTATAAACAATAGCTTTTTCTGCCGGAGCCAGTTTGTCGTTTAGTTGTGCCACAACATACGTAACAGCAACTTCAGGCGACTTTACAAACAGATTGAATAGTATAGTTGGGAACATATCTTTAAAATTTAGGATATTGATTTGCAGTGGCTTAATGCTGTAAATTCTATCCAAATTTAGACGGTATGTTGATCAAAAGGTTATGCGATTGCAGGGAAATCTTATAGGATTTCTTTGGAGTGATGTTTTTGCTGTAAATCTACAATCTAAACAAAAGGAGCCGTCAGCTTGTATTTAAACGAAAACAATACCAGGCCAACCTTTGACTTGATGTCAAAACGATCAAACAAAGCCGTTCTATAGGATTCTATAGACTTGACGGAAAGGCACATGATTTCGGCCATCTGGTCATAGGTATATTCCCTTTCATCGCAAACCAAGGTCAAGAATTCCAATTCCCTCTTGGACAGGTTGATGGATTGTTGCAGTTCCTTTTCGGCCTGACCGTCATAATTACGGATGCGTTTCAGGATTTCGGTTACATTGGTATAGCCAATCTTCACGATGTTGTCTATGGCCGATTTCAAGTCCTGTGCCGTACAGTTCTTATGCAAAAAGCCCCTTGCTCCAAAGTGGTAGGCATCGTCAATAATCTGTTCGTCAAAATGCTGGGTAAGGAGCAGCACCTTATATTCGGTCTTGAGCGACTCCAGTTTTTTGAGTACTTCGATACCGTTGAGGTTGGGCATCGAATAGTCCAATATAAAAAGATCAGGAGTTGCCTCTAAGGGTAGGGCTTCCAAAAATGCCACACCACTTTCAAATTCATGGATTACCTTGTAGTGTTCCATTTTTTCGAGCAGTTCCTTGAGTCCCTGCCTCACAATCTTGTGGTCGTCTATGATGCCAATGGTAATTTTTTCCATGTCTAGAGGTTCTTGTTTTCTGATAGAATGATGGTGGTTCCCTTTGCTGGAGCCGATTTCACTTCAATAGAATAATTGATGATCGAGGCCCTTGCAATAATGTTCTTGAGTCCCAGGCTGGTGGTGCTGTCTTTTACAACTTCATAATCGAATCCCTTGCCGTTGTCGCTGATGGTCATTTTAAAACCAGCATCGTCCTGTATCTTGATCGTTATGACGCTTGCCTTAGAATGCTTGAAGGCGTTGTTGATGATTTCCTGAAAGATGCGGTAGATCACAATCTTTTCATTGGTGGTAAAGGCCTTTTCAATCTTGTCTTTCTTTACATAATTAAAGGCGATGGAAGGGTTTTTCTGCAGTCGTTCTACTTCGGTCTCCATCACTTTCAGCAGGTTCTGCCTGGTGATGAATTGGTTGTTCAGGGAATGGCTGATGCTTCGGATGGACTTGGATAGATTGCCAACCGATTCCGACAAGGGTTCCAATGTTTCCTTCAGCAGTGGCGAATCCAGCTTCAAATTTTCAATCTGGAAGTTGATGTAGGTCAGCTGTTGTCCGGCATCATCATGCAGGTCCTGCGAAATATTGTTCAGCACCTGTTCCTGTGTTTCAATGATGGTGGTGTTGAGGGTCTTCTGGAAATCGATGTCTTTCTGATAGATAACTTTTGTATAGTTCTTTATCTTGTTGATGTAGAGCTTGCCCAATAGCACACAGAACAGGACTACAAGACTGGCAAACAATACCCCTGTAATAATACCAAAAGCTAGATTACTGTTCATGTTTACTTGTTTTTTCTCGGTACATATAAAAAATAATCAGGCCATAATAAACGAGGTTTACAAAATAGCCAATGACGGTATAGAGCCTGGTATCGCCAAAGATGACCGTTTCAGAAAGTTCCCTGCTCTTGAAACCAAAGATGACGCTCAGGCCAAAGAAAAACAACACAGGAGCAAAGATCAACAGGTAATTGTTTGAGGTAAAGAATCCAAAATCTTCTTTCTTGAGCCTGTAGAAGCTTTCCCATATAAAAAAAAAGAGGTAGCCGAAAGCTCCCACGATAAAAGTGTTGTAATTGAATTTTTGAATTCCTTCAAATGCGATCAGATTCATAATTCCATAGGAAAGATATAAGGCTAGGACTATTTTGAAAAGAGCTTTCCGTTTGGTTGTACTGAAGAGCAGCAATAGCCAAAGCGAATGATGGAACAGCGTATTGATCGAGTACACAAGGCTGATGTCGGTTTTCATGTAAAGAAGGACAAAGCAAACAATTTCGCTGATCAGGCTTACAGAAAGGATGGCTAGTAAAATCCGGTGTAATTTGTTGTAGCGCTTGTAGGTAAACAAAACAACAAAAAAAGAGAGTATTACCAATAATTGCGTAAAGTTCATGAAAGGTAAAATGGTTTTAATCATAATTTCACGCAGTTCTCTTTTGGGGTTAAGAAAATAAGCGTGAAATTACAAAAATTAATTAATTATTGGGGCAAATTACTTTCCCATCAAGGAGGAATCTGTGAAAAGTCATAATAGTTATAGAGTCCTTTTACGTCCTTAACTCTAAAAAAAACAATCTTCTTGCTGTTTACCATTGCAGTTGCAAACTGAAAAGTACTGCTGTTTTTAAGGCTGTGCTTGTCAACTATACTTCTAAAAAGAGGTATTGAAAAACAGCTCTTGTCAAACAGGAACATATCCCGCATTGAGAAATTCAACACATTGCTGCTGTTGATGGTTATGGCAGTATATTTATTGTAATTGGTAGTGTTGAAATCACCCCCACCGTTAATAATCTGGGTTTTGATCTGTGCCAACGTCATAGAAATATAAGGACTGATAGATGTGAGGACTGAGGGATCAATGTTATGGGCACATTCAATGTAGGGGTAGGTTTCCTCATAGAAGATGTAGTCGCCATTTTGCCTAAGCCAGGAAGCATAATCCACTTCATTTATTTTTGAAGCATCAATTGCTACGATGCCATCACCGGTACCCACTTTCTCTTCGCGGGTAGGAACGTCATACATGTATTCTTGATTTTCTTCCTGCCAATCGTTATATTCCTCGTCCGGAATCCTGTTCACGGCCACAAAAATGAGCTGTTCACAAGGACCAGTGTCCTGGTCATCACAGCATTTATAACATATTATGGCACTTATGATCAGGATCAGAAGCAGCAAAATAAGAATCTTTATTCTCTTCATTCTTGGGTTTTTGTTTTAATTGTTTATAAAGGGGCGGACTATCTAGCAAGTTGATATCGGATCATCAGCAGGTTCAGGTTCTGTTTTTTCTCTTCCTGTGGGACTATTTTTTTCACAGGAATACTAAAGGAAGCACTGATGCTTGCTACTACAAGAAGGAGTATGATTTTCTTCATCTTTGCGGTTTTTTTGGGTTCACTACAAAGATTAAGCTTTTCTATAAACCCTCATATAGGGGAAACCCTATTTTTTTATAGGTGTTCCACTATTGCAGTGGCTGTGCAGCGGCAGTATCTTTATAAACAGTTAGATAGATTGTGAAGCAACCACTTGGAAAGGATCTTTTGTATTCTTTCTGAGTGGTTTTTTTTAGTACAGTATGCTTTTAAACTTCTAAAAATCCTGCAATTGCTATCTTATAGACTTATTTCCCGATAATCTTCTTCCGGTGTTCTATTCCCCAATCGGTCAGGTTGTTGATGATGGTCTGCAGGGTCTTGCCGTGCGCCGTAAGCTCATACCGAACCGTTATGGGTTGGGTGTCGAGTATGGTTCTATTTATGAGTTGGTTGATTTCAAGTTCCTTCAATTCCTTGCTGAGC
>Ga0247808_10001527_pt1 | contig 11179 bp, 12 predicted proteins | sample UWRJL089202R1_FD_179914 | JGI IMG/M metagenome (GOLD analysis project Ga0247808, IMG submission 179914) | Plant litter microbial communities from Arlington Agricultural Research Station in Wisconsin, United States - UWRJ-L089-202R-1 | ecosystem: Environmental > Terrestrial > Plant litter >... | reverse complement strand
CAGAGGAAGCTCTTTTTAGGGCATTAAAAACACAATTTTTGGGCGAGGACTTGGAGCGGAAAGCTGGATTAGCTTCAAAAACAACAATTAATATCTATAAACAAAGGCATTCACGTTCATTCCGGCACCAACCGATGCAAAAATGACAACATCACCTTTATTAAGTTCTTGATTTTCTATTTTTCCATTAATCAGCAAATCATAAAGTGTTGGGACTGTCGCCACACTGCTATTTCCTAAAAAGTTGATGCTCATCGGCATAATGCCTTCTGGAGCGGTTTTGCCATAAAGTTTATAGAAACGGTTGATGATCGCTTCGTCCATCTTTTCGTTTGCCTGATGGATGAGGATTTTCTTGACATCATCAATAGCAACACCACTTTTTTCAAGACAGCTCTTCATAGCCAATGGGACATTCGTCAAGGCAAATTCGTATATTTTTCGACCATACATTTTGATGTAGCGAACGTCTGGGTCAAGGTCTTTGTTGAAAGAATTTCCGAAGAATAAATAATTGGCTTCTTCATACGCAAAAGTGGCGCTTTCGTGTGAAAGTATTCCCTCGCTGTCATTTTCGGAAGCTTCAATAATGGATGCTCCGGCACCATCAGAATAAATCATACTGTCGCGGTCGTGAGCGTCAACCACTCTCGAAAGGGTTTCGGCACCAATCACCAAACAGCGTTTTGCCATCCCGGATTTGATATAGGCATTGGCTTGAAGTACACCTTCAATCCAGCCTGGACAACCAAAAAGGATGTCGTAAGCAACACATCTAGGGTTTTTAATTTGCAATTTATGTTTTACCCTTGTGGCCAAACTTGGCAGAATATCCGACTGGATGGCTCCGTGACGAACATCACCAAAATTATGGGCAAAGATGATGTAATCGATAGTTTCTGGGTCGATATTGGCATTTTCAATCGCTTTCTGTGAAGCAAGAAAAGCAATATCTGAAGCAACCAAGTCTGGAGTTGCATATCTTCTTTCTTCAATTCCTGTAATTCCTTTGAATTTTTCAATAATGATATCGTTCGTGGAGTTTATCAGGCTTCCGTCTTCGTTCAAAAAAGTGTGACTTTCAAAATCAGTGTTGGTCACTCGTAGTTCTGGGATATAACTTCCAATTCCGGTTATTTTTACAGTCATTTTGATGGGTATTAATAAAGCTAATTTATAAATTAAAATTGAACCTCAAAGATAAAATTTATTATGCACGCATACAATTGTGAAATCGTCAAAAAATGTTAAAAAAATTAACAATAATGCAATTTATTGCTTCTGTTGTCGTGTTTTTATTTCGAGAACAGTTGCAATATTTAAGGCTTGTGTTTTGATTTTTTCAGCATTTTCACCTATAAATAATTCATTTACAGTGGTGTTAAAATGATTTAGCCAAATTTTGAACAATTCAGGTGTTAAATATTCTTTTTTGCTGATATCCAAATGGATTTGGGTCAGATTATTGAAATATCCGCCGGTATTAAAGAGCGATTGTGACCAAAAAGTGACTAGAATTGGCAAATGTTTTTCCAGATTTATTTTGACAACATCGGTAAAAATATAGCTGATGGAAGTGTCGCTGAGTAATTTCTTATAGAATTCGTCCACAAGGCGATAGAGGTCGTCGGTATTTTCAATATCTTTCATAGGATTTTTTTAAGAAAAAACCCTTTCTGATATTACTCTGAAAGGGTTTATTTATCTAATATAAAATCTTAGTTTTCCATATAGGCTTCAATTGGAGCACAAGAACAGATTAAGTTTCGGTCTCCATAAGCATCATCAACTCTTCTAACAGATGGCCAGAATTTATTGTCCGAAATGTATTCCAACGGAAATGCTGCTGCTTCTCTTGTGTAAGGGAAATCCCAGTTGTCAGTTGTCAACATTGCCAAAGTGTGAGGAGCATTTTTCAAGACGTTGTTTTTGTCTTCAGAAGAAGCTGCTTCAATTTCTTTTCTGATAGAAATCATCGCATCACAGAAACGGTCTAACTCTTCTAAGTTTTCGCTTTCAGTTGGCTCAATCATTAAGGTTCCAGCAACAGGAAAAGATACCGTTGGAGCGTGGAAACCGTAATCCATCAAACGTTTTGCAATATCCGTTACTTCGATTCCTTTTTCTTTAAACGGACGACACTCGATAATCATTTCGTGAGCAGCACGGCCCATTTCTCCAGAATATAAGGTATCGTAATGACCTGTCAATCTTGCTTTGATATAATTTGCATTTAGAATGGCATATCTAGTTGCATCTGTCAAACCTTCTGCACCAAGCATTGTGATGTATCCGTAAGAAATCAAGCAAACCAAAGCAGAACCCCAAGGTGCCGCAGAAATGGCAGAAATTGCATTATCTCCTCCAGTTGGGATGATTGGGTTTGTTGGCAAGAATGGAACCAAGTGTTCAGCAACACAAATTGGTCCAACTCCAGGTCCACCACCTCCGTGAGGAATGGCGAATGTTTTATGCAAGTTCAAGTGGCAAACGTCAGCTCCAATTGTAGCAGGATTTGTCAATCCAACTTGGGCGTTCATATTGGCACCATCCATATAGACTTGTCCACCGTTTTCGTGGATCAGTTTTGTAATTTCAATAATAGATGCTTCGTAAACCCCGTGAGTTGAAGGGTAGGTTACCATCAAGCAAGACAAGTTGTCTTTGTGCTCGATTGCTTTTGCTCTTAAATCTTCAACATCAATATTACCGTTTTCCATTGTTTTAGTTACGATAATCTGCATTCCTGCCAAAGCTGCCGAAGCTGGGTTTGTTCCGTGAGCCGAAGCTGGAATCAAACATACATTTCTGTGGAAATCGCCACGAGAATGGTGGTAAGCACGAATAACCATCAAACCTGCATATTCGCCTTGAGCACCAGAATTTGGCTGTAAAGTTGTTCCTGCAAAACCAGTTACAACGTTCAATTGGTGCTCTAATTTTTTAAGCATCAATTGATAACCTTCTGCCTGTTCGATTGGAGCAAATGGGTGAATACTGTTCCAGTTTGGCATACTCAAAGGCAACATTTCTGCAGCAGCATTCAATTTCATCGTACAAGAACCTAGCGAAATCATAGAATGATTCAAGGCCAAATCTTTTCTTTCCAACATTTTGATGTAACGCATCAAGGCTGTTTCAGAATGGTGCTTGTTGAAAACATCGTGTGTCAAGAACGTACTTGTTCTGGCAACAGCATCTGGATAATTAGTTTGATTTTTCAATTCAGAAACTTTTACAGTTTCTTTTCCAACTGCTTCCGCAAAAATAGAAAGGATGGTATTGATATCCGCGATTGAAGTCGTTTCGTTGAATGAAATCGAAATCGTATCGTTGTCGATATAATAGAAATTCACTTCGTTCTTTTCTGCAATTGCTTTTACTTTTTTAGCATCAGCCTTAACAACGATAGTATCGAAAAAGGCAGTATTGGTTTGGTAAACGCCTAATTTATTCAAGGCTTCTGCAGTAGTTACAGCCGAAGCGTGAACCTTGTCAGCAATATATTCCAATCCTTTCGGACCGTGGTAAACGGCATACATTCCGGCCATAACCGCCAAAAGTACTTGAGCCGTACAGATATTAGATGTCGCTTTTTCACGTTTGATGTGTTGTTCGCGAGTCTGCAAAGCCATACGAAGTGCACGGTTTCCGTTTGTGTCAACCGTTACTCCGATGATTCTTCCCGGCATACTTCTTTTGTATTCTTCTTTCGTAGCAAAAAATGCAGCGTGAGGACCACCATAACCCATCGGAATTCCAAAACGTTGTGTGGTTCCAACCACTACATCAGCTCCTAATTCTCCAGGAGAAGTCAATCTAACCAAACTTAGAATATCAGCTGCAACTGCAACTTTAATTTCATTTGATTTTGCTTTTGAGATAAATCCAGCATAGTCGTAAACCTGACCGAATTTCCCAGGATATTGTAAAATCGCTCCAAAGAAATCATTTCCAAAGGCAAACTCTTCGTGGTTTCCGACAACCAATTCAACCCCGATTGGAGTAGAACGCGTTTCTAGAACCGATAAAGTTTGTGGCAGAATTTCTTCTGAAACGAAAAATTTATTGACGTTGTTTTTCTTTTGGTCTCTTGTTCTAACGTCAAAAAGTAGTGCCATTGCTTCCGCAGCAGCTGTACCTTCATCCAAAAGTGATGCATTTGCAATTTCCATCCCAGAAAGTTCGATAACCGTGGTTTGGTAATTCAATAAAGCCTCAAGACGACCTTGTGCAATTTCAGCCTGATACGGAGTGTAAGCCGTGTACCATCCTGGATTTTCAAAAACATTTCTTTGAATTGCAGCAGGAACAATTGCTGGGTGGTATCCTAAACCGATGTATGATTTGAATACCTTATTTTTATTTCCTAATTGCTGTATGTGGTTTAAAAACTCATATTCTGTCAATGCAGGCTCAAGATTCAAAGGAGCTTTCAAACGAATATCATCTGGAAGCGTTTCATATATTAATTGCTCTATCGATTCGGCACCAATCGTATGCAACATATGTTGTAAATCATTTTCTCTTGGGCCGATGTGTCTTAAAGCAAAAGCATCTGTTTTCATATTAAAAAAGTGGGTTGTTTTTTGAGGCACAAATTTACTCATAAATAATAAATATGGATGTGTTTTTTAAATCGATTTTTGTGATTTTTTAAAGTTTTAACAAGTGTTTTTGTTGGATTCGTTATTTTTGTAAGTATGAAGAGTATCAGGCAAGTATTTGATTTTTATCTTAACGGAAGTATTCACGTTGCTCTTGCCGTACTTTCATTGGTTTTGATGACCAATCATATGTTCCAAAATCCATTTGATTTACCAATAGCTGGCTTTGCTTTTTTCGGAACCATTTTTGGTTATAACTTCATCAAATATGAAGCTTTTTTCAGAAATAAAATGCTATTGTGGAAAGAACTGAAAGTCATTGCGGTTTTGAGTGTCCTCTCGCTTCTAGCTGCAGCTTATTTCTTTTTTTGTTTGGAAATCGTTACCCAAATTACTGCTGTTATTTTCTTTGGATTGACTTTTTTATATACCGTTCCCGTTTTTTCAAATAAGAAAAATATAAGAAATTGGAGTGGAATTAAGATTTATATTGTCGCCATTTGTTGGTCGGGAGTTACTACTTTATTGCCCTTGATGAATGCCGGAACAGCTGTTTTTTCGGACGTCATTCTGAAATGTTGCCAACGGTTTCTGTTGGTGATTATTCTGATTTTAATCTTCGAAATCATCGATTTGAGAACCGATGCCCCATCTTTAGAAACCGTTCCACAGAAAATAGGAGTGAAGAAGACTAAAACTTTAGGACTTTTTTTATTATTGCCACTTTATTTTTTGGAATTTTTAAAGACGACTGTTGATGCAAATCAGCTTTTTATAAATGCCATCTTGGTAGTGGTGACAGCGTTGTTTATGATTTTTGCCAATGAAAAACGGTCGAAATACTACACTTCTTTTTGGGTAGAAAGCATTCCAATTTTCTGGTTATGTATGCTGTGGATTTTCGGCTAGATCTTTTATAATTTGATTTCTCTTTTTGATGAACGAAGTCATATAGCTTTCTAAAATTATCGTATCGAAAAGCTTTCCAAAAATTCCAAAAGGTGTTTCATAGAAAATTTCATCCGTCATAATTGTTTGTCCATCTTCAAACTTAAATAAATGTTCGTGACGGAACGATTTAAAACTTCCTTCTAGCATTTCATCCACAAAATAAACAGGAAAATCCATTTCCGGGATGATGCTTTTATGTTTCAGATAAAAACCAAAATGTTTGCCTCGCCAAGTTACAGTTTCGTTTAATTCTATCAATCCTGAAGTTCTTCCATCTATTGCTTTTTCATTGGTTTGATGTGTGGAAAGCAAATGAATATCAATGTTTCTTGAAAGGTTAAAAACGGTTTTAATAGGTGCTTTTATTTTAGTTTGGATTGTTATTTTGGTCATTTTCATTTTCAATTTTTTTAAAATTTAGTTTAAAGGATACTCCTGTAATAATTGATGATAAGCAATATGCTAATGCAACGTTTGGCATCATAGTTCCTTTTATTATCAAAGCGGTTACAACAATTCCTATTACAGAAAAAGATATTAAAATTACTTTTGAATATTTGAATTCTAGTTGTGCTAAATAATAGTATAAAATGCTGTACAAAAAATATGTAGGTATAGAAAAAACAAATCCTAAAATTAAAAAAACAGGAAATAATTCTAAAAAATCCATAGTTGTAAGCTGATTTAAATCATCCCATTTTTCTACAAGTAAATGAATTACAGGAGTAAGTAATAATGTTGAAAACCAATGTTTAAATAAATAGCACCAATTCATTTTCTAGGTTTTGAATTTAACTCCGTCAGAATTTTAACCCTGACGGAGTTATGTATAGTTAGGCTTTAAAAACAATTCGTTCCGTTGTTTGTGCTTCTCTCGCTTTTCTTTTTCCTCTAAAGAAGAAATATAAATTGAAGAATAGCATTACACCAAGATAGATAGAAAATCCACCGATTTTATAACTCAAGGCTTCAATTAAAACTTGATAATTATTTTCGTATAAATTCATTTCCAGAATCATCAGTGCAAAACCAATGTTCAAAAAGGTAAAAACCCGTCTCGAAAAGCTTGTTTGTGGCTTCAGCAATTTCTTCGCGACCTCTAAAAATATCCAGCATAAATATTTTTCCGTTTTTGAAAAGTGTTTTAGATACAAAGTAAGTCAAGAATAAGGCAATTGGCAAATAAATGCAGTAACCGATTAAAATTTTTGAAGTTTCCATAAGGTTGAATTTAAAAAGTTATTTGATTAATTTTTGAACGTAATTCGTTAGAAAAAAAATATTTAAGTAATGCAAGACGGCTAGAATACCGACTATGATTGCTGTTTTTGAAGAAATGATAGCAATTAATTCAGTGAAATTTGTGATGGTGGACCAACTGATTAAAGTCATTGCACAATATCCGATATTAATGAGATAGTATCCAATTAGTAGCATCTTGTTGATTTGCTGACATAATTGTTCGTGATTGGGAATCAACTCAAGAACAAAAACATTTCCGTTTCGATAGCATATCTTTCCAACTATTATAATAATGTAAGTTGTAATGAGTATGAAAATACTGTAGGCTAAAATATTGAGGTTCATAACTCGTCTTTTTTGTAAATTAATACTGAAAGATAAATTGCGAGAGTTGGCGGAATGGCAAATAGAAAGTAAGTCAGTTCATTTGAATCAAAAAGAGTTGCATTTAGATACCACAGTAAAAAAAATAATATCACAACCAATATATAAATCCTAATATCTAGGTTTTTCGTGTCACTAAACAATAAAATTAATCCCAATACAACTTGTAAAAAGCCTGTCAACATCGTAGAATAGAGGCTAAAAAAGAATACAGTTTCTTTGAAAATGGGATAAGTTAGTAGGATTGCAAAAGGTAAACTTATAGCAAACGTGTTGATGTATTTAATTGTTTTCATAATCTATAAATTTTTAAACTTTCAGAAAAAAATGAAACTTTTATTCAAATTTTTTTACTTCATAATTTTCATCACCAAACGACCAATCCAATTATCCTTAAACTCCGTAACCTTGTCAATCATATTATCGGCTTTCAAGACAAAGTCGTATAATTTAGAAGTCTGTTCTACAAAATGTTTGGTTTCGGCAGATTTGGTTTTATCGATTGAAGAAACGTCTTTCAACACTTTCAAAGCTGGTTTGATTTCTCTCTTGCTTCGTTCTTGGGCAATTTTTACGGCCAATTCATCCAAGTCTTTTTCGGCTGTAAAAAACTCTTTTCGTTCGCCCGATTTGTATTCTTTATATACAATTCCCCAATCCATTAACGCACGTAAATTCATACTCGCGTTTCCTCTGGAAATCAGCAATTCTTCCATAATGTCTTCCATCGAAAGCGGTTCTGGTGACACCATCAACAAGGCGTGGATTTGTGCCATCGTCTTGTTAATTCCCCACTGAGAACCTAAAGCTCCCCAGGTTTGAATGAATTTATTTTTTGCTTCCTTGAATTCCATAGTCCAAAGGTATAACTTTATTTTTAAACTTTCAAAAATAATTGAAACTTATTTTGAAATAAAAATGGATTGCCAGAAATTAGTCCAGCAATCCATTTTTTATAGTCTAAAAGAAGTCTAAGTTGTCTGTTAATTCTTCAACAAACCCGCCCGTTTCAGCAAGGCATCCGGTTTAGGTTCGCTTCCGCGAAAGCGTTTGTACAAAATCATCGGATGCTCGGTTCCGCCTTTTGAAAGTACATTTTCCTTGAATTTTTGTGCTACTTCTGAATTGAAAATTCCTTTCTCCTTGAAATATTCAAAAGCATCGGCATCCAAAACTTCGGCCCATTTATAACTGTAATAACCCGAAGAATAACCACCTTGAAAAATGTGTGAAAATGAAGTACTCATGGCATTTTCCTTTACATCAGGATATAATTTTGTTGATGCAAATTGTTCTGTTTCAAAATCCTTGATAGAAGTAATTCTGGTTGGATCTTGTCCGTGCCAACCCATGTCTAACAAGCCAAAACTCAATTGTCGCATCGTAGCCAAACCTTCTTGGAAGCTTGCACTTTCCTTAATTTTTTGGATGTATTCGGTCGGAATCACTTCTCCCGTTTCATAATGATGGGCAAACAACGCCAAGGCTTCCGGTTCGTAACACCAGTTTTCAAAAATCTGACTTGGTAATTCCACAAAATCCCAGTAAACACTTGTTCCCGATAAACTTGGGTAAACCGTGTCGGCCAACATTCCGTGTAAGGCGTGACCAAATTCGTGGAATAAAGTGGTTACTTCGTTAAAAGTCAATAATGAAGGTTTCGTTTCTGTTGGTTTTGTAAAATTGCATACAATTGAAACGTGAGGTCGTTCGTTATTTCCGCCTAAAACATATTGCGATTTATAGGAAGTCATCCAAGCGCCATTTCGTTTGCCTTTTCTAGGAAAGAAATCAGCATAAAAAATCGAAACCAAGTCGCCTTTGATGTCTTTCACTTCATATGTTTTTACATGAGGATGGTATTTTTCGATGTCATTCACTTCCACGAAAGTCAATCCGAACAACCGATTGGAAACCGTGAAAGCTCCTTCCAACACATTTTCCAATTTAAAATAAGGCTTTAGTTTTTCATCATCCAGATTAAACAATTGCTGTTTTAATTTTTCCGAATAATAAGCTCCGTCCCATTTTTCTAACGTTTCAATTCCGTCCAAATCCTTTGCGAATTGCGACAACTGCTCAAATTCTTTCAAAGCGGCAGGTTTCGCTTTTTCTAAAAGATTATTTAAAAATGAGTTAACTTTTTCTGGATTTTCAGCCATTCTTTCTTCCAAAACAAAATGAGCATGTGAGGCATAACCTAACAATTTTGCACGTTCAAAACGCAATCGTGCAATGTCCAAAACGATCTGCTCGTTATCGTGTTCGTTCTTTTGGAACCCTTTTGCACCAAAGGCTATTGCCATTTTCTTACGCAATTCGCGATTATCGGCATACGTCAAAAAAGGAACGTAGCTCGGATAATCCAAAGTGAAAATCCAACCTTCTTTTTCCTGGCTTTGAGCAATTTCTTTCGCAGCTTCAATCGTTCCTTCGGGTAAACCTGAAAGGTCTTTTTCATCTGTGATATGCAATTGAAAAGCGTGTGTTTCGGCCAAGACATTTTCGCCAAATTCTAAACTTATCTTCGATAATTCCTTGTCAATTTCTCGCAATTGATTTTTCTTTTCTTCGGATAAATTGGCTCCGTTTCTAGAGAAGCTTTTGTATTTTTTATCCAATAAAGTAATTTGTTCAGGCGTTAAATCTAAACTAGCTTTCGAATCATAAACGGTTTTGACTCTTTTGAACAAATCAGCATTCAAACGAACATCATTTCCAAATTCTGAAAGCAATGGCGATACTTCTTGGGCAATCTGTTGCAATTCGTCATTGGTTTCTGCCGAATGCAAATTGAAAAAAATGCTTGAAACTCTATCCAAAGTCGCACTACTGAAAGCCATCGCTTCAATAGTATTTTCAAAAGTTGGTGTTTCAGGATTGTTTACGATGGCATCGATTTCTGCCTTAGCATTTGCAATTCCTTCTTTAAAAGCGGGAAGATATTCTTCGGTTTTTATTTGAGTAAAAGGAGCTGTATCGTGTTTTGTGGTGAATTTATGAAGTAGAACTGACATAATCTTTCTGTTGGTTTTATTTGATAATGTCAAAAGTAGGGAAATGTTGAGTGATTTGAAAGGTTGTTAGGAAAACGTTGAGGAATTAAACACAAAGAACACAAAGATATCGCAAGGAACACAAAGCTTTAATAGTTATAGAAATGTTATTTAATAGCTTTTCGCTTTTAGATGCCTTAACTTGTCAAAAAAGAGAATATCATGAAGTATAAAGTAGAGATTCAGAATATTGAAATTGTTGACGAAATAGCGAATTACTGGACCAATGAAGATTATGTATATCTGTTGGAAAAGTTTGAATTTGCTGATGCACAAACTATAAAACCCGAAAATCTTTTGGAATATCTAAAGATGGCAATTTCCGATTTTGAACCGAAAGATGCTGCAAAAATCCTGTTAGAATACAAACTTTCAGAAGATTTGACAGAAGGCCAAATCGACCAAATTTCAAACGATATGCTGTTGGATAAAGTATGTGAGGAATATCCGGTTATTGCATTGCATGCCAAATTATTTCACATCAACCAGTTGCTTTTTAAAGCCTATAACGGAACTTTCCCAAATGCAAAAGCTTCAATAATTGATTGTTCTTTTGAAGCAATTGATGCCAAAGAAGAAACTAAAATAACAAAAGAAATGGCGTTGGTTTTGTTGAACGATGGACTTTCGGGAAGTAATCTAATCAAAAGATTATTTGAAGCACAATTAAATCAAGAAGTTCCCTTTCCAGATGCAGAAGGAATCGTTTGGTATTTGGAAAGTGAAGATAATGTGAATTTTAAACTCACCACTTCAGAGTATTGGATTAGTAGGGAAGATATTAAGGCTTCAGAATTTGAAGGTATTTTTAATGTTGCAGAATAATAGTTAAACACAAAGTTCGCAAAGTCAAGCACAAGGTTCACAAAGCTTTGTGTCCTTTGCGAAATTTCTTTGTGAACTTTGTGGTTAAAAATTAATTATTTCAATCCTTCTGAA
>Ga0247808_10001526_pt1 | contig 11191 bp, 10 predicted proteins | sample UWRJL089202R1_FD_179914 | JGI IMG/M metagenome (GOLD analysis project Ga0247808, IMG submission 179914) | Plant litter microbial communities from Arlington Agricultural Research Station in Wisconsin, United States - UWRJ-L089-202R-1 | ecosystem: Environmental > Terrestrial > Plant litter >... | reverse complement strand
TACTCAACTTCATTCGTGTACAGCATCAGCATCATGGGGTTCATGGTCTTACCCGTTATCCTTATGATGGACAATTTTAATGATCGTCGTGTGCTTCATGAAGCACTCCAGTACGTGTATGCACCGAATTACCGTGAGCAGGTAAACATTGACACCGCTTCTTTAACTCAAACACTCGACGTTTTAAAAAATCATAAAGACAGAACTTCTTCTTTCCAACGTTCCACACAAACACCCTATCTGTCTACTTTATTCAAATGGATGGTGCTGGATAATATGAGTTTATCGGATTATAAAATCAAAACTTTAGAAAATATTTTTTTAGGGCACAGTACGTTGGATAGGCAATTCCCTAATCCTCCGGCAAATCCTAATACCAATACCAATCAGGTCAAGCTGACCCATATCAAATCAAACAGTGTATTCAATAAAGCATCCGGCAGCTGGGTGAGTACTATTGATCTTGAACTCACCAATACCGCCAACAATGGCTGGCAGCAAGAATATGCAACAACATTGGCATTACCCGAAGGATGCTGGATCAGTGATTATTACCTTTATATCGGTGATCGAAAGGAAAAAGGATTGCTAGCGGAAAAGAAAGCCGCCATGTGGGTATATTCCCAGATCGTGAATACACGACAAGATCCAGGTATACTACATTACCTTACAGGAAACAAAGTCGCCTTGCGTGTTTTCCCTTTTACAGCTAAAGAAGTGCGTAAAACCGGTTTAGAACTTATTCACAAAGAACCGGTGAGTATGACAATAGACGGACAAGTCATACAGCTGGGTGAAACTCTAAATGAAAGAAAAATACAAAGTGAAAAAATAAACGATCAGGTTTTCTATGTTTCTGCTCAGGATAAAAAAAGACTTCCAATCATTCAACGAAAACCTTACTATCACTTTGTGATAGATGTTTCTAAAGATAAAGATTCCTTAAAAGCTCAATATATAGAAAGCATTGAAAACTTACTCTCTCAACAAGTCATTTCGGGAGATGATGCTCAAATTAGTTTCATCAATACCTATACACGTACCATTCCTTTTAGTGAAAGATGGAAAGAACATTTACAAAATCAACCATGCTCCGGAGGATTCTACCTGGAACATGCCATCAAACGTATTCTGAGCAAAGAGTATTTACGTCCTGAAAACACCTATCCTATCATCACTGTTCTTACGGACAGTTTGCAGAATGCCATACTGGACAAGGACTTTGCTTCCTTAAAATTTACTTCTCCTGAAAACAATCACTTCTATGTCCTGACAGCAGGAGGTATGCTGGAGCCTCATGATTTGTTTAATAATTCCAAAATCATTTCTTCCGATAGTCAGGCATTTTCTTTTGATAAAAAAGTACTGGCCTGGCCGGATGAAAAAAATGTTTCAGCCTATTTGCCTTCAAATGATCAACCAAGTATTGTTCTGAAAGGTATCCTGGGAACCGAGCATCCTCATCTGCGATGGACAGATAAAAATTACTCGGCAGCTCTATACATGCAGGGAGAATGGATGTCGCAAGTGTTGCATCCTTACACTTCAGAAAAGCAATGGCTGGAGGTGGCGAGACAAAGTTTCCAAACTAAAGTAATGACGCCTTATACTTCTTACATCGTAGTGGAAACAGAGATGCAAAAACAAATGATTCTAAAAAAACAAAAGCAGACACTGGCAGGCAACAAATCATTAGACCTAGGAGAAGAACCTCAACGGATGTCTGAACCGGAATTGATTATCGTGGCTTTGCTGTTCCTGGCATACATCGCTTACAAACAAAAGAAAAAACACCCGTCTTGTTTACAATAAAAAAAGAACCAGGATTTCTAATGGTGGAATCCTGGTTCTTTTAAATGATTGGCTGTAATTATCTGCCGGAAAAAAATTCCTTCAGATTCTTTACCAACTCTCTTAAACTGGAAGGCTTTACAATATAAGCTACAGCACCAAGCTCTTTCGCTTCTTTTTCAAAAACTGTTTCTGATGAAGTAGAACAAACCACAACAGGAATATCTTTTAATTCATCAAACTTCTTGAGTTCCAGTAATACTTGCCTACCACTCATGCGAGGCATGTTGAGGTCAAGAAAAATATAATCCGGTTTAGCAATCTCGCCTGAAGACAATTTAGCCAAAGCGGCAACACCGTCGTGAACAAAGTCACAAGCGATAGAAGCATCGACTTGTTGTAATGCCAATTCGAAGATCTCATGATCATCCGCATCGTCATCAATCATTAAACATCTAATACTCATTTCTTAAAATCTGCTTACTAACAAATATAAGTTTTTCTAAATATTTTATATGTTTAGTCTTACAAATTTTATACACCACAGTTTTGTAGGGGAATTTTTACACAGTTTTTATGCCGGGTGCCGTTGTACACACAGGCAAGAGAGATCGAAGCAAAGTATAGACAATGATTCTGTGGTGGTGAATGTAGAAATAAAATACATCTGTAAGACACTGCTAGAGATGAAGCAAGTGCAGATAAAAAATGGAACCAATCTCCAAATCCTCTTCATGCTGCGCAGGAGAAAACTTCACGTGCCACTGATCTTTACAGGTATAGGCGGCTTGACATGACAGCAAACAAAAATGTAGCATGCATAGGATCAATGCAGTGCTATCAGAACTAATACAATAAAAAAGTAATAAGTGGTAAGTGTGGTTTTAAGCCTATTACTTATCACTTACCACTTATTATTTTAACTTTCTATTTAAAAAGTCCACCCAAACCATCTTTCAGACCGTCTGCCAATCCTCCGCTTGATCCTGATCCACTCAGGAATGAATCCACTTGTGAACCCACTCCGGCAGGTAATTTTGTTTTTAAATAACCGGCTACTGTATCTACGGCTACTTTAGCTTGTGATTCAGAAATGCCTGTTTTCTCTGCTACTAGTTTTACGATTGAGTCCATATTAGTTCTACGTTATAAGTGGAAAGTTGGAAGTGTAATATTATATTTTTTTTCGAAAGTAATAAAATTATGTTCTTCTTTTTACTGATCACTTACAACTTATTACTTTCGATGCTTTATAGGTAAAGGATTCCTCTGCCCAGCCCCAACATACTCACTCAACGGTCTGATCAATCGGTTATCAGCGATTTGTTCGATGATGTGTGCGCTCCATCCTGCTACTCTGCTCATGACAAATAAAGGAGTGAACCATTCGATGTCAAAGCCCATCATGTAATAAGCAGGTCCTGTGGGAAAATCCAGATTAGGATAAATACCCTTCTGTTCAACCATAGTTTGTTCCAAAATCTCATACATCTCTATCCACTTTTCTCCCTTCTTACTGGCGGCCATTTGCTGCATGTATTTCTTCATGGTAGGTACACGTGAATCTCCATTCGTATACACCCGATGACCGAAACCCATGATTTTTCTTTTTTGTTCCAGTGCATCCATCATCCATTGTTTCGCATGGGCAGGTTCACCAATTTCAAGCATCGCATGCATAACCTGTTCGTTGGCTCCACCATGCAATGGCCCTTTCAAGGCCCCTACTCCTCCAACGATGGCGCTGTACAAGTCCGATAAGGTGGAACTGATGACACGGGTTGTAAACGTAGACGCATTGAAACTATGTTCCGCATACAAGATCATAGACACGTCAAAGGCTTTCACTACTTCCTTTGCCGGTACTTCGCCGAAGCACATGTAAAAAAAATTCTCAGAAAAACTCAGGCTTTCACTTGGAGGAATAACAGCTTGTCCTTTTTCCTGTCTATAGGCATACGCAATGATGGTTGGGATCTTCGCCAACAATAACATGAATTTATCGCGGTTGGTTTGCGGATCGTTTTCCCAAATCAATTTATCTTCCATGCCGAAATAACTTATCCCTGTGCGCACTTTATCCATCGGATGTGCGTCACGCGGGAATAAGGCAATCACCTGTTGCAGATGTTCGGAAAGGTTTCTGTATTTTTTTTCTTTGGCCGTAAAATCATTCAGCTGACTTTGAGTGGGAAGATCATCATGCACCAGCAAGTAGGCGACTTCTTCAAAGCTGCACTGTTCAGCCAGTTCCTGTACCGGATAACCGCGGTACACCAGAGAATTAATTTCAGGCATTACCTTCGAAACTTTCGTTTCGTCAACGATGACACCGGCAAGGCCTTTGGGAACTTTAATTTTGTCACTCATAGAAATATTTTTTGATTTATGAGATTGGTGATTTAAATGTTCGTGATAGAAAGTTATCACTAATGACTTTTATGGCGTGTCCCTTCGGGTCGGGCTATCCACTGCAAGTCCTCGCTCGGATCAATCCGCTTTGTTAATACATCCTGCTTGCTCGCTCCGGGCTTTCCGTTCCTATCCCTCACGCAAAGAATGCTATAATTTGAAATTGTAAATCGATTGATCGAACGTATTGTAATCGGAATACTTCAACACTTCGTAAAGACGCAATCTCGTTTGCATCTTTCCTACCAATCCTTCTTGTGTTCCTTTTTCTTTGATCTCTTTCAATCCCTCTTCCACTGCCTTCATGGCTAGGCGCTGTAGAGTAACAGGATAAATGACGATGTTGTAGCCCAGATCTTCCAGTTGCTTCTTCGACAACAGTTTTGATTTACCGAACTCTGTCATGTTAGCCAGTAAAGGTACCTTGATGGCTTTGCGAAAGGTTTCAAATTCTTTTTCATCCTGCATCGCTTCCGGAAAAATCATTTCCGCGCCGGCATCTATATACGCCTTCGCTCGTTCGATGGCTTTGTCCAAACCTTCTGAAGCGCGTGCATCCGTACGCGCGATCAACAAGAAATTGGAGTCTTGTTTTCCTTTCGCGGCTGCACTTATTTTTTGCACCATTGCTTCGGTGGTGACAATGTCTTTATTGTCCAGGTGCCCGCAACGTTTAGGATTTACCTGGTCTTCCATGTGACAGCCTGCCACACCTAAATATTCCAATTCCTGAATGGTACGCACCACGTTCATTGTTTCTCCGAAACCGGTATCAATATCTACAATAACAGGCAAGCTCACAGCTCCGGCAATGTCTCCGGCAAAGTGGCTCACTTCTGTTAATGTTGTCAAGCCGATATCCGGCAAGCCCATGGAGTTGGCAATGACAGCACCTGAACAATATACGCCATCAAAGCCATGTTGCTCGATTAACAAGGCGGACAAAGGATTGTAGGCTCCAGGAAACTGCAGTAACTTGCCTGAACGCAAAGCCTCGCGAAAGTCTACTCGTTTACTCTTCGGATCTTTTGGATGTATGATCATATGGAATAATTAAAAGATACCTTGGTGATCAGGTTGTGTATTGCTCAGTGAACCAAAATCGACTTGTACATTTAGTGCTTTAATTTCCTCTGCTGTTAACTTGGGTAAACGTTGCACCAAGGTAAGAAAACGCTCACGTTCTTCCGAAGAAACAATGCCTGCTGTCAGTTCATCAAACTTCTTGATGTATTGTTCACGTTTGAAAGGTCTCGCTCCGGCCGGATGTGCATTGGCTCTTTCCAATTCATCTGCTACCACAGAACCGTCTTTCATGGTGACAATGATTTTACCGCCGAAAGCTTTCTTATCCGGATCCACATCGTGGTACAAGGCAGTCCACTTCGGTTGTTCTACCGTTTCTATCTTGTTCCACAACGCTACCGTAGCAGGTCTTGAAGCACGCTCCGGCGCATAACTTTTTTCATGGTGCCAGAAACCATCTTCCAATGCTACCGCCACAATATACATGATCGAGTGATCCAATGTTTCACGTGTGGCATGCGGGTCAAATTTCTGCGGATCACCGGAACCTGTTCCGATGACATAATGTGTATGGTGACTGGTTTCGATGAGTACCTTATCGATCTGCGTAAAATCCTTGATCTGCGTTCTCATGCGGAATGCCAAATCGATCAAAGCCTGCGACTGATACTCCGCTGAATGTTCTTTCGTATACGTTTCCAATATCGCCCTCTTCTCTTCACCAGGTTCCGGCAAGGGAACGGTATAACTGGCATTCGGCCCGTCCAGTATCCAGGCAATGACAGAATCTTCTCCTTCATAAATGGGAGAAGGACTTTTCTCTCCGCGCATCGCACGATCTACGGCTTCAATAGCGAGCTTCGCACCATGCGCCGGTACATACGCTTTCCAACTGGAGATTTCTCCTTTGCGGGATTGACGCGTACTGATGGAAACATGCAACGCTTGTTGAATAGCCTGGTAAACAGTATCCGTATCCAAATCTAACAAAGCGGCTACACCGGCTGCCTGTGCAGGACACAAGTGCGCGACGTGATCTATTTTATGTTCGTGCAAGCAAATTCCTTTCACCAAATTTACATGCACTTCATACGAAGCCACAATGCCTTTGATCAGCGCTGCTCCATTCTTCCCCATTTGCTGTGCGACAGCCAACACCGCAGGAATACTATCTCCCGGATGTGAATAGTCCGCTGCCAAAAAGGTATCGTGAAAATCCAATTCTCTTACCGCCGTACAATTGGCCCAGGCTGCCCATTCCGCATGGTACAAATGATTATTGGGCATACCAAATATCGAGGCACCTTTGTCTGTTCTTGCATGCGCCACCGCTTGTGCCCTCGCATTGGCCACCGGCGTACGTTCCAGAGAGGCAATAGCCACAGAAGCATTATCAATGATGCGGTTAATGACCATGTCAATCACTTCGTCCGATGACGGCGTTTTGTCGGTCGCCACACGCGCCAGTTTCCAGGCCAGTTGATCTTCTTTGGTTAATTTATTTTTGGAGGGGGAAACGGTAATTGTATGTTTTTTCATAGAGAAATAGCGGAGTAATTCTGTCTGATAAGATATTAATATTTTGATGAAATTAGTAGTAAGTGGTAAGTTATAAGTAGTAAGTCAAAAAAATACCATTGAGGATATTGAAATGTGGGTAATAAGAGACTTACAACTTACCACTTTCAACTTATCCCTAAAAATCTACTTCGTTCTATTGATCGTAAACTCCACCAGTTTCTTCAGCGGCTCCTTAATCTCTGAATCCGGAAACTGATCCAGCATCGCAAAAGCTTTTTGCTGGTAGTCGGTCATGATGCGGTGTGCGTATGCTATACCACCGGACGAAGCTACGAATGCAATGACTTCTTTTACCTTATCCGGTTTATGACTTTCGTTCTTAATGATGCTGATGATACGTGCCTTTTCTTTCCTCTCCGAGTTGGACAAGGCATAGATCAAAGGCAGGGTCATCTTCTTTTCCTTGATATCTATCCCGACGGGTTTACCAATCACCTGCGTGGTTTCGTAATCAAACAAATCGTCTTTGATTTGAAAAGCCATGCCAATATATTCTCCGAACATTTTCATTTGTTCTACCGTTTCTTTGTCTGCCCCAACAGAAGCAGCGCCTACGGCGCAACAGGAAGCAATCAATGAAGCGGTTTTTTGACGGATGATGTCGTAATATACGGCTTCGGTAATATCCAGTTTTCTCGCTTTCTCTATTTGTAGCAATTCACCTTCACTCATTTCCCGCACTGCGTTGGATACAATTTGAAGCAAATTGAATTCACCACGATCAATGGCTAATAATAATCCTCTGGATAAAAGATAATCTCCCACCAAAATGGCGATCTTGTTTTTCCACAAAGCATTGATGGAGAAAAAACCTCTGCGGTAATTGGAATCGTCTACGACGTCATCGTGCACCAGTGTGGCCGTGTGCAGGAGTTCAATCAACGCGGCACCCGAATAAGTGGATTCATTGACCTGACCGTGCAAACGTGCCGATAAAAAAACAAACATCGGTCGGATCTGTTTGCCTTTGCGCTTGACAATATAAGTCATGATCTTATCGAGCAGCATTACCTTGGAGCGCATGGACTCCCGGAATAACTTCTCAAAAGAATCGATATCCTCCTGAATGAATGATTGTATGTCTTCTAAACGCGCCTTACCGGACATGATGCTGCCAATATACTACCTTAGAGAAGGCTAAACAATATTCCTACAAAAAAACTCGTTACCTTAACAGTAATTAAACTCATTTTCCCTTAGCGGCTCGACCCGATTGATCCATTATGAATCAGAACATTAGAACATTCTTCTTCCTTGCCGCAGGACTTTTGTTGTTGACTGCGGCCGTTTTTAATTTTAAATCCGACCAGAAGAAATTCCCGAGAGTAAAAGAAGCCTACACAGAAAAAGAAAAAAGCATCACGGCACAACTGGCAGCAAAGGGAATCAAAACCAGCGAAGCCCTGCAGCTCTACATCCGGGCATTCAAAGAAGAATCCATGATCGAATTATGGGCCAGGAACAGCAGTTCCAAAACCTTTCAACTCGTAGACAGCTTTGAAGTATGTGCCATGTCCGGAACCATCGGACCGAAACGCAAACAGGGAGACCGTCAGGTGCCGGAAGGATTTTACCACATCGACCGCTTCAATCCTTCCAGCAATTTTCATCTTTCTCTGGGGATCAATTACCCCAATGCTTCCGATAAAAGAAACAGTAAAGCCGACAACCTTGGCGGAGACATTTTCATTCACGGTTCCTGCGTATCCATTGGCTGCATGGCCATTACGGATGAACAGATCAAGGAACTTTACATCTATTGTGTGGAAGCTTACAGCGGAGGACAAACGAAAATACCCGTTACCATTTTTCCAGCCCGGTTAACCACTTCTAACTACAACAGGTTGGTCAAACGCATGCCCGAACAAAAAGAGCTCTGGACGGAGTTGCAAACGGCGTATACGATTTTCAATGCATCTAAAAAATTACCTGACATCTCTTTTTTGGAAAACGGCAGACATCTAGTACAGTAAACTGAGAACTGAAAACAGAGAACTGAATGAAACAATCAGATTCAGTTATCTGTTTTCAGGTTTCAGTTCTCTCGTTATGATTTCATATTCACAAACTGCAACGGAATCTCCAGCTTCGAGCCTCTGAGCATCGCTATCACTTCCTGCAAATCATCTGTCTTTTTACCTGTCACACGGATGATATCGTCCATGATAGAAGCCTGCACTTTAATGTTGCTGTCTTTGATGAGCTTTACGATCTTTTTAGACATTTCTTTATCTACGCCGGTCCGCACAGGCAATTCCTTTTTCACAATGGGACCTGAGGGATATTCATCCTTCGTTAAGTCCAGGGAGCGTCCGTCAATGCCCTGCTTCACCATACGCGAAAGAAGAATATCCACCAGCGTATTCAAACTCATCGAGTGATTAGCCGTGAGTGTAATGACAGAGGTTTTCTTATCCAGTTCCACTTCGGTCTTCGCGTCCTTGAGGTCGTAACGCGTGGCGATTTCTTTCTTGGCGGTGTTCACAGCGTTGTCCAGGGTCTGGGCGTCTACTTTGCTGACAATATCAAAAGATGGCATAGAAGGTAGTTTTTAAAATGGGAATTATTAGGAGCAATGTTGTAAATGATGTTTCAATATTAACTATAAATCTTTGGAGGTGCCCGGTTGAAGGTCCGATCCATAAGCCTCAGCAACGGACCTTCAACCGGTCGGGCTATCCGCTACAAGTCCGGCTTCCCTCATGCCCGCGCGCTTCGGGCTTTCCGCTGCTATCCCTCACCCGGCTGGCCTAGCTATTGAGTTCATAAAGTTAATTCTTTCCTACTTGTCTTCAAAACTTCCAGCCCCTTGTTGCTGAGACTTCTAGGCGTTGATAAAAAAATACAGGTAGTTATAAACATTCCGTTTTGCGAATCGTATTAATCTCCTATATTAAGTTCGAATTTTAGGAATTACAGCTTAAGCATCAACCATGGCGAAAACGACCAATAAAGTAGACAAATCAGAGAAGAAAATTTTTGTACTGGACACTTCAGTTATTTTATTCGATCACAACGCAGTCACACATTTTCAGGAACACGACGTCGCCATTCCGATTACCGTTTTAGAAGAACTTGACAATTTCAAAAAAGGAAATGAAGTCAAGAACTTTGAATGCCGTGAATTCATTCGTTTCCTGGATGAACTATCCGGAGAAAACCTGTTGCACGAATGGATTCCATTGAATGGCTATGCTTCAGGTCGTTTCATCGTGACGATGAATACGAGCAGAGAAAAAGGAAAGACGGATGCTGAAAAAGCTTTTGACGACCGTAAGAACGATCACAAAATATTAAATGCTGCATTGAACATGCAGGATGAATACCCGGATGCAAAAGTTGTCCTGATTACCAAAGACATCAACCTCCGTTTGAAAGCCAAAGCACTGAATCTTCCGGCAGACGATTACAACACCGGTAAGATCAAAGATGTAGACAGTCTGTATACCGGCAGCCACGTGATCGAAGCCTCTACGGAAGTAGTCAACGACCTGTACGAAAAAGGATATTGTGACAAAACGATTGTTCCAAAAGAACTCTTAACCAATAACCATTACTACATCATCAAGGGAATGAAAAATTCTGCACTGGCTTATTACAATCCAGTGGAAGACAGAATCGAACACGTAGAAAAAAGAACCATCTACGGCATCAAGCCCCGTAACGCAGAACAAACATTCGCCATTCATGCCATCATGAATCCGAATGTAAAACTGGTCTCTATACAAGGCGTTGCCGGTACCGGTAAAACGTTGCTGGCTTTAGCGGGTACTTTGGAACAACGTAAAGAATTCAAACAAATCTACCTCGCAAGACCTATCGTGCCTTTGAGTAACAAAGACATCGGTTACCTGCCGGGTGATATCAAGTCCAAGTTGAATCCTTACATGGAACCTTTGTTTGATAACTTAAAATTCATTCAAAATCAATTCCACGAAACAGATCAGGATTACCAACGCATCACCGACATGGTCAACAAAGAGAAGCTGGTGATTACTCCCCTTGCCTATATTCGTGGTAGAAGTTTATCCAATATCTGTTTCATCATTGACGAAGCACAAAACTTAACGCCGCACGAAATCAAAACCATCATTTCAAGAGCAGGTGAAAATACTAAAATAATTTTCACAGGAGACGTATTCCAAATCGATACCCCTTATCTGGATTCACAAAGTAACGGTTTGTCTTACCTGATCGATCGCTTAAAACACAATTCACTGTATGCGCATATTACATTAGCGAAAGGTGAAAGATCTGAATTGGCGAATTTGGCAAATGAACTGTTGTAGAAATCTGAGATCTGAAATCAGAAATCTGATGGTATAAAAAAAGAGTCCCGCTAAAATAGCGGGACTCTTTTTTATATGTATGTTTTATCTGA